>Ga0208985_1000020_pt1 | contig 15428 bp, 19 predicted proteins | sample MedBloCARef_O1_FD_187853 | JGI IMG/M metagenome (GOLD analysis project Ga0208985, IMG submission 187853) | Forest soil microbial communities from El Dorado National Forest, California, USA - Mediterranean Blodgett CA Ref_O1 (SPAdes) (version 2) | ecosystem: Environmental > Terrestrial > Soil >...
AGTTCTATCATTCGATGTTTTGACATATTTTAATCATGTATCTCATATTTTATTCTGACAGCGCTGCAAAAGTCGATCAGGATAATGAGCAAGACGACTCTGGAACTGTCTTCTTTCATCCATTGTTCCGTTTAATTATATTTTGAATATTTTGTATACTGATTTATCTATTTAGCGAGGCCTCTCCTTGAGAGGATGAAAGTGACATCGGTAGGAGGGATAAAATGCTGAAGAAGCACACCATTCAGTCCTAATATACGTTAGATACATAGATAATATTATGACATTATATCGTTTAAGACGTCCCAGCGGACGTCCGCCGGATTATATATGGTATATGTATTGTACGGGTCGGCGGAAGGGTATTCAATACATGTATATAACGTGTCCGATAAGTAAAGAGTTATTATCCGTCTTTCTGACGTCGGATATTGGATATCTGATTAAATGCGATAGGCAGACTGCTTGGCATAAGCTCCATATCACTCAATTGTGACCCACTAGATATTCAATTAACATAACAAACATCTTCGGCGGATATCAAATATAACATATGCTGAATGATTGTATAAGAGGTGGATTGCAGACCAGATATTCATTCAGTGAATGCAGGGGTCAGGCGGATACCAATCAGATATTCATTGGTGTATGAATGGGTCAGGTGGATTACTGACCGAATATTCATTCGGCATATGCAGCTGTTAGGCGGATTACTGATGAGATACATTACTGTATGAATGGGTCAGGCGGATTACCGACTGGATATTTATTCGGTGTATGCAGGAGTCAGGCGGATTACTGACCGAATATTCATTTGGTGTATGCAGCAGTTAGGCGGATTACTGATGAGCTAAATGACTGTATGAATGGGTCATGCGGGTTACTGACCTAATATTCATTTGGTGTATGCAGCGGTTAGGCGGATTTCTGATCATATATTCAATTACTGTATGAATGAGTCAGGCAAATTACCGACCGAATATTCATTCGGTATATGCAGGACTCAGGCGGATTAACAACCTAATATTCATCCGGTGTATGCAGCAGTTAGGCGGATTGCTTATCATATATTAAATTACTGTATGAATGGGTCAGGTGGATTACCTACCGAATATTCATTCAGTGTATGGGGGAGTCAGGCAGATTACTGACCTAATATTCATTCGGTGTATGCAGCAGTTAGGCAAATTGCTGATCATATATTCAATTACTGTATGAATGGGTCAGGTGGATTACCTACCGAATATTCATTCAGTGTATAGAGGAGTCAGGCGGATTACTGACCTAATATTCATTCGGTGTATGCAGCAGTTAGGCGGATTGCTGATCATATAGTCAATTATTGTATGAATGGGTCAGGCGGATTACTGACCTAATATTCATTCGGTGTATGCAGCTGTTAGGTGGATTGCTGATCATATATTTAATTACTGTATGAATGGGTCAGGCGGATTACCGACCGAATATTCTTTGGGGGTATGCAGGGGTCAGGCGGATGATTGACTGAATATTCATTCGGTGTATGCATGGGTTAGGCGGAGGATTGACTGAATATTCATTAGGTGTATGCATGGGTTAGGCGGAGGATTGACTAAATATCTATTCGGTGTATGCATGGGTCAGGCGGAGGATTGACTGAATATCTATTCGGTGTATGCAGGGGTCAGGCGGATTACCGACTGAATATTCATTCGGTGTATACAGTGGTCAGGCGAATTACTGACCGAATATTCACTCGATGTATGGAGGAGTCAGGCGGATTACCGACCTGATATTCATTCGGTGTATGCAGCAGTTAGGCGGACTGCTGATCAGATATTTAATTACCGTATAGATTGGTCAGGCGGATTACCGACCAAATATTCATTCGGTGTTTGCAGGGGGCAGGCGGATTACCGATTGAATATTGATTCGGTGCATGTTGAATATTAGGTAACGGAATGCATCGGAATGGTCAATATATACCCAATATGCATTGCTTGTATGTTCCTGTCAAGTAGACGGGCCATTGAATATGTGCAGACCTGACAAATACAATATTCATTGTTTGTCACTGTCAGGCAGACAAGCAATTGAATATTGAGTAATGGAATAAATCGGAATGGCTCATATATACCTAATATCCCTGGCTTGTATGTTCCTGGCAGATGGGCAAGCCATATATTCAACAGGGTAATCTATAGTGCATGTTAGAATCAGTTAATGTATAGATACATTTCCATCCAACAGTTGGCTGTGTTTCTACATTAGACTAGATTCTATCCGACATTTTAGATTCTATCCGACATTTGCGATTCTGGACATGATGGACTCGTCAATCCAAAGTAATATGTAGTCACAGTGTCAATATATAAATTTGTTAATATCCAACATATGCATGCCTGTAGGTCTTTGTCAATTAACTACACTAGGTGATGTAAGTAGTATCGGTAAGTAGTATCCGACAGTTGAAAGCATTTCCGAATTGGAATTTGTCCTATCCAACATTCACATAGCTTGATTATTGGTAAACCAGCTAACAATTGCAAACTTATGAACCAAAGGACCATGGATTGAATTGAAAATAATACTAAATTACATATCAGGTAGGTAAGACGAGTCCAAACGGCTCAGGGATATTGTGATGACGTGTCCGTATTACTCCAAGGCCTCGGAAAGTTTTTCGCAGGTCTTCGAGATCGCCTGAAACTCCTTGGCAAGCTGCCCGAATAATTCCCTAGCGTCCTTCTTGGAGTTGCCCTTGGCAGACCTCGTGGACCGCCTGATAGCCTTCGGGGTGGGGTTTGATTTCTCCCGGATCTCCACAGCGTCAAATCGGACGCGCGACGAGCTGCCAGAGGCAGTTTTCTGACGCTTTAAAGGCGGTTGAGTGGGCTGCGCATCGACATCGAGGATATCCATCATCCCGATGGAATTGGCGCTGGCGGTGGAGTAAACCCTCCGTTTTGTTGTCGCCGGATTCTTCGGCGATTTGGGCTCCTCCTTGACCTGTACATCGCGAAGGCGACGACGAGCTGTGAATCATGCAATAATATTAGTTGTGTGGGGAAAAATATTGGGATAACAAAATACGTACTACCGTTGGAGCAGCTTTTCTTCTGCTGCCAGCAGACGTTGCAGGCTTGTCCGATCGGACCAGTGCAAACCTTCTCGTTGGTACGAGCGCAGAGTTCGCATAGCTATGAGAGGAGGTTAGTAAGCGAATGTAAGTCATGTTGTTTCACTTACCACATCGTGTTTCTTCTGCTGCAGTTTTCTGCGGGCTTCCTGCTCCAACATGCGCTTGGACTTCTTACCAGTCCCCTAAAATAATCATGATTAGTGTAGAATAGAGCAGATAAATGCTATTCAGTACGTACCTCGTCGGCACCCGAATCATTGCCATCCTCCTCCTCTTCGCAGTCGTCATCGTCATCGTCGTTGTCGTCTTCTTCTTCACCTACGTCTTGCACGTCCAACCAGGCACCTTTGGTGGAGAAGCCCACATCGTCCGTCTCCATCTCCATCTCCACCAATCGTTTCCTCTCACTCTCCGCAAGCTCAGATGTCAACCTAGCGGCTTCCTCCGCTGCAAACCTAGCAGCTTCTTCGGCTAACCGTGCCTTCTCCTTTGCCTTTGCCATCTCCTCACGCGCCGCTTGATCCGAGTCGACCTGTGCCTTCAAGCCCGCCTCGAATTCGATGATGCTGTTGCCGCAAAGTTCGGAGACCGTGGTGATGACGTCCTGGTGGGTCGGCTGTGAACCCATGATGCGGCCTAATTTACTCTGGAAGTGGTGAGTTTTCGATGAGTTGGGTGACTGAATACAACTTACAAGGAAACTGTCCATCCGATCGCACCATTCCTGAGTTGTTCTCGCATCGTACCGACCGCTTGGAGAACGAGCGGGCCGGTTTCGGTAGTGGGTGAATGTGGTGACCACGAGATCGAGGCCCAGCGATCTCAAGTGTTCCAGAAATTCGTCCAGATGCGTGGCTGGGCTAGGGATAGATGGGCTAGGGATAGACATAGTGCCGGTATGTGCGTTGACAGAGGGAAGTTGATGGTTGCGAACGACGTGTCATCCGATTCCGATTCCCATGCTAGCTTTGTTTGGTGGCAGTGCAGTCTGTGAATCAAGATGCATAAACGGATGCTGCTGAATTGGTAAGAAACTTGAAATGATACACCAGTATGCATTTACAAAACTCAATAGTCACACAACTATGGCATTTATGCGTACCAGTCAGAGACTGCTTATCGGATATTTTTTCCGACTATCGGATATCCAGTCCGACCACGTTTCACTCATTTCAAACAATTGACTACCGAAAATGAAGAAATTTTTTTTTGACATTTGACCGATCAGCATATACTAAAAAAATTAACCACGTTGGCGTTTTGATGAGCAAGCGACTGTGCTAGTGGGTCCACTAGCGGCTCTACTGCATTTTTCCCTTTGGCTGCTGTCATGAGTATTGACAGCAGTAATAAATTTTAAAATTAACTTACAGCTCAGGTATGGCAAGGATTGCATTGAAGATGCGTTCAACATGCTTCATATTTGCGTGCCAGTCATGTCCAGCTCCAGAATACACCGCCTGCCAATACAGGCAAAGTATAAGCCCAATCACACCAGTTGGACCCGAGCGGGACCAGGCCTGGTCCATTACAATGCCTCCAATTACGTCGGTATTTGCTGGTAAACCGTGAAGATAATCGGTAAACACCTTTCCGAATGTGTCCGGCGGGCATTTCGCGTCGACCCTCATTATCTTGGCGAACATCCACTGCTTCCAATCGTCGGGAATGGATAATTGATGGATCTCCTTGAACGAGAGGTCGGTTCGTCCAGATCGAATGAGGGCAGTATCGGTACAAAGCCAGAGAGAGGCCAGGGATTGCCACTCTGCACCCATTGTCTCCCATGGCTCCCCTGCAAGTCCGACCTCTTCGCGCAGGTGTTGCAGAGTTGTCGGAACGCCAGGTAGTCCATGTTGACTTCGGAAATATGTCAGCAAATTGATATGCTATCTGGACTTTCGATAGAGATATACCGTCTGTGCCCATGGCCAGCCCGCGTTTTGGGTGCATCAACCACAACATCCGGTGCAACGACCTCGTCCTTCTCCTCGACACCCTTTGCTGCAGTCTTCTTGGCGTCAGCTATCAATTGGGATGGTTTGGCTTTGGCTTTGGAATAAGCCGCCTCCAATTCTTCCAACCTATGTAAATTATTAGCGGAAAGTCGGAATAATGATATGGCAGTTGCACTTACGTTTCTGCATACCCAGCAATAAGGTCCTGAATTTGATGGCCCAACTGCTCGTATTGAGAGAAGGGATATGGACTATTAATAATGTAGGTCGGCACGTCGGAATAGCTTTCTGGAAACTGTGCGATCCAAAGTCCACGGAACGCAAGTCCAACGGCCAGAATGACAAGTTCCACTTGCTCGTACGAAGCCAACGTTTCGTCTTCAGCTGTGATTGGATCGATAGAAATCCATCGCATTAGGGCCGACAGCGAGGATGGGGATCTCTTCTTGTAAAAGGTGTCGGGAAGATAATGCGCATCGGATGTCCAAGTGGCCCATGCAGGTATATTGCCCTCCAAGAGCTCGCCATCCTAGATATTAGTTGAATTGCGTTATTACTACTTGACATGATATTACTGACGTGGGCAGCACGAAGAAGCAGCAGCAATTTCTGGTAATTCCGATCCTTGGACAGCGTGGAAAGAAATTCACGACGACCCATCCGCGTTTCCAATGCACTCTGCGGTGTTGGTGGCAATATCTTGGCGGAGTCGTTCCTGTCGTTATCAGTACCGGATTGCTCATTATTGTTGTCATCTGCGAGCCGCGATGGTGGTGGCATCTCGACGGTGCTGTTCCTGTTGTTATCAGTACCGGATTGGTCATTATTATGATCATCCGCAAGGCCGTCATCGGAACTGTCGTCAGAGGATGACTGAGCCCTGGATGCTTTGCCCTTGCCCTTGCCCTTGGACGACGAGGTCGGATTCGGATGGATCTCATCGGAGCTGTCGTCAGTGGCCGACTGAGCCTCGGATGCTTTGCCCTTGCCCTTACCCTTGCTCTTGCCCTTGCCCTTGGATGACGAGGTCGGATTCGGATGGATCTCATTGGAACCGTCCTTGAGTATCAAGGGACGCTTGTTCCGCTTCTGTAATTTAAGCCAATGCTGAAGCCAGGCGTCGACACCATCTGATTTCATGTGAGATGGCTCTTGAAGCTGGTGGTCGGAATGGGGGCGTGACTTCTTCGCGACATATTTTGACGGGTGCTCTGCCATGTCGTTCCACGGAATGCGTCCGATAAGTTTGAAGAAGTCTGCATCGGAATGATTAAACGGCGTAATTGAAAGTAATATGGGAATGGTACACACTCCTTGCCGCTGCCATGAACTGTCTCAACACCGCTTTCCGACGGTCGAGGCGAAGTTCCAGCACATTTTCCGGAAGTATGGGATAGCCATCCTCATCGTAGTCAAGTATTTCCTCACTATCCGCTTCGGCGGTGTGTTCTACAAACATGCCAATTTTAGTGGACATTATAAATAATACATCACGTCGTACCGAGATTAAATTCTTTCCACATGTCAACAATATTGTTCGGCCCCTTCCGATAATCCTTTTTGGAGGCGAAAAACTGCAGTCCGTCGGTCTCATATCTGTTAATGTGTAAAATGTATGCTATCAATTCGATGCAATATATTCATACCGTGCATATGTCAGTTCGCCATCCTCGTCGGTATAGGCGGCAAATGCAATGAACACAGCTCCAGTCCGATAGTTCATGAACTTCAGAAAGTCGGTAACATCCGTCGGTATCGTTTTTGATAGTCTGATTAACCATCATTATAAAGATGGATAACTGGTTAAATATCGCTTACTTGCGTTGAATATCGTCTGGCAATGGTTCAGTGTTCCACTTGACCGCGGACTCCTCACATTGCTTCAACTCCTCCTTATTGAGCGCTTCAAATATATTCGACAATGCTGCACGGTATTTGCCGATATCCTTCTCTCCGTCATCGGAAAGCTTTTTCTGCTCGTTGGAAATACGGTCAGAAAATAAATGGGCGCACACCGACTTCGCTGTCCACGTTTTTGCCGATGTCGGATGACCGCGTGTATCGGATTTCGCTTTCTGGGGCCTCGTTCCTTTCGCATGTCCGGCCGCATAGTTTCCAAACCAAACACGCACACACTGAAGGTATTGGAGACCTGAGCGGTTATGTATAACGCATCCGATGACTGGGAATTACCTTCTCTAATTCACCAGGGATTGCCAGTTCCTTGTCCTGTGCAATGGCGGCTATCTCCTGGGCCACTCTAGTTATGAGTATGGACCGAGTTTTCTCACTACCACGATCGTTTGTGTCGAGATATTCATCGCACGAATTGATCAACGTGTCTTTGAATGACTCGTGAACCCAACGAGCGTAAGGAGCCATGGTGATGGGGGTAATGATGGGGGAAGAAGATGGTCGGAAAAGTACCAAGTTCCTGACGTGAATGATTTACCCACGGTTGGTTCTGTGAATTCTACCACCTACAGCATGCTCCTTCACGTTTTAAAACACATTACCACTGTCAGTCAAGGGTCATTGTAATCCGATGAATATCTCCAACTTTATCCGGTCTGTCTGTATATCATATGAACATAGAGTCCGACCAGTCCGACCTTGTTATCCAGAGCTGAACATGGGCTTGCATTGGTCCATTGACATTTGCTTTTATGGACGGTATATCCCTACCATACCGAGTCAACTTCATGGTTCTTCATTTTAGTCTGCTGTGAAATTAATGTTGAACATGTTGGTATCAACCATTCCGACTGGAACAACCCATTCTCAACATTACCGATATGGGACGTGGAGTCATCGGACAATGTGAGATATGATTCCAACAGTCGTATGCAAAGCCTGGCCAGTCATTGCCCGTAGTATTATGAATTGATCCTATATGTGCACGATATAGAATATTCACCATCCCGCTGAGAACAGGTGTCAGAATCGGATTGTGGTTTGTGTTTCACCGCATTGTGGCAGAAGCATGCAGGAATCGTTGTGCAACATATTACATCGATCATGGGGTTAATCAAATGCAATGGAAAGGCTATCCGACACATTCGCATGTGTAAGATGTGGAGAGTTGCTGGTGTCAATGTCAAATTCCGGCCTGTATATCTCTGATTTGTTGCGGAAGCATGCTTACATTTTCATGGCATGGATTTCATGTATCCAGAGATCTGTTTATGACACCGATAATGCAATCCGATACATGCTCATCACACAATAAGCTGTGGACCATGTGTATGTTTGCGTGCATGACATGGTTCTGGTCAAAAGCATGTCAGCGATCCAGATATCATAGATTACCTTTGTGCATCACTTTGATAGTACAACTCCATTATATCAATTATCTTTTGTAATGTACATTCCACAATTTATACGGACTATTATTGTATCCTGAAGTACCTTCCACCAACCTATGGTAGGTATGTTTAGACGTTTTGCGCAGTGTCCGACGCATATGATGAATGCAACAATCCTTCCGCCACATCAGTGTAATACTTATCTGTTACAAGCATCTTAAATTGATTCACTTGGTACTAAATGATTTGTGGCATTGCACATTTTTTTCATCCTGCATATACAGGTCCGAGAAACCGATGGCCGACTGGTGGTGGATATGCTTGGTATGCGCGTTTTGCCTCGTGTCCAATATCATGGATGCAACAATCCTTCCGCCACATCAGTGCAATACTCTTCTTTTACAAGCATCTTAGATTGATTCACTTGGTACTAACTGATTTGTGGCATTGCACATTTTTTTTATCCTGCATATACAGGTTTGAGAAACTGATGGCCAACTGGTGGTGGATATGCTTGGTATGCGCGTTTGCCTTGTGTCCGATATCATGGATGCAACAATCCTTCCGCCACATCAGTGCAATACTCTTCTTTTACAAGCATCTTAGATTGATTCACTTGGTACTAACTGATTTGTATCATTGCACATTTCCTTTATTCTGCATATACAGGTCCGAGAAACCGATGACCGGCTGGTGCGGTATGCTTAGTATGCGTGTTGTGCCTCATGTCCGAAACACGCCATCAGTTTACACATCGTTCCGCACATGATTGCAACACATTAACATCCATACTGTACAAACATGTTAACTCACTCCAATCTTTGACCTACAACACAGTATGCCGAAGATCAGAGACTCAGGAGCCAAGCCCGACCTATTTGAGGTTACTACCACACAGACCCGACGAGGGAAGAAGATCACACATGTGCCAGTCAAGGACTCACAGCCGTCTCCGGCGCCATCGCGCAATGCATCTCCCGCGAAGAAACAGGCCTTGTCTCCTGGAAGACCAGAGTTTAACAACGATTATGATGAATTCACCACAGATCAAGTGCCCAAGCGACCCAGGACGTCCGGAAAGGTGAGCATAAATATTCCTAAAGCCTTGAACTCACTAGACAGGTCTTGTCAGACACAAAACGAATTTCTCCAGGAGTATTTGGATCGAAGACACAGTATTCTCATTGAACTTCTCCAACATGAGGCTTTGCCCTCAACTTTGTCGTGCTCAGATTGCCATCAATCATCTGCCACACATCAATGTCGGGATTGCTTCGGTCCCAACTTCTGGTGTGGTTCGTGTTGTATTTCTGCTCACAGGTCACTGCCATTCCATCATGTGCAAATGTGGAATGGACGTTTCTTTGAGCAGTCCGACCTTCTGACACATGGGATGACCTTAGATTTGCGGCATTATCCAGGTGATTGTCCATCTGTTCGGCATGGAACAGAAACCGATCCGCCTGCCCTGGATCTTTCCGACGAGTCCGACGAGTTCACACATGGACATCAACCTTCAGCCGACTCAGAATCGACAACGCATGTCGGATCTCGATCCAAGCTGATCATTGTATCATCAACTGGAATATTCACGCGGTCAATCCGATGGTGCCATTGCGCTAAATCTCCACGTCAATATGCTCAACTTCTCCTTCGAGCCAAACTCTTTCCGGCAAGTTTTAAGAATCCACAAACAGCATTTACATTCGAGGTTCTGGATCACTTCCGAATTGATTCTCTGGAATGTAAAACGGCAGCAATGAACTTCATGAGCAAAATCGGGCGGATGACGAATGAAGCATTTCCGTCCAAGGTTCCGGTAAGCCTTCTGATCGATCGGAACATATTCCGACATTGACTGTATAGTATAGGATCGCTATAGAGAACTTTTAAGGGTCTCCAGAGAGTGGCGGGATCTGCACAATCGAATAAGGGCTGGCGTAGTTCATGATCGGGTGGATAGTCCACTCAATGGTGGCTTGGCACTGTTTTGCCCCACCTGTCCGCAGATGGATATCAATATTCCCCCTGAGACCGAATGGAAAGTAGAAGACAAGTAAGTAATCACTGAATGTTGGATAATTGTATAGTCCTGACACATTACAGGTTACTTTACCGGCCACAATTGGTGGTAGATGGGAATATGAAGTTGGTGCATCTGAAGATGAGACGTCCGGAAGATGATGTTTCATTGTCGGATGGTGAGCTCTTTATGGTTAAACGCGCGCCTTATGCGGAACATTTAGCGACCGCACCAGAACGACAGCCAGTGAGCTATCATATGCTTATTGCAAATTCAAGCACTAACAGATGCCAAGAAATCGAAATGCAATAATCACAGGGCCCAGAATCAAGGAAATCTTCATCGGAATCACTTAGACTCAACGGGTAAGGGGGCATGTGCCTGTGCAAGGCATGGCGCATTTGTCCCACATTGTGTTGTGGATTTCCAGAAAGGGGAGCGGTAGGTTCATTACATTTCATGACAATAATGGTAATATTTATGACGGGATAGACAGGCCAACATGGATTACGCGATTTGCCAGGCCCTGAAACAATTTCCGCAGCATCAACAAGCGCTTGTCATTTACGACATATGCTGCCAGTGGATAATTCATTTCCGAGAGCGCATATCCGAGTCGGAATTCTTGGAACTTTGGGATTCCATGGAAATTACCGGTGCTATCGGAAAGTGGCACCTTGCGGCGCATATTCCCGAATGCTTTCCGAGGTTTACACTAAATTTTATGGAAGGTGCCGGTGAAGTTGAAGGGGAAATTCTGGAGACTCTATGGTCTAAGATGGATGAAGTTGCACCGCTAACGCAAGCCATGTCGGTTGCTCATCGACAGGAGGTCCTCGATGATCATATGAACGATAGTAATTGGCGCAAAATGATTCGGATTGGTGAGTATCTGTATTATCTGTGCGATGCGATGTAACTATGATCCCTAGCCGATTCATTGTGTGGAAAGTGGAAGCGAGCACAGGAGGGTGTTTCCACGACGAAACCGGCATTTGAACAGCTAACCGACAGCTTAGATCCTGCGTTGATTGAGGAATGGACGAACCAGGAACACGTTGCTATGGAAAAACGTGGGGACTATCTCAACATTTTCACTGTTTCTTCGAACAAACGTAGGAATATTCCACCATTCCGATTTGTATCCACTGATATTTTTCAGTACCCACGCTGGCGGAAATACGTTTGAAGCTGTCGGAAACCGAGGTTCGGCAGAGCAACCTGTCTGGCTCAGTGTCCGCTCTCACGGAAGGGCTGGCAATTGAGAAATCACAGTATGTCATGAGTTATTCACTTCCCACAACCAGCTAACCTTGTTGCCATGCAATTATAGAATTGTGCTTCAACGTCATGTGGCATCACTCAGCACCACGTGCTCGGTAGCACAGAAGAATGATCTTCTGGATCGACGGCGGAAGTTAGAAGCAAGGATTTCCGCCTATGAACACCGAATGTTGGTCATCATGAAACTTGATGATGAAACACTGTGGTCAACCGAGGTCGGAAAGCGTCAGGAAATGGATTCCGATTGGGAGGATTCGTCAGACGACATCCTAGCGCGTTATCCCGATGGCTGGTTTACACCGGAAAGGGAGGGTATCACATTGCCTTCTGCTTTAGCACCTGGGGAAATTGCTCGTCAATCTCTACAGCCAGTTGCAATGATTGAAGCTGAGTTGCAGAAAGGTCAAGTGACAGATGCACTGGAGGGGCTACGTTTGGCTCTCGGGGAGAAATCCCTTTGTTTCCGAGCGGAGGTGCGCAATGCAAATAGCCAGCGAACAACACTTCGAGCATGGGATAAAGTCCATAAGTTCGATGCCGACGCCCGACAATGCCGTTCGACATATAGATATGCATGTAGTGCTTTGCAACGTCTACACGTCGAACCAGAATATTTGGCGACACTTCATGATATCACTGACAATGATATGAAAGTCGCAGGAGATCTTACTGACGAGGGACGATTCAACCAACGTTCGGATAGTTTAGCATGGTTTTGGCGGGTCGGACAGACGGATGAATCCGCTCATCCACGGATGCAAGAATGTATGTCGGAGTGCCGTATTGTATTGATCTGTCCGACTGATTTGTGCCTAGTCTATCGCGTCAGCTGGTTAAGAGCAAAAGCACGGTATTCCCGATGGTCAGAGGAGTTACGCATTGTCGGATACGAAATGCGATGGACCGTCAATTGGTTTCGATGGAAGGGGGAGCAATGGAGACTGAGGTTGGACGATATGGAAGACGAAGAGAGGCCTCCAGGACTAGATTGCTACTGTCACAAGCAGATGACACTGTGGAGTTCGCTTGCAAATGAGGCAGAAAATCAATTCGCTAGTGTATTAGGTCATCCTTTGTAGTGGTAGCATGGTATACGGCAGGAAATGTTCGTTAATGATTCATAAATTTGTTTTCAACACTTGATGGACTCAGGTAGACCAATGGACATCAACCTTGAAGGACATTGTTTAATCCGCTCAGTGTTCGGTCAACCCGACATTTACCAACAAGTGTGAATACTTGGGTTGTATCAACCTGACCCATTTTCACACTCAATGAATATCTGATCTATAATTCCCCATGACCCCTACATACACCGAAGGAATATCTGATCCATCATGCGCCTTACCCACGCATACCCACAATGAATATCCGATGGGTAATCCCCCTGACCCCTACATACACCGAATGAATATTTGGTCGGTCATCCGCCTGACCTTTTGATACATCAAATGAATATTCAGTGAGTAATCCGCCTAACCCCTCCATACGCCGGATGAATATGCGGTCAGTAATCTGCCTGACCAATGCATACATCGAATGAATATGGTCAATCATCCGCCTGACCCTGCATACACCGAATGAATATTCGGTCAATCATCCGCCCGACCTATGCATACACCGAATGAATATTCGGTTAACCATCCGCCTGACCAGTGCATACACCGAATGAATATTCAGTCAATCATCCTCCTGACCCCTGCATACACCCAATGAATATTTGGTCAACCATCCGCCTGATCCATGCATACACTGAATGAATATTCGGTCAACCATCCGCCTGACCCCTACATACACCGAATGAATATTCGGTTAACCATCCGCCTGATCCCTGCATACACCAAATGAATATTTGGTCAACCATCCGCCTGACCCATTGCATACACTGAATGAATATTCGGTCAATCATCCGCCTGACCCCTGCATACATCGAGTGAATATTCAGCCGGTAATCCGCCTGATCCCTGGATACACCGAATAAATATTCGGTCGGTAATCCGCCTGACCCCTGCATACACTAAATGAATATTTGGTCAATCATCCGCCTGACCCCTGCATACACTGAATGAATATTCGGTCAATCATCCGCCTGACCCCTGCATATACCGAATGAATATTCAGTCAATCATTAGCCTGACCCCTGCATATACTGAATGAATATTTGGTTAATCATCAGCCTGATCCATGCATACACCGAATGAATATTCAGTCAATCATCCGCCTGACCCCTGCATACACCTAATGAATATTCGGTTAACCATCCGCCTGATCCATGCATACACCGAATGAATATTCAGTCAATCATCCGCCTGATCCATGCATACACCGAATGAATATTTGACCAACCATCAGCCTGACCCCTGCATACACTGACTGAATATTCGGTTAATCATCCGCCTGATCCCTGCATACACCGAATGAATATTCGGTCAATCATCCGCCTGACCCCTGCATACACCGAATGAATATTCGGTTTAACCATCTGCCTGATCCATGCGTACACCGAATGAATATTCGGTCAATCATCCGCCTGACCCCGGCATACACCCAGTGAATATTCGGTCAATCATCCGCCTGGCCCCTGCATACACCGAATGAATATTCAGTCAATCATTCGCCTGACCCCAGCATACACAAAATGAATATTCGGTTAACCATCCGCCTGATCCATGCATACACCGAATGAATATTCGGTCAATCATCCGCCTGATCCCTGCATACACCCAGTGAATATTTGGTCAATCATCCGCCTGATCCATGCATACACCGAATGAATATTCGGTCAATCATCCGCCTGACCCCTGCATACACCGAATGAATATTCGGTCAATCATCCGCCTGATCCATGCATACACCGAATGAATATTCTGTTAACTATCCGTATGACCCCTGCATACACTGAATTAATATTCAGTTAACCATCCGCCTGACCCCTGCATACACCAATGAATATTCGGTCAATCATCCGCCTGACCCATACATACACCGAATGAATATTCGGTTAACCATCCGCCTGACCCCTGCATACACCAATGAATATTCAGTCAATCATCCTCCTGACCCCTCCTGCATACACCAAATGAATATTTGGTCAATCATCCGCCTGACCCCTGCATACATCAAGTGAATATTCAGCCGGTAATCCGCCTGACCCCTGCATACACCGATTGAATATTCAGTCAATCATCCGCCTGACCCCTGCATTCACCGAATGAATATTTAGTCTTCAATCCACCTCTTATACAATCATTCATCATATGTTATATTGAATATCCGCCGAAGACGTTTGTTACGTTAATTGAATATCTGGTGGGTAACAATTGAGTTATATGGAGCTTATGCCAAGCAGTCCGCCTATCGGATTTGATCGGATATCCAATATCCGACGTCAGAAATGCGGATAGTGACTTTCTACTCATCGGACACGTTATCTACATGTATTGAATATCTATCCGCCGACCCGTACGATACATATACTAAGTATAATCCGGCGGACGTCCGCTGAGACGTCTTAAACGACATAATGTCAACGTATTATCTACATAACTATCGGATATTTGGACTGAATGGCCTCGAAGAAGACATATAAGGGTCTTGCAAATTCGAGGTGAAGTCACATATTGCGACAATAATTAATCTCTGACAGTTCACTATGTAGGCAATCCTGCATGATATCCTGGTCTAACAAGACAGCTGCTTTGCCTTGTTACACTGGAATTGTTTGCGATGTCCCTAAA
>Ga0208985_1000021_pt1 | contig 15283 bp, 13 predicted proteins | sample MedBloCARef_O1_FD_187853 | JGI IMG/M metagenome (GOLD analysis project Ga0208985, IMG submission 187853) | Forest soil microbial communities from El Dorado National Forest, California, USA - Mediterranean Blodgett CA Ref_O1 (SPAdes) (version 2) | ecosystem: Environmental > Terrestrial > Soil >...
CCCGCCCACTTCATCGGGGAGAACACGAAGCCGGAGCCGAACTGCCCGATCGCGGCGCCGATCTTCCAGAGCATCTCGATCGACCCGGTCAGGTAGGCCGCGATCGGCAGCAGCGAAAACGCGGTGCCCATCATGGCGGGACGCAGGCCTCTGCGCTTGTAGACCATATAGCTCAGCACGAGGCCGAGGGCCGTGAGTCCCAGTGCAAGTGGGAGCCAGGCGATGCTGTCGTAGCCCATTCCTTCTCGCCTCCCTGGTGCTCCTTCCATCGTGACATATCTCGACTGGTGTTCGGAACGTTGAGCCGCGCCGGGCGGTGAACAGAAGTCAAAACCTCACGCCGAGATCAAGAACAGCGCGTGCGACGGGCGTATGTCAGGCGGCCAGCGCGCGCAGGGTCGCTAGTTTTACCTCGGTTAGCGATCGGGCTACCAGGCGCCTGGGGGCGGGCGGGATGGGGAGCAGGGTCGGGACGGCGACGACAAGGCAGCCCGCGCTCGTGGCCGACGCTACGCCGTTGGGGGAATCCTCGAGGGCCACGCACTGCTCCGGGTCGGCGTCCAGGAGCTTGGCGGCCAGCAGGTAGGGCTCGGAGTCTGGCTTGGTCCTGGCCACGTCGTCGCCGGTGACCGTCACGGGGAAGCGGAAGCCGGTGCTGGCGAGCACAGCCTCGGTGAAGGGGCGCTGCGACCCCGTCACCAGCGCGTACGGGATGCCCGTGGCCGCCACCTCATTGAGGAGCTCGCGCGCGCCTGGGCGGACGATGACCCGGCCCTCGGCCGCGCGCCTGAGCATGCCTTCCGTCATCCAGCGGGCGACGTCCGCCGGCGGCACGGGTTTTGTCGCCCTGGCCAGGAGGTAGCCGACGGTGTTGTCCATGGAGCCGCCCAGGAGCTGTTCCTGGTCCTGCTTGGTCCAGGGGGCGCCTAGGCGGGCCATGACGTCGGCCTCGGTCTCAAACCACAGTGGCTCGGTGTCGACGAGCAGCCCGTCCATGTCGAACAGCACCGCTTCTAGCTCATTAGGCACGCCAGCCAGGCTATCCGGACGGCTAGACCGCAGGCTGACGGGCCCGGGCTACTCCGGGTCGTAGGCGAGGTTGGGGCGGAGCCAGCGCTCCGCTGCCTGGAGCTCCATGTTCCGTCGGCGCGCGTAGTCGGCTACCTGGTCCCTGGAGATGCGGCCGACGGTGAAGTAACGGGACGCCGGGTTTGCGAACAGCAGGCCGCTGACACTTGAGGCAGGGGTCATCGCGAATGACTCGGTCAGGCCCATGTCGAAGTCACCTGCGCCGAGCAGGACGAACAGCTCGTGCTTCAGGCTGTGGTCGGGTGACGCGGGGTACCCGAAGGCCGGACGGATGCCGCGGAAGCGCTCGGCGCGCAGTTCCTCGATCACGATCTCGCCATCGGACTCGTACCAGTCGCGGCGCGCGCGCAGGTGAGTGTGCTCGGCGAACGCCTCGGCCAGCCGGTCGGCCAGGGCCTTGACCATGATGGCCTGGTAGTCGTCGCCCGCGGCCTCGTGCTTCTTCGCCAGTTCGTCGGCGCCGTGGATGGCGACCGCGAACCCGCCGAGGTGATCACCGGCAGTGTTGCCGGCATGGGGGGCGACGTAGTCCGCCAGGCAGCGGTTGGGGCGCCCCTCGGGCTTGGCGGTCTGCTGCCTGAGCATCGGCAGCCGCAGCGGTGTTCCCCCGCCCGCCTCGACGAGGATGTCGTCGCCGTCGGCGTGCGCGGGCCAGAACCCGTAGCCGCCGCGCGCCGTCAGCAGCCCCCCCGCGATGATCTCGTCGAGGAGCGCGTTCGCGTCGTTGAAGAGGTCGCGGGCGGCCGGGTCGGCGAGGATCGCCGGGTACTTGCCCTTGAGCTCCCAGGCGAGGAAGAAGAACGTCCAGTCGATCATCGGGCGGAGCTCGGCCAGCGACGGAGAGACCGCCTTGATCCCGCAGAAGGCCGGCTCGGGGAGCTCGTCGAAGGCGACCTGCTCGCGGTTGCGGCGGGCGGCCTCGATGGAGAGGATCGGCTGGCTGCGCCGGTTCTCGTGCTGCTCCCTGAGGCGCTGCTGCTCGACGCGGTTGGCTTCGTCGAACCCGGCGATCCGCTCCGGGTCGAGCAGCTGCTGCACCACCCCGACCACCCGCGAGGCGTCGAGCACGTGCGCCGTCGAACGGCTGTAGGCGGGGGCGATGCGCACCGCCGTGTGCTGCTTGGAGGTGGTGGCGCCGCCGATCAGCAGCGGCTTGCTGATACCGCGCCGCTCCATCTCGGCCGCGACGTTCACCATCTCGTCCAGCGACGGGGTGATCAGCCCGGACAGGCCGATGATGTCGGCCTCCTCGGCCAGCGCGGTGTCCAGGATCTTGGCGGCCGGAACCATCACGCCGAGGTCGATGACCTCGTAGTTGTTGCAGCCGAGGACGACCCCGACGATATTCTTGCCGATGTCGTGCACATCGCCCTTGACGGTGGCGAGCACGATCTTGCCGTTGCCCCGCCTGACCTCGCCGCGCTCCTCGCTCTTGGCCTTCTCGGCCTCCATGAAGGGCTCGAGGTACTTGACCGCGCGCTTCATGACCCGGGCGGACTTCACTACCTGGGGCAGGAACATCTTGCCGGCGCCGAACAGGTCGCCGACGATCTTCATCCCGTCCATCAGCGGCCCCTCGATGACCTCGAGCGGCCGGGCGACCTGCTGGCGGGCCTCCTCCGTGTCGTCTTCGACGTAGTCGGCGATGCCGTGCACCAGCGCGTACTCGAGGCGCTTGCCGACCGGCACCTCACGCCAGGACAGGTCGGCCTCCGACTTCTTGGCGCCGGTCGACTTCACCTGCTCGGCGTAGGCGACCAGCCGGTCGGTGGAGTCCTCGCGCCGGTCGAACAGGACGTCTTCGACCAGTTCCAGAAGATCCGCCGGTATGTCCTGGTAGACGTCGAGCTGGCCGGCGTTGACGATGCCCATGTCGAGCCCGGCCGCGATCGCGTGGTAAAGGAATGCGGCGTGCATGGCCCGGCGGACGGTCTCGTTGCCGCGGAAGGCGAACGACAGGTTGGAGATGCCGCCGCTGGTCCGGACACGGGGGCAGCGCTGCTTGATCAGCGGCAGCGCCTCGATGAAGGACTTCGCGTACCCGTTGTGCTCGGCGATCCCGGTCGCCACGGCCAGCACGTTCGGGTCGAAGATGATGTCTTCAGGCGCCCAGCCGGCCTGCTGCGTGAGCAAGTCGTAGGCGCGGCCGCAAATGGCCACCTTTCGTTCGGTCGTATCGGCTTGGCCTTGCTCGTCGAACGCCATCACCACCGCGCCGGCGCCGTAGCTCCTGATCTTCGAGGCGTGGTCGAGGAAGACCTCCTCGCCCTCCTTGAGGCTGATCGAGTTGACGACGCCCTTGCCCTGGAGGCACTTGAGGCCGGCTTCGAGCACGGTCCACTTGGAGCTGTCGACCATCACCGGGATGCGGGCGGCCTCGGGCTCGGTCGCGATCAGGTTGAGGAACGTGGTCATCGCCTGCTCGCTCTCGAGCAGGTCGGCGTCCATGTTCACGTCGAGCACGTTCGCGCCGCCGCGCACCTGGTCGAGGGCGACGGTCACCGCCGCCTGGTAGTCGTCGGCCTCGATGAGCCGCCGGAACTTGGCCGAGCCGGTGACATTGGTCCGTTCGCCAATCATCACGAAGCCGGTGTCCGCGGTGATTTCGAACACCTCGAGCCCGGACAGCCGGGTGATGCCGCTGGCGGCCCTGGGAACAGGCCGGTGGCCGCCGCGGACTGCCTCAGCGATCGCGGCGATGTGCGCGGGGGTGGTGCCGCAGCAGCCGCCGACGATGTTGACCAGGCCCTCGGCCGCGAACTCGCGCAGGTGATGGGCGGTGTCCCGCGGTTCCTCGTCGTAACCGCCGAACGCGTTGGGCAGGCCCGCGTTCGGGTGACAGGCGGTGAAGGTGTTGGCGACCCGCGCCAGGTCCGCGATGTGCGGCCTGATCTCCTTGCCCCCGAGCGAGCAGTTGACGCCAACGACCAGGGGATTCGCGTGCCGGATGGAGTTCCAGAACGCCTCCATCGTCTGCCCGGACAGGGTGCGCCCGCTGAGGTCGGTAATGGTCCCCGACAGCCAGAGCGGCAGTTCCGGTGCCACCTCCTGGGCCGCCGCGATCGCGGCCTTGGCGTTGAGCGTGTCGAAGATCGTCTCGATCATCAGCAGGTCCACGCCGCCCTCGCGCAGCGCCGCGATCTGCTCGGCGTAGCCGGCCTTGACCTGGTCGAAGGTCACCGCCCGGTAGGCGGCGTCCTCGACCTTCGGTGACAGCGAGAGGGTGACGTTGAGCGGGCCGACCGAGCCGGCGACATACCTCGTCCCGTCCGCCTCGTCAGCGGCCTGGCGGGCGAGTTGGGCGCCGCGCACGTTCATCTCGTGCACCCGGTGCTCAAGTCCGTAGTCGGACTGGCCGAAGCTCGTGGCAGTGAAGGTATTGGTAGTGGTGATGTCAGCCCCGGCCGCCAGGTACTGGCGGTGAATGTCGAGTATGACGTCGGGGCGAGTCAGGTTCAGCAGGTCCGGGTCGCCCGCGGTGTCCTGCTGGTGGCCGTCGACGTGGTAGTCGGCCGCGGACAGCTTCTTCCCCTGTAGCATCGTGCCCCAGGCGCCATCAAGCACCGCGACCCGCTGGTCGAGGAGTTCAGCTAGTTCCCGCATCCGTGCCATCTTCCTGGTCGAGGGTGGCCAAACACCGGCAGCTTGGTGTCCAGGCCGATCGAACCGGGCACCACACGTTCGGCAAGGGCGCCCCTCAGGGCGACGGAACGCTCTGTAGCTTCTTGAATCACGAGCCCGGTCATAGGATTACCGAGTGTAGGGCTTAGTGGTGCGAAAACAAAAGTGCCGACGCGAAACTGTGCCTGCCACAGGTCACACGCCCAGGCCGCGTGGAGACGTAGGCTGTAGTCATGGGCGCCAGCCCGCGGCTACAGCGGAGGTGAAGTCATCAAGTTCAGCGACGTCGATGGCCCGCTCGTCAACCCGGTGGCAGTTGCCGCGTTCGAAGGGTGGAACGACGCGGCGGAAGCCGCGAGCGGTGTCGTCAACCACCTGGGCATCGCGTGGGAGTCCACGCCGATCGCCGCGATCGACCCCGATGACTTTTACGACTTCCAGGTCAACCGGCCAGTGATCGAGGTGGTCGCGGGGAAGACCGAGCGGCTCGTCTGGCCGACCACGCGGCTGTCCCTCGCCCGGGCATCTGACACCGGGCTGTCCCGTGACATCGTCCTCGTGCACGGCGTTGAACCGAACATGCGCTGGCGCGGGTTCACCGACGAGCTCATCGGCGGGCTCACCGAGCTCGGCGTCGAGATGATGATCCTCATCGGCGCGCTGCTCGCCGACTCACCGCACACCAGGCCCGTCCCCGTCCAGGTCAGCGGTTCCGAGTCCAAGCTGCTGCACGGCGTGGGCTCCGAGCCGACCGACTACAAGGGCTCCTCGGGGATCGTCGGCGTGCTGCAGTACATGTCCGCCGCCGCCGACATCCCCGTGGTCTCGCTGTGGGCTTCTGTCCCGCACTACGTCGCGCAGTCCCCCTCGCCGAAGGTGACGCTGGCGCTGCTGCGGGCCGTGGAGGACGTGCTCGACGTGTCGCTGCCGCAGGCGGACCTTCCCGAGGAAGCCCGTGCCTGGGAGCGCGGCGTGGACGAGCTGGCGCAGCAGGACTCCGACGTGGCCGAGTACGTGCGGACGCTCGAAGAGGCCAAGGACGCCACTGACCTGCCCGAGGCGTCGGGTGACGCGATCGCCCGCGAGTTCGAGCGCTATCTGCGCCGCCGCGGCGACAACAGCGACGGCGAGTTCTAGGCGCGTCCGCAGTAGGCCGCTGTCGTTCGGGATGATGGTTTTAAACGGGGGGCCAGGGGACGGCGGGCCAGTCTTCCGGTGGGTAGGGGTGCACGCGGCTGGCTAGCAGCAGGTCGATCCTGGCGGCGGTGGCGGCGATCTCGGCCCGGGTCAGGTGCTGCGCGAGTTCCTCGGCGAGCCAGCCGTCGGCCAGGCCCGTGGACAGGCGGCGCAGCGTCTCGACCGCAAGCGCGGGCAGCGGCTCGCCGCGCCACTGCCAGAGCACGGTGCGCAGCTTGTAGTCCTCGGCGAAGCAGACGCCGTGGTCACAGCCGTAGAGGTGGCCGTCGACGACGGGGAGGAGGTGGCCGATCTTCCTGTCGGCGTTGTTGATGACCGCGTCGAAGACCGCCAGTTCCCGCAGCGGCCGGTATTTCGTGCGGCGGGCGAGCGCGATCAGGTCAACGGTCTCGTCGAGGTCGATCCAGAGCTGGCACATGCCGGGACCGAACGGGCCGTCGCGCATGACCGTGGGAGGAACGAAGTTCCACCCGGCCGCCCGGGAGACGACGTAGGCGGCGACCTCACGGCCGGCCAGGGTGCCGTTCGGGAAGTCCCAGAGCGGCCGCTCGCCCGCGACCGGCTTGTAAACGCAGTGCGCCTGGGTGCCGTGCGACTTGACCGTGCAGAACAGCGTCGCGTTCGAGGCGTCCACCAGGCGGCCCTCCACGGTCAGCGTGCCGCGTTCGAGCAGCTCCAGGGCTTCGCGTTCCCCTTCAGGCAGGTCGGAATCCCAGGCTCCAGAGATGTCAGGCACCGTGTTATCAGCCACGGGCGACCCGGTGGCCGTTCTGCCGCGGGCAGACGTGGCCGTTCGCGTCGAGCGGCAGCCCGCACAGCGGGCACGGCGGGCGGCCGGCCGCGACGAGGTTCAGCGCGCGCTGCGCGAACGCGCGGGCAGCGCTCGGGCTGATCCTGACCCGCAGGACCCCGGGGCCGTCGACCGGGATGTCATCGGACAGCGGCTCGACGGGGGCGTCGCTTTCCTCCTGCGCCTCGATGACCACCCGGTCACCGTCGCTGTCCCAGGCGAGCGCGATCGCGCCGACCCGGAAGTCCTCAGTGAGCGGCAGGTCGAGCGGGCCGTCATCGCGCAGCGCCGCCGGGGCGGTCTCCGGGATCTCTGCGGCTTCGGTCCGGCGCAACACCTCGTCGAGCAGTTCGTCGATGCGCTCGGCAAGCAAGCTCACCTGGAACTTCTCCAGGACAACGCTCGTCACCCGGCCGGCCGAGGTCGCCTGCAGGTAGAACGTGCGATCCCCCGGCTGCCCGACAGAGCCGGCGATGAACCTGTCCGGCGGATCGTAGTAAAAGACCGGCATGAGTCCTATCCTTCCGCGCCTGGGGCGGTGCCTGGCTCCGGGGGGTAGGGAGGGGCGTCCCCCTGGGGGGTAACCGCGCCCGCGCCGCCGCCGATCACGGCATCGCTGTCCGCGCTCTGGGCGCCGTCCGCGGCCTTCTGGCGCGGGAGCAGGTCATCGACCCCGCCTCCCGTGTCGTTCAGCCTGAGCAGGAAGGGGCGCAGCGGGGTGTAGCGGATCACGGTCAGCGAGCAGGGGTCGGCGACGATGCGCTGGCACTGATCGAGATGGAGTCCCAGGCTGTCGGCGACGATCGCCTTGATCACGTCACCGTGCGAGCAGACCAGGTAGGTCGCGTCCTTGCCGAGCCTGGCGTTCCACTCCCTGATGGCGGAGACGGCCCTGTGCTGCATGTCGAGCATGGACTCGCCCTGCGCGCCGGGGAAGGTGACGGCACTCGGGTGCGCCTGGACCACTGGCCAGAGCGGATCCTTCTCAAGCTCCTTCAGCGGCTTGCCCGTCCAGTCACCGTACTTGCACTCGCCCACCCGGTCGTCGATGACCGCGTCGGCCGGCTGTCCCACGTGGCCCGCCTGCCCGGTGCGCCCCGCTCGCGCCGCGACGATCTCCTCGATCGTCTGCCGGCAGCGGTCGAGCGGGCTGGTCACGATCGCGTTCAGCGGCACCGGGGCGAGCCGCTCCCCCAGCGCCTTCGCCTGGGCCCGGCCACGCTCGTCAAGGCCGACGCCTGGCGTCCAGCCGGTCAGCAGCTGCCCCGTCGTCGCGGTCAGGCCGTGCCGTACGAGCAGAACCGTTGTCACGTTTAAGAACTCTAGATCATGCGAGGAAGTCGCCAGGCAACGACGAGGACCTAACTTCCCCGGCCGGAGCCTTCCCCGCGCGGGCTAGCCGTGCGGGCTAGCGCTGAAAACCACGTCGAGGCTGCCGAAGCTCACCAGGTCGCCGGCGCGGACCGGGACCTGACCGCGGACCCGCCATCCGTTCACCCGGGTGCCGTTCGTGGACTCCAGGTCGGAGAGCAGCCAGCCGTCTGGCGTCCGCTCGAGCTGGGCGTGCAGCCGGGAGACCGTCATGTCGGCGATCGCCAGGTCGCAGCCCGCGTCCCTGCCGATGCTGAACTGGTCGCCGCCGCCGCGCGGGAACTGCAGCAGGTACGGCTGCCTGCGGTCGGGTGCCGCCGCCATGCTCGTGGTCATGGACCTGACGGCCCTGCGGGCCGGCGTCATGGTTCCGGCGCCGGTGCCGCGCTGCTGGCTGGCCGCGCGCCCCTGCGCGGCGTGCGCGGCGGCCCCGGTCACGCGGGACCAGGTGCCGCGGAGCCAGCCGGCGAGGCCGCCAGGCGACTCGGCCGGGAGGTCCGCCACCAGCGGCGGCAGTTCCGCCTGCCGCCGCGATTCGAGCACCACGTCGACCCGGTGCAGGAACGTGTCGTGCGAGAGGCGGCCCTTGACGTATTCATCCCTGAGCTTGGCTACCACCTGATCCCGCTCAGCGTCAGAGGCGCGGAGATCGGGGACCGGCTGCTGTTCATCCGGCGAGGCAGGAATCTCGGCCGCAGAACCTCCCATGGAATGCAGTATCGGGACCAACTGGCCGCTACGCAAGGAGAACCAGGATAACCGCGGGTGGCGATCAGACCCCGACCGCGTGCACCCCGCCGTCCACGTGCACGATCTCCCCGGTGGTGGCCGGGAACCAGTCGGAAAGCAGCGCGACGCAGGCGCGCGCCGCGGCCTCCGGGTTGGCGATGTCCCAGCCGAGCGGCGCGCGCTGCGACCACACGTCCTCGAACTTCTCGAAGCCGGGTATGGACTTGGCCGCCATCGTCTTGAGCGGGCCCGCCGCCACGAGGTTGACCCGCACCTTGTGCGGGCCGAGGTCGCGGGCGAGGTAGCGGGCGCAGGACTCAAGCCCCGCCTTGGCCACGCCCATCCAGTCGTAGCCCGGCCAGGCGACGGACGCGTCGAAGTCGAGCCCGACCACGCTGCCGCCATCGGCCATCAGCGGCAGCGCCGCCATCGCGAGCGACTTCAGCGAGAACGCCGACACGTGCACTGCCTTCGCGACGTCATCCCACCCGGTGGAGAGGAAGTTGCCGCCGAGTGCGGCCTGCGGGGCGTTCGCGATTGAGTGGACCACGCCGTCCAGGCCGTCGACGTGCTCCTTGACCCGGTCCTTGAGCGCGTCGAGCTGCTCGGTGCTCGTGACGTCGAGTTCGATCACCGGCGCGGGCCGCGGCAGCCGCTTGGCGATCCGCTCCACCAGCGTCGGCCGTGGGAACGCGGTGAGTACCACGGTCGCGCCCTGCTCTTGCGCCACGCGCGCCGTGTGGAAGGCGATCGAGGCGTCGGTGAGCACGCCGGTCACCAGGATCCGCTTGCCGTCGAGAATGCCCATTGTTATCTCCTTAGTGACCCATGCCGAGGCCGCCGTCGACCGGGATGACCGCGCCGGTGACGTAGGCGGCGTCCGGCCCGGCGAGGAAGGCGACCGTCCCTGCTACCTCGTCGGCCGACGCGTACCTGCCAAGCGGAACCGCGCCGATGATCTGCGCCTTGCGCTCCTCTGAGAGCACCGCGGTCATGTCGCTGTCCACGAACCCCGGCGCCACGACGTTCGCGGTGATGCCGCGCGAGCCGAGCTCACGGGCGAGCGACCTGGCGAGGCCGACCAGGCCGGCCTTGGACGCGGCGTAGTTGGCCTGGCCGCCTGAGCCGTAGAGGCCGACGACGGAGGAGATGAAGATCATCCGGCCGCGGCGCATCTTCATCATGCCGCGCACGGCGCGCCTGGCGACCCGGTAGGCGCCGGTCAGGTTGGTGTCGAGAACGTCGGTGAAGGCGTCCTCCTTCATCAGCGCGAGCAACTGGTCCTGGGTGATCCCGGCGTTGGCGACGAGCACCTCAACGGGTCCCTGCTCCTGCTCGATGGCGCTGAACGCGGCATCGACGGACGCGGCGTCGCGCACGTCGCACTGCACGACCGACAGCCCTTCGACAGGCTCGCCGGACCTGGAGGTCACGGTGACGCTGTCGCCGTCGGCGGCGAGCCGCCGGGCGATCGCCAGCCCGATCCCTCGGTTCCCTCCGGTCACCAGCACGGAACGCCCCACGATCACCCTCCAAGTCGTCGCTCAACCCGACAGCCGAGGTTACCGCCAAGGCTCCCGGCCACCGCGACCAGCATCGTGTTCACCCTCCCGCAAGCCGCCCGCCGCTTCGATGCGGCCCCGCACGAAGATCGCGTGCTCCCGTTGTAGACATCCGCCACAAAACGCCGCGCTCCGTCCGGCGCCTGGTTGAGATGAGTGGCGTTTGGTTTTGACTTGAGTGGCACCTGAGGGGATAGGTTCTGTGGGTGGGAGATCATGACGGACGTATTGATGCTGAGTTCGCGGCCCTGCCGCTGAGGAACCTCGCCGACGCCGCACTGGACACCGCGCGGGCGCTTGGCGCGGACCACGCCGACTTCCGGGTCGAGCGCGTCCGGGGGCAGCGCCTCTCGCTATCCGACGCGAAGCTCGAGTCGCTGTCCGATGCCGACGACAGCGGGCTCGCGGTCCGCGTCGTGGTCGACGGCACGTGGGGCTTCGCTGCCACGGTCGACCTGACGCCGGAGGCCGCGCGTGACGCGGCACGGCACGCAGTCGAGGTGGCCAAGGTCGCCGCCGCGATGAACACCGAGCGGATCGACCTCGCCCCTGAGCCCGCCTACGGCGACGTCACCTGGGTGTCGGCGTACGAGGTCGACCCGTTCACCGTCTCCCCCAAGGAGAAGATCGACCTGCTCGCGGGCTGGTCGGCGGGGCTACTCGCGCACCCCGCGGTCAGCCACGCCGACGCGTCGGTCTACCAGGTGAAGGAGTGCAAGTTCTACACCGACGGGTCGACCACGACGACGCAGCAGCGGGTCAGGCTGCACCCCGGGCTGACCGCGACCGCGGTCACCGAGACCGGGTTCGACGACATGCGCACGCTCGCACCGCCCGCCGGGCGAGGCTGGGAGTACCTGACGGGAACGGGCTGGGACTTCCCCGCCGAGCTCGCCGAGCTGCCCGACCTGCTCGCCGCCAAGCTCAGGGCGCCGTCCGTCGAGGCCGGCCGTTACGACCTGGTGATCGACCCGTCCAACCTGTGGCTCACGATCCACGAGTCGATCGGGCACGCCACCGAGCTCGACCGGGCGCTCGGGTACGAGGCCGCCTACGCGGGCACGTCCTTCGCCACCTTCGACAAGCTCTACAGCCTGCAGTACGGGTCGCCGGTCATGAACATCGTCGGCGACCGGACGGCGGTCCACGGCCTCGCGACGGTCGGCTACGACGACGAGGGCGTCGCGGGCCAGTCCTGGGACCTCATTAAGGACGGCGTCCTCGTCGGCTACCAGCTCGACCGGCGGATGGCGCAGCTCAAGGGCTTCGGCCGGTCGAACGGGTGCGCGTTCGCCGACTCACCCGGCCACATGCCGCTGCAGCGGATGGCCAACGTCTCACTCCGCCCGGCCGAGAACGGGCCGTCGGCCGACGACCTGATCGCCGGGGTAGAGACCGGCATCTACATCCTGGGCGACAAGTCCTGGTCGATCGACATGCAGCGGTACAACTTCCAGTTCACCGGGCAGCGGTTCTTCCGCATCAAGAACGGCCGCCTCGACGGCCAGCTCAAGGACATCGCCTACCAGGCGACCACGACGGACTTCTGGAACTCGATGGAGGCGGTCGGCGGCCCGCAGACCTACGTGCTCGGCGGCGCCTTCAACTGCGGCAAGGGGCAGCCAGGGCAGGTCGCCCCGGTGAGCCACGGCGCTCCCACGGCGCTCTTCCGGCAGGTACGGGTGCTCAACACGGCCGAGGAAGGAAAGTAAGTGAGCCTAAGCGAAGGCGTGGCAACGCCGCAGGACACCGTCGAGCGCGCCCTCGCGGCGGCCAGGCCGGGCGGGGAGACCGTCGTGATCGCCGATGAGTCGTCGACCGCCAACCTGCGCTGGGCCGGTAACACGCTCACCACCAACGGGGTCGCCGCCACGCGATCGCTCACCGTGATCTCGATCGACCGGCGGTCAGACGGCACCGCGGGCGTGGGAATGGTCGCGCGCTCCGGTGTCGCACCCAGCCAGGTGGAGGACCTCGTGCGGGAGGCCGAGAAGGCCGCCACCGAGTCCTCGGCCGCCGAGGACGCGGCGGCGCTGGTGGGCGGTGAGGCAAGCTACCGTTCTGACTCCTCTTCCTGGTCCGCGGCGCCGAGCGGCACCGATTTCGGGGTCTTCCGCTCGTTCTCGGCGCGGCTCGGCGAGACGCTGCGCGCCGCGGAGGCGGCCGGGCGGAAGCTCTACGGGTTCGCCGAGCACGGGGTGACCTCGACCTTCGTGGGCACGTCGGCCGGGGTCCGTGCGCGCCACGACCAGCCGACCGGGCGGCTCGAGCTGAACGCTAAGTCCGCCGACCTGGCGCGCTCGGCGTGGGCCGGCGTCGCGACGCGCGACTTCACCGACGTGGACGTCACCGCCGTGGACGCGGGACTCGCGGAGCGCCTCTCGTGGCAGTCGCGGCGGGTCGACCTCCCCGCGGGGCGGTACGAGACGCTGCTGCCGCCGACCGCCGTCGCCGACATGCTGACCTACCTGTACTGGTCGGCGGGCGCGCGGGACGCCGGCGAGGGGCGGACAGTGTTCTCCAGGACCGGCATCGAAGCCGAGGGGCAACGCACGCGGGTCGGCGAGCGCCTGTCCCCCGTGCCGCTCGACCTCTTCAGCGACCCCTCCTACCCCGGCCTCGAGTGCGCGCCGTTCGTGGTGGCCCACGCGTCGGGCAGGGACTCCTCCGTCTTCGACAACGGCCTGCCGTCACCGCGGGCCTCGTGGCTGTCGGCGGGCGTGCTTTCCGCGCTGCACAGCAGCCGCTACTCGGCGGGCCTCAGCGGGCTCCCGGTGACCCCGTCGGTGGACAACCTGATCCTGTCGGCGCCAGGGGCGTCCGCGTCGCTCGAGTCGATGATCGCCGCCACGAAGCGCGGCCTGCTGCTGACCTGCCTCTGGTACATCAGGCTGGTCGACCCGCAGACGCTGCTGCTGACCGGCCTCACCCGTGACGGCGTGTACCTGGTCGAGGAGGGCGAGGTCGTCGGGGCGGTCAATAACTTCCGCTACAACGAGTCCCCCGTCGGCATGCTCTCCCGCGTGCTCGAGGTCGGCGCGACGGGGCAGACCCTGCCCCGCGAGTGGGGCGACTACTTCAACCGCGCCGCCATGCCGCCGCTGCGCATCGAGGGGTTCAACATGTCCTCGGTGAGCCAGGCGAGCTAGGGTCCGCGGCCCGGTCGGGCGGTGCAGGGGGGCCCGGCGTGCCCCCCTGCCCGCGGGGCTTGATTCTCGGGCGGCTAGGGTGTATCGGGTTCGTCTCAAGCGATATAACGTGGAGGGGTGAGGTTGAGCCACGCCGCGCGCGGGCAGCAAGTGCACCTGGTCACCCAGGCTCGTCGGCCCATGTCCGAGGACATCAGCTACCGGCAGCACCGGTACCTGATCATGATGGGCATCAGGGTGATCTGCTTTGCCATCGCCATCATCCTGTTCGTCGAGCACCTGCGGTGGCTGGTCCTGGTCCCGGCGGTGGGCGCGATCTTCATCCCGTACATCGCGGTCGTCTTCGCCAACGGCGGGCGCGAGCCGGACAACGTGCGCGGGTTCATGGAGCACCGGATGAACCTTCCGGCCAAGCGCGACCCGTCCGACGACGACCGCTGACACCGGTCGGGCCGCTGCCGGTCATCCGTCTTCCGTGCCGGCTGGGCTGTCGGCGTCCTTTGGCTGTGCGCTGGCGGCCGCACCCTTCTCTGTTTGTTTTGTGCATCCGCTGAATTTTCTCAGTGACATCTGGGCACGGAATGCAGTCAGTTGAATGCGCCCAGTATCTGTCGTTGAAGAAACCGCCGGTCACGAGCGCTTGAGTTGAACGCTGTCGCGGGGTGGCGCGCCGGTAGCCGTGTGGCGAGAATGGCGTTCAGAGATTTCGTTGTCCTTAGGTCTTGACACACCCAGGGGGTCGGCCGTGTACCATTCATATCGGTGCTCTGATCCCCCGTCGGGGCACCGCTGCCGGCGTTCCGGGCCCCCGTCGGAACGCCGATGATAGCGACGCCGGGTGGTTTGCCCCCGTAGCCACCCGGCGTCGCCCTTTTATTTTTGAACCATTTTGTTCATTTCCGTGAGACACAATGTCTCTACGCCTGCCCCATGAGACCCAATGTCTCTAGGGCGGCTTAGTGCCGTGGGCTTACTCTGTGCGCTGGAACTCCGCGATCGCCATCCCGGGCAGTGCGGCGCCCATCACCGCGACGATGCCGAGTGACACGCCCACAGGAACCGCCCGCCCCTCCCGGGTGACGGCCGGGGACCGGGCCGCGCTCGCCGCTGGCGAGATGCTCAGGTATCAAAAACCACGTGCCGCATCGGGCAAACGACGTAGGTAATCGGATCGAACCGGGTGAGCACGGTCAGCCACGCGGGCAGCGACCGCAGCGGGTAGAGGGCACCGGACAGGAAGAACAAAGGACAGCAGCAGGAGTTCTCCGATTACGGTCAAGATCAGAATCGGGTCGCAGGGAACGCCCGCCAGGCCGGCCAGGCACAGAATGACGATTCCCCGGAAGGTGGAAACTCCAGAACTCACGGTCCCACACAATAAAGGCCGCGGAAAAAATGGCCGTGAACAGCACGGACATCGATAGTACGCCCGGGTAGATGAATGTCCTGCGACGTGACCGCGCCGGGCCAGGTAAGCGCCTGTGGCCCGCTGGGTGGTGGGGACCGCGATGATCGCTCGTCACCTGGCGGCGTCGAGGTCGACGTCGTACCCGGCCACCCTCGCGGACCCCGAGGCGGGGTTCGCGAGGGTGCACAGGACCAGGTCGGTGACCTGGACGACCGCTCCGGTCACTGACCGGCGTCCTGAGCGTCATCTGCCGGGGCGTCGTTGGCTCCCGTCCCTGACGGTGCGCTGTCCGGTGCCTCGGCGTCCGCCGTGGCGGGCTCATCCTCGGCCAGGATCAGGTAGAGGGACTTACGGGCCTGCGCGAGCA
>Ga0208985_1000022_pt1 | contig 15038 bp, 3 predicted proteins | sample MedBloCARef_O1_FD_187853 | JGI IMG/M metagenome (GOLD analysis project Ga0208985, IMG submission 187853) | Forest soil microbial communities from El Dorado National Forest, California, USA - Mediterranean Blodgett CA Ref_O1 (SPAdes) (version 2) | ecosystem: Environmental > Terrestrial > Soil >...
TGTGGTTATTAGCGGTTTTTTTTTAAAAAAAAAAAAAAAGGAAGTAGACGTATAAATTGATGTATCTATTGCGACAAGAACGTTTATACGAAGAATCGCAATAGGGTGGGAATAGTGTTAGATAAAATAAAATAAAAAAGATAACACATACTAAATGCTGAGTAATCTAAATATATGTAAATCAGTACACAACAATGTTAGAAGGGGGGAAGTTTACATATCGAGCAAAATCAATACATTGAATGAGAATGCAGTGCTTTCTGAGTTCTACTCCTAGTTCATTTCTCAAACTAACTGCGGAGCTAAACTCGTTTAGATATTATCATTAAACGTCATTTCTATAAAAAAAGAAAGGGAAAAGTGCCGATGAACTTCCATTTTATGTAGTTGAGCGGTAATACATTTTTTATAATCAGCATTGAATCGTTAACCCTGAATAATTAGCCCTAAATCGTTAGTCTTGAATTCATCAACCCTGAAGTGTAATATTTGTACATTAGATTTTGCACCAATTAGCTACTTTTTATTTATTTATTTACTTCATTAGAATAAATTTATCTATCATCGAGATTCTCGACATATATTGCGCTCTACTAGTTCGACGTCTTTATTCTCAATACACAACACAAACGCATCCGAGTCGCAGTCATCACGAGAGTTTTAAATAAAGGATGATACCATTCAAAGGCACTTTCACGCCTACACAGACTATCAACCTACCGGCAAAACCAGAACCATCACTATTACGCTCCACTAGTTCGATGTCTCTGTTCTTAATACGCGACACAAACACATCCAAGTCGCAATCATCACGAGAGTCTGAAATAAAAGAGGATACCATTCAAAGATACGTTCACAGCTACACAGACTATCGACCTACCGGCAAAACCATTTTAAATACAATAATCGAGATCAATATTGATCCGTCGCTATACGACCATTTTATTCAATCTCAAAATGATGCTATTGAACAAGACCGGTCGCGAAAGAATTGAATTTTTGAACATTTTAAAGATAAGACCCGGTGAGGATATAAATTACATTTAAAAAACATCGATTGATCTTTTGGATTCAGAAATACATAAACATGCTATTGAATCTTACGCGTCTAAGTTGGCAATACATACAGTAGCGTCAATTTCGGACTGCTCGATAGAGTTACACTCCTAATATCTTAAATTTTGTTCTAAACGATATCAAGTAAACTGCTTTACATTCAAAGCTGAGAAGATCCGACAGGGTCAAAGTAAAAAAAAATTCGCTTAAATGCTTAAATGTTTGAGCTGCACTTAATTTGAAGCTGAGTCAGACGATAATACACCCTTTATACTGATTGTCGTGTGTATCAACACTGATGGAGGAAACTTTTAAGCTGTATCCAACCTTACGCGTCTTAGTTGGCGATACATACAGTAGCGTCGATTTGGAACTGCCCAATGGAGTTATACTCTCAATATCTTAAATTATGTTCTAAACTATATCAAGTAAACTGCTTTGAATTCAAAGGTGAGAAGATCCGACAGGGTCAAAGCAATAAAATATTCACTTAAATGCTTAAATGATTGAACTATACTTAATTTGAAATTGAGTCAGATAATGATGAACCCTTTAGACTAATCGTCGTCTGTATTAACATTGATGGAGCAACATCCTTGTTTCACTTAACGACTATTTTAAAAGGCTAGACCTCGGATCTAGCGTTTCGCAAAGATTTATATGCAGTATGATCCGGGAAATACCCCACATAATATCCTTACTCGTGCGGTGTTCGTTCGTTTGAAGAGACGAGATTAAGAACACCGTAATATATTGTCTTAAATGTGGTTCTAAACTACATCAAGTAAACTGCTTTGAATTCAAAGCTGAGAAGATCCGACAGGGACAAAGCAATAAAATATTCGCTTAAATGTGTAAACGATAGAATTGCACTTAGTTTGAAATTTTAAGTCAGTCAGATGATAATTCAGATGATAATGAACCCTTTAGACCGATTGTTATCTATATTAACACTGATAAAAGATAGGATAGGATAGGATAGATTAACCAGCGCGGTCCCATTAAGGAACAGCTGGCTTCCGTACTACACACATGAGCATGTACGGGTAAAAACATGCATGCTACGGCTAATTCTGTTTTCGCTTGCTGTGAAAAGCCCTCCGAGTTGTATTTCAATTAATAATTGTTTTGAAAGGCCAGTCGTTAGATCTAGTGTTTTACGAAGATTTATATGGAGCATGATTCTGATGATCTATGAAATTACTCTCGAAAGCTTTAAAGTTTGAAAGGGTCGCAATAATGAGCACCGTACTAGTTGCGCAGGAATGTTAATATAATTCTGAAATAGAGATTAACATTCAAATGACGTCTGCATCTTTAACAACAACTAGTGTGGAGGTCTACAAACAATTGTGATAGACGCCCTGGCAAGTTGGCGACGATTTCGATGACGAAAATCTCAGAGACGGAAAGCGTGAAAGAACTAAGATCAAACATCGGTAAACAGAGAAGCTCATCGGCAGAAAGATCGTACCTGCCGGAGCCTGCGCAAAAAGTGTGAGACTGAATCCGTCTAGCCTCCTTTGTTGTATAGATGCGGAGAGAAACAAGAGTATACAATACAATGTGATTTTAGTACATCTGGGTTTTCAATTACTTTGAAATTATTGTTTTAGAACGACTTAAAGTCCGAAGTTTCCGATATGTCGATGTTAATGTTGTTCAATGTTTAAACAGAAATTTAGCAACATATATATAAAAATAATCAATCTTACTCTCTTTTCTTTTTAATCTCTCTTTTTATTCTTTTATTTCTGTTTGAGACTGTTTCCTTTGTTGATAATGGAACAAACGTACGATTGCAATGCTGCCAGTAAGCGTCTTAGTCTGCTTCGACGTAGTTTTTTTTTTTAATATTGTTTTTTTAAACAAAAAAAAAAAATTGACACGGCGTAGAAACAGCTCTTACAGCGCTATTGAATAACCACGAATGTGACGAGAATGTCGGCGATGAAGAACGGTTGTCTCTTTTTAAAGTGAAGCTTCTTTTCTGTCTCTCTCTATATAACGCAATAATAATAATAATAATAATAATTCAACAGCAAACTCGAGGATTTAAAGTTCATGAGATGAACTCACAACCAATATTATCACTAGTGAAGAATAACGAAGAATCAAATACATTAGAAGAAGCTATTTTTATAGCTCACGGGATCATACTTGAAAAGGATCTTCCTCCTGTTAAAATCGAAAGGTATCATTTCTATTCGCGTTTACACATCGTACAGAATTAACTCACTTTAAAAGACGACCCATTAAAAGCGAGAAGAAAAAGGATCGACTTGCAGGATTTATTCGACAATACGTGGCTATTACTGGATTAAATCTCGAGGATTTCAATAAGACATTGGAAGGTGTCGGAAAAGTACATAGGTATTTTGAAGACACATTGTCAAACACCCTAGAACCGATGGTACCGTTGGTAATCGACGATTATCTTGCGATAGCAGCTCATACAAGATACTTTCTTCCGGCCGTGGATTGCAAGTCGTTAACTCCATGCACCTTTGGCCCAGGTATCGATCCAAATGGGGATTTAAAGAAGCTCGGTGGAACATCGTTTGTTCATACGGAACACAACGTTGTACAGTATTTAGGGAGAAAGACGCATGAGGGTAAATCGAAGTGAGTTTTATCTTAATGTGTAAAGGACTCCATACATTAAGTATATTAATTGACAGATTTTATAATATCGATCCATCTCGGTTCCAAAAAGGAGATATTGTTGAGGTTTCTATCTCTTTTTTTTGCGTTAAAACTCGCTCGGGCACGGCAAAAATGATGATCTCATTAAAATCGTTAATTTTACTGGACGATAGCTTTCGCGAGGTAAAATTTCTACATTGCTTTTAAAACACAATATCAAAGTTGAATTCTTTCTATTTTTTTATTATTTATTTATAGAAAGCTAGAGAGGACTTACTTAAAGAGTCGCTTTCAAAGAGTTTAAAGATGACGAAGGTGCATGTTAAGCGTCGCTTCGTTGAAACAGAAGGCGACGAAGTCCTAATAGAGAAATGCGCTCGTATGGATATCTAGTTCGAAAAGGAAAAGGAAAGTTTTTTATTGTACATATAATTTGTTTGCATTAATTCATCTTTCTTGTTTAAAACAGGGTGGAAGAAAGAATCTCTTATCTTCGAATGTACGCAACTTAAAGCCAAATTCAGATCTTCTAACCTATCAGCGATGCTGTCAGTGCAGCCGATCTTCACGAGCACGAAGATTTAATCTTGGTCTTGGCTTGAGATGGGAATTACGAAGAAAGTTTGCTTGAGCTCGACAATGAAATTGCACGTCGAACGACAAACGGAAAGCAATGCAAGTCCGATGGAGAAATGTGTTTGCATAGATAGTTAATACTCAAATTTATTTACAAACAAATACATTCAAACAGAAAGTTTATACAAATATGTTGTTGTCGATTGTTTTTGAACAATTCTCTTTTCAGAACAAACATAGTTAAACAAAAAGATTGCACAAATATATTGTTGTCGGCTATTTGTAGACTCGCTACCAGTTCCTTCTGTGGTGATTTGTTGTGAATCTGTTGTGGGTACAAACATAGAGCGGACTGTAAGGCGGACTGCGAAAATCATAGGGCGGACTGCGAAAATAGATATCACCACAGGGTGTGCAACCCTCACCACAGTAGCCTGCGGAGTTTGAAAGAAACAGATGATAGCGAGCCTAGGCTATTTGTTGAACTTTTTTTTCTTTCTCTTTCGTTCACTATGTCATCAAACAAAACATGCCTTCAACGCACTTTTCTCTTTGGTGGATGGGAGTACTCTATTTTTTTACATGTGTTTAATTGCTTATCTATCATACTGACGACCGGTTCTTCAATGGATGAATGTCAGTAATAGATATGCTCTACTACTAAATTAAAAGGGTCGTGCTTCACTGGCAAATCCCTGGTTTTACAGGGTGTTTTTTACGACAGTTGTGATATGTTACAATACTAGTACAAGCAGAGAAAAAAAAGATGATACAAATATATGGGAAAAAAAAAAATATGAACAAGAAATTTTCGCCAATGATTATATTCAGGTCTGGTTGTATAACATATGATTATTATACAACCAGATTTGAATATAACGACAGTAATTCGAATTTTTAATTAGTTAGGAATGTTTTGTAAAGATGTTGTGGAAGGACGGACGGTTGTAATGCCTTTCACGACTGCGTTGAAGACACGTTTTTGTTTGATGAAATAGTGGACGAAAGAGAAACAAACATGAACGATCGCACTAGCTAATTTTTATTCGTAATCAATGAAGTTGCTTGAAAAGCCTGCTGTTTGCGTACGGCAGGTAAACACTAAGGGTCATTAAGACACTTACTTAATTCCCACCAAATGAGTAGAAAGGGCGTCTGTATAGTGATCTCAGAGTAAGACGTAGTGTAACGTGTCGACAGTGGATGTATACTAAGTTTGAGAATGAGGATGCTCCGAAGAAGATGGAATAAAAGGAAGAGGAGAGAAGAAGGAGCCTCAATAAAGCGAGCGAATTTTAAATAGGAAACTTGAAATCAATGTCCGAAAAGGGAAAGCTTCTAAATACATCTAAATACACGCTGTAAGGTACATCCTTACATCGCCTTTGACAAGTAATTGCAATATATTTTGTCTGACTGTATTTTGATTTAATGGATGAATGTTAGTAATAGATATGCTTCACTATTAAATTATAAGGGCCGTGAGTATATTAAGATCCGGCTGAATCACATACAACCAGACCTTAATATAATAACAGTAATTCATACAGATATTCGACTACTATCCAAATAATCCTTGACATTTACCTGTGCACGATAGTTTCAATCAAACTGTCTTGCACAGGTAAAAATCTGTCGGAAACCAAGACACTCGATAGATTTGCAACAGCAATGAGATTGCTCAACCTCACAGCTGTGGCAAATTTTTCGACAAAAGTGGCAAGAAATAAACTCTCTACACTGAGCGACCTCTAAACAACAGTGAGGGATAGAATGAGGGATATTATGAGCAGCTTCTTCTTTTTATTTGAGCTGACCGTTTACAAGCAACTATATAAATTCCATTATCTTCACACGATGATCCGAAAAACAATAAGATACATTAGTACTAGTGGATTTTAAACGACTCAGGCACAGAATATAATCGTTGTGTAGCTTAGAATATATATCGAACAGAAAGACAAATAAATTTTATCATAATGTAAAGTCTTAGTCCAAAGCGGACAGTGGAAGGAAAAACTTTCACGCTTTTATAATATATTTTTCTATTATATCTTTTATTGCTTCCTTCGATGGATACAACACTACTCACAATACTCGACTCGTTGAGTCCTAAATATCACCCTCCTCTTTTCTTTTGCAGTATCAATAATTTTTTTTTTCTTTTTTTGTTACCTTGATGTCTAGATAGCTGGCCTCAAATCTGCCATCGACAGATGTACAAACACCCATGGGTGTGGTGGGTACCACCACACGGCGCTAACAACAAACGAATCGGAGAGCAATTCACCATCATACCGCCAAAAGAACCAGAACCTTTGTACTCCAACTAAATTCCTTCAAAGAAAGTGATAACTTCGCAACGGCGGAACGTAGCCTTTCTAAATTTCAGCAGCATGTTTTATAGCTACAACAGACAATATCTAAAAAAATTTGAAGGAAAAAAAAAAAAAATTTCATACCTGGAGCTAAAATCCAGCTAATAATCCTCAAAAAATGCGATAACTCCGTCAAAATTGATCGCAGACCTTCGAAACTTCGACAATGTATTTTGTAAATTTAACAGATGAGATCTAAAATAGAACGAAAGGAAGAGAGCGAAAATTCATACCTTGAGCAAGAATACAGCTTAAAATCTTTAAAATTTTCGATAACATCCCTTCAATTGAGAGTAGCTTTTCGAGATTTCGACAGTGTATTTCGTAGATATGACATATAATATCTAAAATAGAATCCAAAAAAAAAAAAGAACGAAATTTCATGTGTTGAGCAAAAATACAGCTTAAAACCCTCAAAAATTGCGACAACTTCACACATAGCTTACTGTTCCACATAAAATGCCAAAATCGCTCTAAATTGACCAAAGTTTTTCAATAGTACAATATCATTTGCTTGAACTAAAGATTGCTCCTTTTGACAGAAAGAGCGAGTTGTTTGTCCGTCATGGAACCAAACGTTCAAATTTCCGTCAATAAGCCTTGCAGTAAAATGATGATTATTAGAGTATATGATCCCTTTCAAAACGTAAACTTTTGAAGAATTTAAAACGTCAAACGTAAGGCGTTTGTTAATATCGATCCATGGTGCTAAGGCAAATATTAGAATTGATGGAAGCACGTTAATAGTTTGAGTATTGTAAAGTGACAAATTTTTTTTATGTTTTTTGCGGCATTCGGGGCAAATTTTGGCAGTTTTCTCATCATTTTTAATAAGTTTATAATTCAAATATCTCTGTATAGACGCTTGATGCTGCAGTCTTTCGCAATCCTTTGAGCTCCATCCAACGGCTGTGTAATCACCAAGATATGAGAGTTGACGATTGACTGAATATCTGCATTTTAAACAGTGTAAAGATGATGTTCCATACGATTTTTCTGATGTAAAATCTCTTATTAATTCATCAATATCGGTATAATTTTTACCATAGAGATAAGTTAACGGCTTATCACGATTCAATAATGCTCTCAATCGATCACGAAGTGACTCAAATGTGCAAGAGTTATTTAGCAAAGAGACGAACAGAGAATGGAGTAAACGGAGCCACGGTGTTCCATCCTCAAAGTATGCTCGGTGTTTTGATTGGTCTTCAACCCATATATGGCGAAGTACTGTAAGCAAAGAATCGTATGCGCAGCTATAGTCGTTCTCGTCCCAAGTAAGTCCTAGAGGCGATCGATCATTCGAATTTTGAGAAGGTGATGAACATAGTCTCAATTTTTTAACACACTTTTCTAAATGTGCATCTTCATCAATAGTATCTAAGTCGGAGATTTTCCGTTTTGGATTAGATTTATCTTCAAATTTTTTTACGAAATCTTTATAAACAGATATGTTCCACGTTCCATCGCCATCTTTCTCTTTGACGATGAATTCCCTGTCTTGAATTTTCAAAGCACGATGCAAACCATCGGAGACATTACTTTTAATTTCAGTCTGATATTTATATAACATGGGATTGCGTAGAGGTCCAAAATAAATTTTATTTAAGCGACCTTCATAAATTTCCTTTGTGATATTATTTAAAATATTCAGCTCTCTAAACTCCTGTCGTAAATGTCCGGGTAACCCTTTAGTGACTTTATTATGATTGAATCCTTGAATGATGAGCGTTCCTGCTGCGTTTGAACTACGCGATAAACAGGTATATATTGATTGAAAGTTTTTACAATGGCTAAGATTCACATTATTTTCAGGCCTGGTTTTTCCCTGTGATCCATAGTCTGTCATGGAGAAATTCGGTAATACATTTATCTGCTGTCTAATCACGTTCATTTCATAATCATTAGGCAAACAACATTTTATCTTTTTAGATGTTCTAGTCATTGGAATTACATTTCTTGGCAGATGTGGCAACTGTATTGTTTTAGGCGGATTTTTAAGCTCTAAAAACAAAGTTTCTAAAACTTTTCGACCTCTCGGGCCATCAATACTATCCCAGCCAACAACGTATGCTTCTTGTCCTTTTGTAATGCAAAGTTCTGTAGCGTCGTTATTTCTTATCATAATTGGCATGCCCAAGCACAGTGATAGTTTACCCGGAAAGTGTTCGCTGGAATGTGGATTAGAATCCCAGAGATTTTCTTGGATATTGATTGGAATATCAGTATCTGCTGAAGCTTTCTTTGGCGCACGAGTCCCTCGCTTTTTCCGCTCCAGTCCAGCGTTACCTAATTTGTCAATAGAATAAAAGTGCGTTAGGTGTTGTCCTGTATCTTTAGCAAAGCGCATTGAACATGACTCATTTATTTGATCTTTTTGAGTATTTAACGATGTTATAACTGACACATTTCTGAACTTTGGATTGGTCAACGTTCTCTCCTTTACGTTTCCATTTACATGTAGAGTTTTTAGAAATTCTAAATCATCTTCTGTGCATGCTGCGTATCTCATATTGCTTAAAGCAGTTCTAAATTTTTTATCATCTTCCGACATCTCCGTTTGTCTCATATTTTGGGTTAAAATGACGACTGTAGTTATTTGATGCCATAATATTTTGCCTATCGTCGATTCTTGATCTCTTTTAGACATAGAGGTATTTTGTATTTTAGAAACTGCATTGCTATATAGAGCAGAGCCATTTGTCGGCGGAAGCTGAGCAAAGTCGCCGGCCAAAATTATATTTTTCCCTCCAAAAGGTTTGTTGTGTTCATTTGTGACTTTAGAAAGCTGGGAACTTATAGCATATAGCTCATGGCAAGCAATCATCGATATTTCATCTATAAATATATAATTGACACCTTCTAAACGCTCTTGTACCTCTTTGATTAGGCTGTTTTCATTCCTTAATATAATTTCTTCACCATTATTGCCAGTATTGGATGAGCGGATGCCAAGTACTGAATGATATGTCGAGCCGTTTAAAAGAGCAGCAGCCGTCCCTGTAGGTGCTAAAACTATAAACCTGTGATTTTCTTTTCTTTGATCGAACATTGAAATCAATGCTTTAATCACCTGTGTTTTGCCAGTTCCTCCCATGCCTCCTAAATGCATTTTAAGCTGTTCGGGACAAATTTCAGATGCATGGTTGGCTATGATGTGGAAAGCTCTTCTTTGTTCCTCGTTAAGTGAAAAATCAAGAATGGTATTTGAGATAATTTCACGGGCTTTAACTTCTTTAGCTCGAAAATTTTGCATAAAATATTCAGCTGGCAACACATTAACAGACAATGGCTCTAAACAACCATCTAATGGCTTTTGTGATACATCTATATTTGTTGGACAATTTATTTTTTTAGCATTTAATAAATTTTCACGACTCTGTTTCACAAGGCTTTTCCACTGAGGTCCGCTTCTATGGATAGTTGGATGAAATTCTTCTATGTTTAATTGTAAGCTGGGGCTTTCATCGCCGCCTGACCAGTGTGCTCTTTTCATCATCAGTTCTGTTTCGATCATCTGTTGAGCTTTTTTAATTGCATTTGGACCCAAAAAATATAGATCGCCGTAATCTTCTTCAAAAATTTGATCTATCCCTAAATCACATTCATTATCGTATTGATCATGAAATAAAGATGATGTTCCGTTTTCCTTCAATCTAGATTGTTTTTTTAGTATTGCATGATAGTCATCTCTTTCATCTAAACATTCGTATCGTAAATTAAAATTGCTCATAATCCTCCTTTCTTCAGGGTTGAATTCATGCAATCTGAACGCTTCAGCCCATGATTGATGAGCATTTCTTAAATCTTGACTGCTTCTCCATGGTTTGAAAAGAGTCAGCATGGTACGACAATAATATTCGAAGTCGCCTTGATCACATCGAGGTAGTGGCCCTCCAATAAAATTTATTAAATATACCTCCGATCTTGAGGGTACAAGTTTTACAACATGAGAATTTTTTTGGCTATGGCCAGATAAAAAATAGAAGGACGATTTATCGATAATTTTACGTGAAACTTTTGTCTTTACCGACAATCTTGTCCAATCATACAGCGTTGTAGACGCATAAAGTTCAGGACGATATTTATAATCGTCTACCTTTGACGATGCCACATATTCGCCTCCGTCTTGTGATATTAACAATTTTTCATCGGTTAGATCATCATCAATTCCTTCTTCATCTTCTTCATTTCCACCTCCTTCGTCATCTTCGTGTCCATTTAAAACTTCATTCAGCTCTCGAAATTCAAATGAATCATTGACCTTTATGTCTGCATCAATATCTCTATATATAAGATCAGATCCTCCACCAATCCTTTTTTCTGGGCTATTAATATCCATTAATATATTAACTGAAAGTAGCATGTCAACTTCATGCTCTGATGAATCAGTGCCATTTCGTTGCATTTCCTTTTTGTTATTGTTAGAAAACTGGGAGAATATTTCCTCTTCTTTTTGAAATACATCTTCCATTTTTATATCAATATTATAATTCCGACCTATGTTCTCGTTTGAATCTTCAGACTTTGTAATTTCATTTACAAAAGACTTCCAAAAAAATGGAATAAATTGATGCGAGGTATAATGATCCGGATTTTGTAAAAGATACATAGAAGCCATAGGACTCCCAATTTCCATCTTTGAAGATAGGGCATTCACAATTTTTAAAATCAATTTTCGAGCATCATCCGTACGTGACTTATCATCAGCATCTAAATTAGCATTTCTATCAAATACATTATATGCGGTTGCAAATATCTGATACGTCTTTAAAGTAGGTTTTGCAACATAATCAGTAACATAGGAAATAACTGCTTTTATCGACGTTCCAGAGAGCAGACTAGTTACATCTGTATTGCATCTCAAAAGATAAGTTATACAGGGGGATATTGTATTCAACATAGACTCTAACTTTTTAATATTGATATAGCCGTCCTCAATATTAACAGTTGTCTCCGGCACGATGGAGCGTGGAAAGCGCGCTTTACACATGCCATCTTTATTCAGACATCCCTTTGCCTTAAAATTAGAATGTTCTGAAGAGCTGCACTTGTGTACATTTGATCTCAGTAAAATATCATCCACAATACCGTAGAAGTTTAACCACCATTGACTTAACGATTGACAAGCATCACAACTTGTATCTTCATTAGATACACAAGAAATCGGCGGTTTTTCAGGAAGAGTCTGAGTTGGATCTTGATATGTTTTTCCAACTGATCGGGGCGATTCATTGTGAAAAACACTATGAATTCCTTTTGTTCGGTTCTCCGGATCTATGGGTACTTTTGATTTCACATATTCCATTGAACCCGTTAAAAATTCACCCTTTTGACAGCCCTCAAGATATTGTATGAGACTTTTTTGGAACTCAGTATCATCATTCATGAGCCTATCTCGAATTTCTTGAGGTGAAAGTGCATTTCTAATCCATAACATCATGTGCAAGTGGAGTGTCAATCGTCCTTGCTGTTCAGCAACGCCATAGTAACCGGCTGTATCTCCATACAGTCCTGAATGATCGGTATCGATACCAAGGACGTGTTTTATAAATGAACGAACCATAAAATTGAAAAAGCGTGCTGCAGCAACGGGATTTTGTGCAATTAGTAGATTTCGTTCATTTGCCGATCTCAAGTTGGGTGTAAATTCAAATTTTTTATCCGCGTAATACAAACATATCGGGTGGCGACTGTCAGCGGGTGATAACGTTATAAACCACGACGGTGCTCCAAGTTGAGATATCATAGACCATATCTCATTTCGCATGTGCTTCTTAGACGTTATTGAACCTTTTACAAAACCTCCAACGTGGTCTAAATCATTTAAGAGCTGAAAACATTTTTTTTCCTCTGTAGTTCTAGGCGTAAAATGCCCACCATCAGAGAGTTTGTTGCTTATGTTTTTCAGTACGTCGTTATTTAGAGATTTTAAGCGATTAGAAATATCGGGCCACATCTTCCTTTTTGCCAGAAGGAAGCTTCCAGAAACACCTGCTTTTAATTGTTCATGATTGAAAGCAATCATTGGAAAATAAAAATCTGTCTGAAAACGTTTATCGTGATACATAAGAAGGTTTTTCTTATGTTTCGTCTCAGATATCTTTCTAAAGTGACATTTTTGCCCAATTCCTCCAAATCCATAAGGAAAAAGCCAGGGAAACATTTGGGGATATGCTTGTGGATTGTCATACATAGATTGTGGCTTCGAATCATGGCTAATGCCTAATGTTGATCCTTTATCAGCAAGGTGTTGCAACGCCCTTGCTTTCAATCTATCCATAGACATTTTTTCAAATTCGGGACCGGTTAAGCCATGAACTGTAAACGGACATGGGCCGTTAGTCGTACCATCTTCGAATTCGTTGTCATAAACACTCATTGCAGATGCAATTTTATTTCCTGAATCAGAATCAGATTTTGAATATTCAATGTTAACAGGAACTCCTGCTAATGGATAGTCGTTAAGATTTTCAAAAGAAATCTGTAGGTCCTCATAATCAACATGATTTAACTTTAACCATTCCAACGCGTCCTTGACAACATTTCTGCGAACTAGCATTGGAGTTCGTTTGATATCGGATTCGGTGGGTTGAACAGGTCCCTGAAACACAAATGCCAAAATTTCGCTAATTTCACGCCTGCTCGGAGGCAAGGCATGATAAACTTTAACAGTGGGATTTGAAAACATTATAACATTGGCAGTCATTTTAGCTCGACCCGATGATACACGCACCAGACATTTATTATGTCTAATCTTTGAAATCAACATTTTCTCTGCAAAAGTTAAATTCTGTAACACCGATGGAATAGAACCTATCCAAAAAAAATTGGCCAGAGATTCGGGTGGTTTTTTATTCTTCTTCAAAAAACTCTGACACGTATTGCAGACGTGGTGACAGTCTTCGGCAAGTATTGGTCCCTCAAGTGACCTTATGGGATCAGATTTATGCAACCTCTCGTATCGACCAATGTCACCTGGTGAGATGACATTTAAATCGCAATCCATTTCGTTCAATAATACCATATCCTTAATAGGTGACAATAAACCACACACTGCGCAACCTCCTTCAATAAAATTATCTGGAGCGGTATCAATGCAAAATCCTTTAATTATTGACTCTACTAATGTATTCGACGGAGGATCTGGCGGAAATTTTGATAGTAGAGCATATTTTTCTGTTTTTAGTTCCTTTTCCTTTTTAATGGGCATAAACTTCTGCGATATTTGTTTCTCAGTCAATACAGATACATAAAGATCGCACTGAATACAGTGATGACCGCGGAAATATGTTAGCATTTTTTTTTTATCAATTCTTTGCGGTATATGTATGCTATGTAGAATGCCTATATATTGCAGTTCCTCCATGTTCAAGTAAGTTGATAATTGATCAAGTGGAATTTTGGAATAAAAATGAACCTCTATTGGATCTGAAGTGCTATTTGAAACATTGGCTAAAAGTTCATATCCTTTGAATTCAAATTTTTTTCCTTCAAAATGCTGCCGGTTATTTAAAAAATTAGCATCTGTACAAGTTTGAAGATAATCGTGAACAATTTCTCCATTCATTGAAGTTCGATGCCTGCCACCGGCGAAAAAATAACTTTTAGAATCTTGGTTTCTTTCCATACATTTGTTCGAAGATGATGACAATTTATAAAATTTTTTTTTATGATTCTTTTTCACTTTCTTTTTTCCCCCAATTGGAATACAGTAACCATACGAAAATGAAGATGCATATCTCAAGCACAGTTCAAAACAATACAAGGCATAGTCATGCTTTCTCATGAAACTGCGACGGAGTGAAATTTCAACTTTTCGACATTTTAACATAGTCATGAATATAGAACCAGATGAAAATGAATGCGACCGTAGGAAAAGTATTTTTTTATTTTTCCATTTGAATCCCCCCCCCTCCCTCTTTAGAGGTTGTTTAAATGACATATGATGTTCATCTGATGGCGGAAAGAATCTCAAAGAAACATTTTTGTAGCGAACCTCTTTTGAGGCCCTAACACATTCTTGAGTACATTCCCATGTTATGTAGTTATCATACGATGATAGAACAGATTCCACGCATTCATTTACATTCAACATCAAATTACAAATTATATTCTGATTGTCAGAACACTCGTGCAGCAAGCGTTCATCGCTTGACAGCAGAACGAGTTTTGACAACTCGTTTTCATGGTACACTGTGCATGGCATTCCATACACGGTACGCAACACCTCGTGGAGCTGTGTATGCAGCAAGCATTCGTTGCTAGACAGCAAAACAAGTGTTTCTGACTCGTTTTCATAGTTCACCGTGCATGGCATTCCATACACAGTACACAACTCCTCGTGGAGCTGCGCATGCAGCAAGCATTCATTGCTCGACA
>Ga0208985_1000023_pt1 | contig 14971 bp, 28 predicted proteins | sample MedBloCARef_O1_FD_187853 | JGI IMG/M metagenome (GOLD analysis project Ga0208985, IMG submission 187853) | Forest soil microbial communities from El Dorado National Forest, California, USA - Mediterranean Blodgett CA Ref_O1 (SPAdes) (version 2) | ecosystem: Environmental > Terrestrial > Soil >...
TACATACATTCATTGTTTGTTATATTGATATCCGCCGAACCCGTTTGTTATGTTAATTGAATATTCAGTGGGTAATAATTGAGTGATATAGAGCTTATCAGACGTCGTCCGCCTATCTGATTTAATCGGATATCCAATATCCGACGTCGGAAAGCCTGATCATATACATACATACATTGTTTGTTATATTGATATCCGCCAAACCTGTTTGTTATGTTAATTGAATATTCAGTAGGTAGTAATTGAGTGATATAGAGCTTATCCGACGTAGTCCGCCTATCTGATTTAATCGGATATCCAATATCCGACGTCGGAAAGCCCGATAATGGCTTCCTACTCATCGGACACGTTACCTACACGTATTGAATATCATACCGCCGACCCATATTAGACATATATTATGTATCATCCGGTGGACGTCCGCTGGGACGTCTTAAACGATATAATGTCATCATATTATCTACATATCTAACGGATATTCGGACTGAATGATGTGGGGTCTGACTGGAACAAACTGGCTTATTGTGCACCAGAAATGAGCTGAAACAGGTTCCAATGCCTCTGAGCAGCATGAGATGGGTGAATGAAGCATAGGAACTGGATTGGGAAAAAGTTCACAATGAAAAAAGCTGTCACAGTTGTGCATAATAAACCATGGCAAAACACACATTAGGTCTATGTAGAAAGAAACAAAAATTTCTATTCATAATGATCAGCCTTTGTGACACCAACTCCTGTAAAGCCCCCAGACAAAAAGTAACCCTCCTTCTTCCCTTGCAGCTTCTCATGCACATCCGCATGGGTAAAATGTACCCAGGATACTCGACCAGGAGTGCAGGTGTCATTGGGGCCCATCCGACCAGGCATCCAAGGACCAATGGCATGGAAGAGGTATGGGGATCTAAAAATTACAATATCCCCGGGTTTATACCTGGCATAGAGGGTTAGACACAAACAAAGAAAAATAAATATGTACTCACGCCAGGCAGAGGTTAAGATCAGGCAAATACAGCTTCCCCCCAAGAAAATTTCCCCCACAGGTGATTATGCACAATTTCCAATCCCCCTTGTCCAGGTGCAAGCCCACCTGTACTTTCCAAGTGGTTGTGAGCCCCAGGGTACATCCTTCAGTGTGTTCTGTGTACCAACGCCCAGCTTTGGCAGAGGCCTTCAGCTCTTCATATTCCTTGGGTGCAAACCTCTTCACAAGCATGTCAAGGTACTTTGACTGAAGAGCAGTTGCAAAGATGTATGACCTAGCAGCCACTGCACCTTCTGCAGTGGCTTTACCACGCAAGTCAGTAGAAGGCAATGGATTCGACGTCTATTCATAACATTAGGTACAGAATAGAATAAGGATTTATTTACTCACTTTATGTGCCTGCTTATGCCAGCAGTGGACATCATGACGTGTTCCGATGGACTCGATCTTGTACCTTGCTACATAATGGTGATGACATGTATCCACCTAAGTCTAAATCTGACCACTCACGTTTTTCACCAGACGCATCGATATAATCCATAAACGGGTAATCAACATTAGCAAGATGCCTCGTATCTCCACCTGGTTGAGGAGTTTCAACTCCCAGTACCGCTAAGTGGTCCTGAGTTTGTTCCATCGTATATGCCATTTCTTCGGCCTGCCGTATGTCAGTAGAAGCAAAATGGCAGCAACTGATAACTACTTACGTTAAAACCGTCTCTTTGAATGTTCCCCTTATCGTCCATGTGCTCACTTGCATATATCACAAGCCACTCCGGATCCTTTTCTACATCCTCAGTCCATATTCCCGACATACTGTGCGGTTGCACACAATCGGCCCTCATTTTGTCATATATCGTCTGCGCTTTTTGCTTCACGCGATCAGTTATGCTGCGTTTGCGCAGCGTATCTAGGACGACACCAGGGCACCTTTCTAAAACAAGACATAGTTAATGGTAGTAGATCCACCCCCCGTTTAGACACTTACGGGTATTTGCCTTGAGAAAAGTTTCCAGGTAGTTGACTCTCGTCTCAAAGAATTTAGTCTCGTCTTTCAACGCGGCATTCAGCCGGAAAGTCTTGCCTTTGGTGGCAAATTTCCGTTTGACTCGAGCGAATCTATCAGTAAGAGATAAGTCACGGACACCAGGAATTGGGTGATTTCTAGCATCTGGTAGAGGAACTTGAGCACTTCGCGTATTGTACGGAGCGGCCTGTACAGTCTGAAGTTTTGTGTAAATTGGAAAATACTTAAGCATTAATATGTGAGCTTTACCTGCTGTGCATTTCCAGAATATGCACCGTTAGTCATTACAGTACTGGTAAGGAGCTCCGGAAAAGACAGAAAAAGCGATCGAACCAAGATCACGTGTCAAGACGTGTCCCAAGCAACTTATAATTACTACTGCGACCAAGAGGCAATCGGGAATTGGACTAACAGCCCTCCGGGCAGACCTGGTCCCCTAGACATCCCGAATTTCTTATGTCTTGCCCCTCAAAATATCGATTCACTTTCTATCTATCATACAGGTCATTCGCCGTTGGGGGAGCTTCAGGTAAGGCGACGCCCTTCCCTAACTGGGCTCTCGTACGTCAATTCCACCGTCTGTCATGTTATCTCACCCATTCGTTCCCTTGTCCCTCTAGAATCCGGTTGGCAATCCAGATTACTGCTTGCGTCTGACTTGAACTGGACTCATTCTGCTTCGCTTCATTTCATATCTGCTCTATGTACCTTTTATCCCACTTCCGAAAACTTTCTTTTAAATTTCGCGCTAAAGGCCAGGATTATAGTACCAAACACCGAGCTTACAAAGAATCCGCAGAGTCCAGACGGATGTGTGTATTTCCCGACAATAATCTTATCGCGAGTGATGCCATTTGAAGGCGATGAAGAAAGTGCCGAATGAAGAACTAGTATCCAGATTTCATGTATTCATGTAATTCGGAGCTTCTCAGCTCCTAAAACTAACCTAAATGTACCTTCTCGACAGGGGGCCTTCGCATGATAACATACTGAAGCATTGGCTTGTGCGCCCATTTCTCCGGCACCTGGACGATAACGCGTTGCGTCACTTGAAATCCGTTCTGCTCGTACATGTGCCGTCCGAATTGTGTGGCCTCCAGGAACATCTCAGCACCCATCTCATCCGCTCGTTCCACGCCCCACTTTAAAAGCTTCGTCCCTACCCCGCGGCGCTGATGTTTTGGATCCGTGAACATAATGTCTAGGACTGATTTGAAGTTCGCATTGGGTTCGCATCAGCTCGATATCTATCGAAAGAAAGTTGGCTGAGGACGAGAGACTCACATAAGTATGGTTCATCAGCTGTCACATGCTCATGCCTACGGCGATGAAATACCCCCAATACCAATTCTGCATACTCTCTCTCTTCCCCCTTAAACGAATTTACTTCAACACGTTTCTGCTCAGGCTTCTTCTCATACACGTTCCATTTTGCCCCACCTACGATTTCGCCCGTGTCTGTATCAGTGACTTTCAGGAACGTCGCTGTGTGATCCCGAACGCAGCAAATTGTATTTCTATCAGACGATCAAAGTCTGCATCGACAGCGTCTGAAAGAAGAAAAGGCATGTCTGGACGAACGAACAGAAAGGGTGCGAGAGTACAAGAGGCCATTGGTCTTTCGGGTTTTTTCGGACTGGGGTTGGACCGGGGTAAACCGACCCTTACATCCCTGATTTACGATCAATTGTGATCAATTATCGATGAGTTATTATTATGTAACTACTGTACTAACGTCGTTACAGTAACCGCAACCGAAGCGAAGATGTTATGGGATCTCCTAGGTAAAAGAAAGCAGATGCGTAAAAATATTAAGGAGTCCTTAACCCTAAAATAATTGTCGTCTAGAACTTAAAATAGTAGAGGCGCAGGGGTAATGAGAGGATCGGCGGCTCTTTTGACCATACGTTCCAGGCTGAGGTCACGCTTGACGTGGCTCAATGAGATAGTGGGGTACGACTTGCATTCCGACGAGCCAGCAACAGGGTGGGGAGCCGGCGCGGTTCCATGGCCTTGATACCTAGAGACTACTTGAGCGAAAACATGCGAAGGCCTTGTTGCATGTGTTACTCACCAGACCGATGCGCCATAGACACCCATAGGCAAGTCATTGTCACCCTTTCACGACTCGAATGTACCGGGCTCATAGTTAGCTGGCATGTTCCACTGACAATCTTGCTCTGTTTGCCACAATGTTAATCAGCAAACATATAAGTACGAGGTGTAGAGCAACTGACCGTCATAAATATGCTGGCAGTTTTGCTTGGCATTGGGTCCTGGATGAGGGACAGATGATAAGACACCGAACTGGGAAGGAGCGAATGCTACACACCAGTGCACGCCCGCATGCAGAATTGACTATCAGAGATGAATGTCGTCCATTCGTGGTATTGCAGCTAAAAAATAATCATCACGGATTGAGCGATATCAAAAGGTAACTTTGTGATTTCTGAAATTACGTGTTTGCCGAAACTGTCGCCAAAAACAATCCTAAAGTACGAGAAAAGTGGTAAACAGTATGAACTGTCGTGGGATAGCAGCTTATATTTACCCTCCGATTGGGTTGCCATTGCCATCTAAGCGAACGTGTCAGCCAAGAATTTACCGGAGCGCCAGGGATATGGATACATACCAGCGCCATGAGGGTCCAATTCTGGGAGGGCGAAGTGAGATAACGCAGAACGAGAAAAGGGAAAGGTGTGCTCACCGCCCCCATGGTCTCCCTTTTTCATATTAATCTTGGTGAAATCACCAGTACCGGTGACTTGAACATAGTCAGGTGTTTGAACGAAGTGAACTCCGGTAAGGGTGCCATCAGGAATGACACGAGTCCCGCGTCCACTCTTAGTGCAATAAGCAACTTCCTCCTGTTCAGTCACGCCGATACTGCCGCTAGATGGTGGCGCCCACAAACAGAAATCATCGGCGTCATTCATCCACATGGTCTGGCACATTGAAGATGGGGAGGAATCAGTGCCGCATTGATCCGTACCTGACTGGCCATGCTCAGATTGCTTAGGGAGCTTGTTGTACCTGTTGCAAGCTGCGTCAATATAACGCTAACAGAACAAACTGCGTACATGTAGCCGGTATTCCAGTTTTGGTTTGGGTTGTTGCTGCAATCCCAGAGTTGGACCTGGTTACCATCGTGCATGCTGCCATAGGGAGGTCCATGCACTTCCCGCCTTTGGTCCATTTAATGCTACAACAACATGCACTAATTAGCTACCCAACTGATACAAAGGAAGATAACGAACTCACTGATTTTCGCCCTACGGAGTATATCCGAACTCTTGGTTCTCGTCTTCGCAGTCACCCGAACAGTCACCCGAACAGTCCCAGACTTGAAACTTCGCACCGTTCGCATTGTTGCCGTCGGTGACTTCGAGACATTTGGCACCGTTGTATAAAGTCACAAGGCCGCCATTCCACGTCCACTCTTGGTCATCCCTACCGGTGCTCCATTCTTGTTATCAGCGCGAAGACATTTACCGGCGTTTTTGCCAGCTGTTTGACAAGTGATTAGCTGACATAGAATTCGACAAGTAACATCTCGCACCTTGCAACAGGATGCCATCGATGCAGTTGCGGGGAAGCTTCGTACCCGTTATGACCACGATAACAATGCCCCGATTCATCGAACGGCCCTTCCATAATGATAGAGGTCGACGAATCGGTCGAGACGAGAGGGATGACAACGCATCTGACATGGATATGGTCAGCGTACTACAAATAAATGGATTTATGTACGCACAAAATTCGTCATCTACCTCTTCAACAGTTACCCGTCTAGGAGTATGAGTCGGTACCGGGAAAGACATAGAGGGTAGAGTAAAAGGTATGCACAATAAGCAGTTGTTCTACATCATGGTTCATTACGACTTCTATGTACCAGAGGCGTGGTGGCCACCGCGGTAACGCGGGTGACTGCTTCCGGTTGCACCGCCACCCGCTAGAGACCAGCTCAAATACACGCCTGGTGACGCGACCTCTAGTGTGAAATACATCGTATACGACGCCGATCTGATTGAATCAATCAAATCTTTCAGAAGAGAATCTGTCCGATCATGTTAACTATCATACTAACTGTAAAATAACCCCCTGACGTCCTGTTCCCTGTTCCTCATTCCCTTCTAGTGCTCTATCCACTATCATCAAACCTCGCAGCGATGCTCACGCCAAACGATCACGGCGACCTCGAGCCAACCCACATTGAACGTCCATTTGAGGATGCTGATTTGTGAGTTTTTATCACATGCTTCATTTTCCCGGTTCACACTTCAGCGGCACAGGAATGGGCAGTCGAAGAAAACCCTGCAGGAATTCGTCAGTCGCCATAAGGACAAATGGCCTAACGCAGCCCATGGGAAGTTAACCAACAAGACAAACATGAGGACGCTACGCGCCGTTTTGCTCGATCGGGAGCAGGGTTTCACTATTCGCGTCCCGTTGGCTGAGGCATCCAACACAGATACCCGAGTCGAAGGAAACGTTCCAGGCGCGGGGAATATGGGTGATTTCCCGTCAACCCCGCCCTCTAGTATGGTTGTTTTCCACTCAGTCAAGGCACCAGGTGAGTTCGAGATTCGGTTCCCACCTGTATCCTTTCACACTTTCACACCCGCCCACTTTAAAAAAAAGATGACCACAGGTCCCTACCTGCGAACCCGGGCGGCGATACTGAAATGGATACAGGTGGTGATTTCCGCAGGTTGGTCCATAAACCTGCGGAAACACCAAACTATAATCTCGACTGCAGTCCCGCTACTCCATACGAGCCGCCGCCGTTCGAGTTTACCGGCTTCAAAATGGCCGATTTTGGAGCTGACGGTCCACGGTACCCCCTTCCAGGCACGCCAAATGGGAACATGAATAGCTCGTTCATGTCACGCGGTGCCGACGTATTTGAGGATGTGAGTACCTGTCTTTGCTATATCTCTTGTTCGTCGCTCGTCACTACTGACAACGAAAATTTTCTAGCCATTGGTGCATGAACATGCTGGTGACCTCGGCTTCACAACCATGGACTCACTCGATCTTCCCTCGTCTCCAGGGAAGCCATTCAAAAGGACTCGCGGCCCGGCACGACAAGCATCATTCGCACGTGCAAAAAATGACCCCATCAAAAAAGCTGCGAAACAGCAGAAGATTAACCAAACGGTGGAGTGGCTGATGGCTGAGCTCCAAAAACGCCCAGGGTATGACGAATTTCGTGATTCGTTCCACCAAATAAAGCACAACCCTGACGCAGTAAGGTCTTGGACCTTTGCTGTTGACTTTACAAAGGCTTTCAACAGGCTAACTCTGATTGTGTGTGCCATTTCGGAAGTTTCTCACTTTTTTTTTCTGACTTGTTCGCAGAATGGTTCCTACAAAAAGATCAAAAAAGTCGAGATCATGAAGGCCCTTGGCGTCGGAAATGCCTGGCTTTTTGAGGCGGACAGGGCTGTGGAGATTGTGCGGAAGTATGGCGAGGGAGGTGCTAACCCATCTCAACCAGTGATTGACAAAATTGCCTATGCGGATGGCGATGCTGAAGGTTCAACGAAGCTTCTCGCTTGGCTCAAGGCCTGGGAGGGGAAGCATGCTGTGTAATCAATTTAATTCTCATCTTACAAAATGTTTAATTTGTATCCTTTTCGGCGAGTAGAGGAGTGTCATATTAGCAAGAAACTGGAGAATTTGTAAGTGAAGAAACCGAAAAGATTATTAAAGTAAGGCAAGGCAATATTAGCAACAGCCAGTGGGAGTTTCCATGCTGTGACCATGGAGGTACTTATAGCCAGGTGGGAAGTGTGACAATCATCAAGGAAGGACAGCATCCAGCTCCTCTACAAGTATTTTGCATGGTATTTTGCAATATTTATTTGTAATATTATTATATTTAATTCAGTTTCTATTTTTTTTCTCTCCTCACTGAGATATTGGTGCTGTACTAAGGATAAGTGTTGATGGTAGGATAGATGCTGGAGTCTTTGAAGATGTTGTAATAAGGATCAGTGTTGCTGGTAGGATAGGCACTTGGGTCTTTGAAGATGCTGCAGTTGAGATATTGGTTCTGTAATAATGATAAGTGTTGCTGGTAGGATAAGTCTCATCTTTGAAGATGCTTCACTTGAGTATTGGTGCTGTAATAAGGATAAGTGTTGCTGGTAGGATAGGTGTTGGAGTCTTTGAAGATACTTAACTTGAGATATTCATCACGTTGTCTGGAAGACCATGACAAAGGCAAAATTTCTGCCCATCTGTGATGTGTGACAAAGACCAAATTTCGGCACATCAGGTACCCTCTGTGACACATGACTGACAAATTGATTTGAATTCTACAGTATTGGTGCTGTAATAAGGATATGCTTCACTTGAGATATTGGAGATGTAGGTAATGCAGGTGCCCATTTCTGGTAGCACCGCCTATTACTCTACACCAGCCATGGCAGACCACGGTGGATATAACTTGATATAACTTGTCCACATATGCATTAGCAATCCTTTTACATATTGAGAATAGTTTAATTAATATGAGATATTTACATATTCTTCCGCATATTTAAAGTTTACAAAACAATAGTTGATGTTTGCATATGCAATGGACAATTGAAAATATGTGGGCCTTTCATATTCGACTGGACAGTACTCCACTTAGTAATAGGTACCAAATGGAGTACCATCCGGTAGAATACGAAAGGCCCACATATTTTCAATTGTCCATTGCATATGCAGACATCAGCTATTATTTTGTTAAAATGTAAATATTTCATATGAATTAAACTATTCTAAATATGTAAAAGGATTGCTAATGCATATGCTGACAAGTTATATCCACTGCGGTCTGCCGTGAGCATCAAATATACTGCTGGTGATTCCAGTTCTGGCATGTGATATGCAATTTGACACTGTGACTGTGTCTCAGCAAATGGATCAACATTTTCTTCCTCTGTGAGATCTGCAAACTCCTGAAGAATGTCTTTTGGTTTGTAAATGAGTCTACCAACCTCACTGGCAAGCATGGAGATATTTTCAAAAGACCTTTTGTGGAATGAATGGATTGTCATTTTCTTCCTCTGCAAGATCCACAAACTTTGAAGAATGTCTTTGGGTGCTGTAAATGAGTCTACCAACCTCACTGGCAAGCCCAGAGACATTTTTACGGACTAGGTGAAGACCTTTTGTAAATGAATGGATTGTCAATTTCTTCTTCTGCGAGATCTGCAAACTCCTAGAAGACCTTTTGCAGAATGAATAGATCAACATTTTCTTCTTCCATGAAATCTGCAAACTCCTGAAGAATATCTTTGGGTGCTGTAAATGAGTCTACCAACCTCACTGGCAGCCTGGAGACATTGTTACTGATAGAAGACCTTTTGCAGAATGAATAGGTCAACATTTTCTTCCTCTGCAAGATCTGCAAACTCCTGAAGAATGTTTTTGGGTGCTGTAAATGAGTCTACCAACCTCATGGATTGTCATTTTCTTCCTCTGTGAGATCTGCAAACTCATGAAGAATATCTTTGGGTGCTGTAAATGAGTCTACCAACCTCACTGGCAGCCTGGAGACATTAGTATTGCACACACAGGAAGACCTTTCACAGAATGAATTGATCAACATTTTCTTCCTCTGCAAGATCTGTAAACTCCTGAAGAATGTCTTTGGGTGCCGTAAATGAGTCTACTAACCAAGCCTGGAGACATTGTTATTAACTACTCTAGAAGACCTTTTGCAGAATGAATAGATCAACATTTTCTTCTTCTGCAAGATCTGCAAACTCCTGAAGAATTTTTTTGGGTGCTGTAAATAGAATCAGTCATAAATAGGCTGCATCCATCAGTGAAACAGGATTGTATATATGATTGACATATTTAGTTCTCATCTTATTGTACTTGTCATTCACAGAATATTTGATTCATAACATTTTTGCAAGTAGGAGTATGATATTGAGTAGGAGTGTAATGTTAGCAAGAAACCTACATAGAAGGCATAGAAGAAGGCATAGAAGGAATTTGGAATTTGTAAGTAAGATAGGTGAAGAAACCAAAAAGAGTAAAGTGAAGTAAGACAATGTTAACAAAATGTGACCGCGGCAACAAGAACAGCCTGCACATTGTCAGGCTTGAGCCAATCACAGAATTTGTGTGGGGTGAACTGGGTCTCATACTTCTCTGTCAGGAATCGGAGAGCCAGTGAGACATTCCAGTTAGGTTGAGCGGAGAGTGCAGTCACCAGATCAATGACCTTTTTTCGCCTACCACATTCTGTCCGCTGCCCGCCATTATTGCGCCTCCACTTCGCCCCCCAAACTTCAGTTAATTCTCTCGTTGATATAAACCCACCGATCCCCTCCGTCCATTCAGTCCAATAATCTGTGAGCCTGCTGACCGGCTGGTAAACGTAGAAGGGAATAAAATTGCCCTGGACCCACTCCCATGAATGTTTATGAACATGAGCCTTGCCATACTTCGTCAGCAGGCAATTCCACCTCGCAAGCTGAGCTGGTGTCATGGATTGTCCCTGGTACTTGGGGATGCAAGAAGACTGCAGTGGGGGGTTCGGAGTGAGATTGGAGCAAGGTGATGTTGTGAGTGGATGCACAGACTGAGTGACTGTATAAGCCGAACCCGAATCAGCAGACGGATTGGAGATGTTGATGGTAATGTTGGGAATGGGTGCGGCTGAGGGTGGGAAAGACTGGGCAGGTGGCAGGAAAGCATCACGATTGGTGTGCGGGCTAGGAGAGGAGGTCGAGGCTGTGATACCCAACATGATTAGCACGGTGCGGGCTCAAAATATGCCAGCCGAAAACTTTACCTGTCTTAGCCTTAGCCTTTCGACCACCTTTGGATGACTTCGAGCCAACCAACATCTGCAGCAGCCCCGTTAAACGGTCAAGTCGGCCATCCACCGCATCCCACCGCACGTCCGTATCTGCACGCTGGGAGTGCTGATCCATCTTTATGTCCGTAGCCAAGCCGCGAAAAGTGGCGGCAACGTGCTCAGGTAGGTTTTTGAGGGCATGCCGGACCTCCTCCTCCGCACGGTCAACCACAGACAGAGAGGTTGCAGCGAAGTTGCGAAAGGTGGGGGTGTTGAAAGGTGGGTAGTGGAACATTGGGCACGTCGGGTATTTTGAGAACAGGATGGCGGCATCTTGAAGGAGGACTCGGCGTAACCATGCTAACAAGCGGAGAAATTGCTTAAGAGCAATATCAACCGACTTCGAACTGCTTGCTTGGCGTTGACTGAGCAGGTCCTGTTCTTGTTCTAACCAAGGGAATACAGATGTCAGCAGCTCGGTGGGTGGTTCTAGTTGGATGTCAGGGGCTGGACTTGATATGTGTATAAGCCAACAGACTTACCAAGTGCGTTCCGAGGTTGAAAATGGGCATCTGGCTGGAGAGCATTAAACATTGCAGCCCCCAGGAGTGCATCGGCTGGGAATGCTCGGTCATAGCAAGGCTGAAATGACCCGCTCTCGCTCCAACCGCCAAGTGCTTTGGTCCCACTTACGCTCGCACTGTGAGCACGAGCGGTTTGGGCAGTGAAGGGGCGGCCTGCGTGGGTTGATTTCGTGATGGACACATTGTTCCTGATGTGGATGAGGTTCACCCTTTCGTTGTGGGCTGAATATTTGGTCATCAATTTGTTCATGGAGGAGAAAACGGTAGTAAACAAACTCACTCTTGTATTTCATAGGAACTGTTGGTAGGCCTGTGCTGGAGAAGAAGAGGAGGTTATTGTACCAATCGCGCCTTCCAAACTCTCCGAACTTGGGGTCTGAGAAGTCCGAAACAAAATTTGGGACCGGAATACTGCGGAGGTGAAACATTGCCCAAAGGAGCATGGCAACCCCGTTGATTGGACAGAGTTCGACGTGGCGATGACGAATGGCCCCGTGTTCGTCTGTGCGGCCAGTCTGGTTGTGTTTGGCGTTGTCCAAGAGGATACCAAGTACCTAGCAGAACGAATAGGTCAAATATCTGTCCGGATACAAAGAGTAGATTTTACCTCGATCCCTGAATCATCGCTGTCCGGTGAAGGAATGATAGCAGGAAAGAGATCAGACAATTCCACTGCGTGACAGCTTGCGCCACGAAATGCGGTAGTGGTGGACAACAGCAACATTGCTCGATCCCGCAGCCCCACAAATATCTCTTTTGGTCTGCTAAAGTCAGTTAAACAGAAAAGGGAGCACCGCTCGAGCTCTTCCTTCGCGTATGTGTCTACTCGTAGAAATAGGAAATCGGTCAGTAAAACGGGCAGGTTCAATGATGATATCAAATTAGTACCCACCAGAGGAGCTTCCTGCAGCCTTCAAGACCTGAGCGGATTCGACACGCTTCGGTTCATCATGTTTGGCTGCAGACTCGAAGCAACGGATGCGCGCATCAAGCCGGAGGCCTACTTGCGACTCAGGGATGTGTCTGTAGGCGTGTTGGTGTTGGAATCGGTGGTATTCGAGGGCTGAGATCGTCTGTTTGATAACACTCAAGCCGACGACGGAGCCTGGAATTACTTCCGAGCTTCCGTGCCTGCGCTGGGAGGGGGTGGAATATTGTTAGAAGGAGTGCACATGATGTAATAAAACTAAACTAAAATACCTTCGGACGGGTGCTTGTATATTCAAGGAACATTGTCGCCTTCGCTGCCGTGACAGGGAATGCGGGGATCCTCACTTGTGTCGGGTCCATGTTGACAACACCCGCTTGGTACGTATCCCACCACGTAGCGTAGCTGTTGATATGCCTCTCGTAAGAGGCTGTCATCAACTTATCGCTCTGTTCCTGTTCAGCAATCTGGAGTCGGACAGCTTGAGAGGCTGCCTCCAGATGGCTGACTGAATGCTGCATCTGCACAGACAAATCGGTGGGTATCTGCGCGGGGCTGCCAGGCGAAACGGAGGACGACGAGCTACTGCATGGGAGGTTGAGGCTGTAGGTGTGAGATGTGGGGAGGTTTTCCGGGAGCGTGGCCATTTCGTCCTCATCCTCACTTCTCATATCAACATCTTCTGCTTGAAATGACAGCGGGGGAGGGTTTGAATTCATGTCGAACCGCCGTCTCTTGTGTCTGAGTGGCGAGCTTGGGGAAAATGGGGCAAACGGAGGAGGAAGCAATGGGCTGAATGATTCCAAAGTGAGTGATGTTCAAATAGAGTATAGAAACAACACAGAGTACGAACCTTGGGGATGTCATTATTTTCCGCTCAAGGTGTTCTTGTCGATTGCCAAGGTTTCGTTGAAAGGCTGCACCTATAATACATAAAATAAAAATAAAAAAACCCCGATCCACTTAGATTGAAACGTCCGATGTGCAAAGTCACGGCCCAGAAGTGAACCAAGAGAAATTGATGGGGGAGAAGGCCTGAAATTAATTGGGGGCGGCGTCTTGAAGGAGTGATCGGGCCATCCTCTGTGCACACCATAGAAGGTCACAGTGGTAACACCAAGGGGGGGATCAAACAAGACGAGGCGATTGAACGAGACGAGGTGATTGAGCTGAGTGAACAGAGAGGAAGGAATGAACAGAACAAACAGAATGAAGAGTAAAACGCTCCTCACCACACAGCAGGTTCCAAAAACTTCGCGAATGGCAACCGCCCTTCCAAATGTTTCGAATGCTTCCCTCGGGCGCACTTCGACTAAAAATGCACTTCGACTAAAAATAGTGCTTCCTTTTTTCGGATCGATACGTTCAATACGTTCGATTCGGACACAGGGGATGGCGGGACGGCGGCAGAAAAATGTTCAAACTGTTTTTAGTATTGTAAAGTAAATAATCAGAGGGGCAGGGGGGAAAAAATGTTCGAACCGTTCTCAAGCCAGGGCCTGGGCTTGGGTCGGCGGCGGACGCAAATATATCTTTCAATCCTTTCGATCGGTTCTTAGAGTCTTTCGGAGTCAGGGGCCGCTAGCGCGAAAAAACATTCGAAAGGTTCTAAGTATCCTTAGCATGGTCTTGGGTGCGCGTATCTGGCGGGTACCCCTCTGGTGACGCTTACGTACCGCCTGCGCCCGTCACCAGCGCCGTCACCAGGCCAGGCGGGTGACCGGACGTACCCTCTATATATCTGAGTCGTACTAGTAGTACGCCCTGCCGTATAAGGTATACAGAAGCCGGATACAAGCTCAAATGCCGAGCAACGCTCAGAAGGGGACTTGGAGGAATTTTCGACGGCTCATATCTCTTAGGCGATGACACAGTCTTCTTATGGCCTCAAGGCCTCACACAAGTTCAAGTGAAAAAAAGTCGATCGTTGATTTTCCTGATGCATCAATCTATGACCACTACATCTCTGCCGGATAGACCTCCCCTCGATCTCTTAGTGGGAGTGAACGGTGATGAGACGTGCTTCCGTTTTTTTCCAGCTGGGGAGGAGGTGTGAGATGAGGATCCTCTGTCGCCGGTGTCAGAGTTTGCTGGAACCAAGTCACCCCAAATGCGCCTGGCTTTGTGACGGGGGAGTGAGGGCGGGTGCTTTTGTTCCAGCGGGTTCAGCATAGCATCACGGAAAATAGGACGGGTGGAGCTCACAAAGTTGATGGCCTCGACTTGTTGACGTTTCGGGGTGACCGATTTGGAAGGAGAAAGACACTAAACGGCAAAGTCTGTTCAGGTTCAGGAGAAGATGTGTAGCATAGCAGAATCACCTCGGACACGATCTCGACCTCGGAGTCAGAATCAGGGGCTGTCTCTGTCTGGTATGTGTCAACGGACATAATGAGATCCAAGGGCATATGGAGCTACATACCTTACTTGCAACTCTGGAGGATGTTGCCACGATCTCTATTTCACTGTCGGAATCGAGCATCTGTATTACAACGTAAATGTTAGATGGGGATCATGATTCAGCACAATTTGACACTGGTAAGATTAATCCTACCCTAAATTTCTAGATGTGTTGGGATCAATCTGACACTGGTTCTAAATATATATTTAAGTATCCAATCCTGTCCAATCCTATCTAATC
>Ga0208985_1000024_pt1 | contig 14777 bp, 10 predicted proteins | sample MedBloCARef_O1_FD_187853 | JGI IMG/M metagenome (GOLD analysis project Ga0208985, IMG submission 187853) | Forest soil microbial communities from El Dorado National Forest, California, USA - Mediterranean Blodgett CA Ref_O1 (SPAdes) (version 2) | ecosystem: Environmental > Terrestrial > Soil >...
CATACCGATATTGCGATTTATTGAAGAGTCAGGCTGCTAAGTCGATCGTACCCAAACTATTCTGATTTTACTGCTGAGTACGATGGTGATGATATTCGCCGCCGGAATCTCTTACTATGGGCAAACCGCTACATAGGGTTTTTTATGGGTATGGATCTTCTGCCGGAAAAGACGGCGCGCATTGCGGCGCCCGCCCGTCTCGCTGTCGCGAGCGGCGACATTCCCGGGGTCGTCTGCCTCGTTTGGCAGGGCGGCAAGTTGCTGCAGGTGGAAGCGGCGGGTCTGCGCGACATCGAGAAGAAGTTGCCGGTGGAGCGAAAAACGATCTTTCGCATCGCTTCGATGAGCAAGCCCATCACGTCCGTGATCGCATTGAAGTTGATGGAGCAGGGGGTGATGCGGCTCGAGGATCCGATCACCAAGTGGGCGCCTGAATTCGCGCAGATGCGGGTGCTGCGCCGGCCCGGAGGAGGTTTAGAAGATACTTATCCGGCGCCGCGAGCCATCACCATTGAGGATTTGATGACTCACCGCTCGGGCCTCTCCTATGGCTTTACGGCGAAGGGCCCGCTGGCGCAGGCGCTGGAGGCTAGGTTCGGACTCAAGTTGGAAAGCTGGCGCTCGTCCGATGAATGGATGAGCGTGCTGGCATCTCTCCCCTTGAGCTACCCACCCGGTGAGCGGTTCAATTACGGGCATTCCACTGATGTGCTTGGATTCATCGTCGGCCGGGCGGCGGGCTCGAGCTTGCGAGAGGCGATGCAGGAGTTGCTGTTCAAGCCGCTGGGCATGGTCGACACCGATTTTTGGATTCCGCCCGAAAAGCGCGGTCAAGCTGCCGTTCTTTACGCTACATCGGCTCCGGGAAGTTTCACCCCGATGGCGCTGGACGGCTTCTTAAACGAGTCGCCACCGGTCATCACGGCCGGCGGACAAGGACTGGTTTCTACCGCCGATGACTACCTCACCTTCGCGCGCATGCTGCTCGAGGGCGGAGCGGTTGACGGCAAACGGATCCTGTCGCAGGAATCCGTTCGGCTGATGACCACGAATCGACTGACGCCGGCACAGCGGCGCGACATCCAGTTCGGTATTCCGTTCTTTATGGCGCAGGGTTTTGGACTTGGAGTGTCTGTGGTCGATGATCCCGAGAGAAACGCCTGGATGGGCATGGGAAGCCGCGGGTCATTCGGCTGGCCGGGTCTTTTCGGTGGCTGGTGGCAAGTCGACCCACAACGGCAGACCGTGATGCTGTGGCTGCAGCAAACGATGCCGCCGCAAGTACCTGCGGGCAACAGCAGCATGATGGGCGATTCGCGCATGGCCGAATCTTTCACCCGCTGGCTGTTCGCACACCCCAAAGTGCTCGCGCTGATGAGCAGGATGGCGCAGCGATCCGCCAAGTCTCCAAGGATGCCTGGGATCGCGGGCGTTCAAGGTTTCCAAAAAGAGACGCACGCGGCGCTGGCGAGTTTGATGTGACGCGTCATTCACGCGTCGGCGATGACCGCCTGCTCCGCCGCATCGGGCGCATTTACCAGCATGGATTTGTTGTCGAAAATCATGGTGGCTTTGTGAACTTCATCGTAGGGTAGCCACTTAGGCATTGATCCGTGATTCGGATCTCCGCTGCGCGCGAAATTGATCCAGGCATCGCTCATAAGTTGACCGAGTGCACGTGCTTGCGGGCCGCCCCCCGTCATGTTTTCGCAGCGATCCGTGTTATCAAATACAAATGGAAGTTCCGCGCAGTGAAATGCGCGCGGCCGGCCGTTCAGTACGGGGGTTAGCCAGGTAAACCAATAGACAAAGGCGGGCGCCTTGCCAAGCGCCGCTTTGGCCTTGGCCTGCAAAAGAGCATTTGTCCGAACACTTCCCGCGCTAATGTGCGACCACAAATCGAAAGCGCCGGCGTTCGGCGTGCGTTGCCTGAATGCGGCAATGACTTGCGACGTTCTTTCGCCATAGACGGATCCGACCTTCGCTTCCAGTTCGGCTGTCGTCATCGCCTCGAGTTCCGGATGATTCAGCGCTGTCACGAATTCGTTCAACGTACTACCGATGATCATGGGTACGTCCGCAGAGAGCGAGCTTGCCACCGGATCGAATGGATGAGCCGGTACTATCTTGCCGTCCACCACGGGACCGAAGCCCATCAGTTCTGCCATGCGCCTAAAATTCGGTACCCCACCGCTCGGCCTCGGATTGCGCTCCTTCAACACTTTGTTGCCGGCCTGCAGAAGCCTGTCGTACGGCATCGATTGCAATTGCTGAATCGTGGCCTGGGTCAAGCCAAGCTCCGCGATGAAATACGCGGCGAGCTCGCGAGAACGTTGTTGCGTGCCTGCGCGCAACAGCGAACCGCTTTCAACGATGGCGCGATGGAAAAGGCCTTTCGCCGAGGGCATCGCCATCAGCATGCTGACCTTGGCGCCGCCACCCGACTGGCCAAAAATCATCACGCTGTTCGGATCCCCGCCAAAGGCGGCGATGTTGTCGCGCACCCATTGCAACGCAACCACAATGTCCAGCATGCCCACGTTGGCCGACGAGGCATATTGATCGCCGTACTGCGACAGGTCGAGATATCCGAGCACGTTCAGACGATGATTGAGCGAGACGACCACCGCATCGCCGCGTCGTGCGAGATTTTCGCCGTCGTACGCCTTCAGCTCCTGCCCGGAACCGGCGGCGAATCCACCGCCGTGCAACCAGACCATCACCGGGCGTTTCCGTTGATCGTTGACGCCGGTGGTCCAGACATTGAGGCGCAGGCAGTCCTCACCCTGGATACCATCGTCCCAGGAGAACATGAACGCCTCCTCGTCATTCGCCCATCCGGTTCGAGCAGCCTGGGGTGCGACGTGGCCATACTGGCGTGAACTGCGCACGCCGTTCCATGAATTGAGTTTCACAGGCGGCATAAAGCGATTGGGCCCTTCGGTGCTCTCCGCGTACGGGATGCCTTTGAAGGTGCAAATGCCGTTTCGCACGTAGCCGACTACCTTGCCTGCCATAGTGCTCACCACGGGCGAGGTATCTTTGGCAACAATGGAATCGCCTTTGGCGGCGGGTGCATGCGGTGAGGAGTTTTCCGCACTCATGGAGCGCAATGAGCCGCCGGCGGCGAGGCCACCGATCAGGGCGGCCTTGAGCGCTGCGCGTCTCCCCGGGGAGCTCGCTCGAGGCGGTTCAGCTTTGTTCGTAGAGGGGGGTTCTGCGTTCTTCAGACGATGCTCCGTGTAGGGTGGGGCGGCGGTTGCGCGATCACGGCAAAGATACTCCTGCAATTGCCGTACGCCAACGGCGGATTCAACGCGGAGATTCTTCTGTAAGCCGCAAAGCCTCGAGCCCAGCCAACGCAGCATACTGCAGGAGCATGATCGTCTTACCGTCTTGGATGGCGCCATTGGCAATCATCTGCAGGGCGCTCACCATGGATACTTCGAGCACTTCGATGTCCTCGCCCTCGTCGGCAGCGCCGCCTCCGGTTGACGCGCGGTCTTGAGGCGCGTATTCAGCCACAAAGAAATGCAGTTTCTCGGTGACGGACCCCGGGCTCATATAGGCCTCAAAGATTTTGCGTGGGGCGCGGACCACAAAACCGGTCTCTTCCTGCGCCTCGCGACGGATACAGGTGTGCGGATCGTCGCCATCCAGAAGCCCGGCGCAGGCTTCAATCAGAAACCCATCGGGGCAGCCGTTCACGTAGGCGGGAAAGCGAAACTGCCGCGTCAATATCACGGTGCTGCGATCGACGCTATACAACAGGAGAACGGCGCCGTTGCCGCGATCGTAGGTTTCCCGGCTCTGCCGTTGCCAGCGGCCGTCCCGGCAGCGATAGTCGAACGTGGTTTTCTTGAGCGTGTACCAGTCGTCCGAGAGCAGGCGTTCCTCGATGATGCGGATCCGATCGCTGTTCACTGAGCCGGCCATTGCGTTCACTTGGCTTTGCCCGAGATAACGCCGCGCAGCGGCAGCTCGGCCACAGCTTTGTACACTGGAAGGCCGAACTCGACGGCGCGCGCCACGTCCAGGTCGGCACCACGCGATGCGCCGGGAATCCTCAAAATTGCGTCGCAGCGTTCGAGCAAGCGCTGAGCGACCGGATATTGATAGGCACGGAAGACCTCATCGTCAGAATTACGGCCGCCGGCCGCATGGATGATGGGCAACGCCAGCCATTCACCGACCATCGGCAGATGCCCACGCTCGTAGATCGGCAGTGCATAGCTCTCGAGGTGCTGCCGGTTGCGCGCAATCTTCACTGGATCGCCGTTGGTACCCGAAAGATACGGTCCGGCAATGAGTACCAGGAGAGGCTTGGACGGACGGGGCGGCGCTGATTCATTCATGGTAATATCGTGCATTATCGTGCAGGATCATGCAAATGAATTTAGACGTTCGCGGAGGCTGTTATTGCGATGCTCACCGCACAGCGTAAGAAACTGATCCTGAGCAGGCTCGCAGCCGAGGGCCAAATCGTTGCCAAGGATTTGGCGCAAGAGCTGGGCACCTCGGAAGACACAATCCGCCGCGACCTGCGAGAGCTCGCTCAGGGCGGCAAACTGCAACGCGTCCATGGAGGAGCCCTACCCGCTTCGGCAGCGGTTGCTGATATCAAGGTGCGCGAAGAGGTCTCTTCTGGGGACAAAATTGAACTCGGCCGCGCCGGCGCCGCGATGATCCGCCCAAAGCAGGTTGTCATCCTGGACGGCGGCACCACGGCGCTTCAAGTGGCGCGTCATCTGGCGCCCGATTTGCGGGCCACGATCGTTACTCACAGTCCCACGGTGGCGCTGGAGGCGGCCAAACAGCCCCACGTGGAAATCATCATGCTGGGAGGTCGTTTGTTTCGACACTCCATGGTGAATGTAGGTGCGGCTCTCGTGGACGCCGCCTCGCGCCTACGCGCCGATTTGTATTTTATGGGAGTGACGGGGGTTCATCCCAAAGAGGGTCTGACAACGGGCGACGCTGAGGAGGCTGCCGTGAAGCGAGCCCTGCACGAACGGACCGCTGAGACAATTGTGCTCGCATCGGCAGAGAAACTCATGGCGGCGTCACCGTTTCTAGTGACGCCTTACCAGGACATCAGGCTCCTGATGGTTCCGCAGAAGACGCCGGATCGGATCGTTCGAACGCTGCGCGCCGGCGGCGTCAAGGTCGAGCGCACCAAACCGATTTGATAGGCGATCGATGGCTATCGATCGAGCTTGGCTGCGTCGATTGCCAGTATCGCACGCGTCAACACGTTCACGCCGTGCGCGATATCTGCGGTCGCAGTGAATTCGCGCGGCGAGTGGCTGATACCAGCCACGCTCGGCACGAAAATCATTCCGATGGGAGCAATGTGGGCAATGTCTTGGGCGTCATGCCCGGCGCCGCTTGGCATGGCCAACGTCGTCAGTCCGAGAGCGTGCGCCGCGCTGTCGATGATGCGCTGAATGCGGGTGTCGGTTAGCGCCGGCGCAGCGGTCGCTTCGAGGTCGCGGAATTCAATGCTGACGCCGCGTGCGGGGGCGATCTCGGCGGCGCGCGCGCGTATGCGCTCGAACACGGCCTCGATCCGAGCCGCATCGAGATCCCGCACTTCGATACTGAGCACGACCCTGCCCGGGATCACGTTCGGAGCTCCGGGCTCCGCCTGGATCCGGCCGACCGTCGCAACTTGTCGACCCGGAAGCTCAGTCGCGGCAGCATTCACCGCCAACACCAGCTCGGACGCCGCCAGCAGCGCATCGTGACGCTGGTCCATCGGCGTGGTCCCGGCGTGGTTCGCGATGCCGGCAACGGTTGCCTCCCACCAGTGAATGCCGACGATGCCCTGGACGACGCCGATGTCGGTATGGGTACGCTCCAACGTGCCGCCCTGCTCGATGTGCAGCTCCAAATAAGCAGCGACATCGCCCGAACTACGTCGGGCATGAGCGAGGGCATCCGGATCACCGCCGAGGGCCCGGATCCCATCGCGCACGCTGCGGCCGCTGCTGTTCACTAGGCCCAGGGTTGCCGCGGATAGCTCGCCGGCCATGGCCTTGCTGCCGACGAGCCCGCCTTCTTCATCGGTGAAGTCCACGATCTCAAGCGCATGGCGCAATCTGACGTGCCGATCGCGCAGCTGCTGCGCAGCCTCGATGCCGCCCATCACGCCCACATCGCCATCATAGTTGCCGCCGTGCGGCACCGAGTCAGTGTGCGAGCCCACGACCATCGTGGGTAGCCTCGGGTCGGTACCTTCGCGGCGCCCAATTAGATTGCCCGCAGCGTCGAGCCGCACATCGAGTCCCGCAGCTTCCATCAGACCCTTGACGTACGTGCGGCCGGCGATATCCGCATCGCTGAACGCGACCCGGCTCACGCCACCTTCGGGGTTTGCGCCGAAGCGCGCGAGCTCGACCAGATGCGCCTGTACCCGCTCCGAGTCCGCGACGGGTGACTGCGGCGGCGCAGCCAGCGCGGCGAGCGCGGGGGAAAACAGCACGGCCACGCGCCAGATCCACCTGCTGTCGATCATCCGCTTTCCCCCAAACCGAATTCCTTCAGGCCTTCGTTCCGCGCAATTGCCACAACAGGAACGCGTAGGTATCGGCGGCTTCGCGGTCCTGCTGCGCGCGAGTGGAACCGATGCCATGACCCGCATCGAAATCGACGCGCAGCAGTATCGGTTTGCCGGAGGTCGTTGCGGCTTGCAGCCGCGCGGTCATTTTCCCCAAGTGAAAGGGCGCGACGCGAGGGTCGGTGACGCCGGTGGTCAAGAGCACGGCGGGATAGAGCGTGCCGTCTTTCACGGATTGATAACTGTCGATGCTCTTGAGTGCTTTGTAGCCGGCGGGGTCGGAGATGGCGCCCCACTCGGGTTCCTCGGTGTAGCCGTCCTGTTCGACGACGTAGCGCAACGGATTGGACCAGCCGACGCCGTCGATGACGGCGGCGAACAGATCAGGGCGCTCGGTGAGCGCGCGTCCGACGGTAATGCCGCCGGCGGAGCGGCCGCCGATGGCGAGATGCTTCGCCGACGTGTATTTCTTGGCGATCAATTCTTCGCACACGGCGATGAGGTCGCGCCAGGTGTTGGGTTTGTTGGCGAGCTGCCCGGCCTTGTGCCATTCGCGGCCGTATTCGCCGCCGCCGCGGACATTGGCGTAGCCGACGATGGCGCCGGCATCGACCAGCGCGAGGGTGCGCCCGGCGAAGGTGGGTGTGTAGGCGGCGGCACCGTAGGAGCCGTAGGCGGAAATCCAGGTGGGATTGGCGCCGTCCTGTTTCATGCCCTTCTTATAAATCAGCGTGTACGGAATCTTGACGCCGTCTTTCGCGGCGGCGAAGAAGCGTTTGGCTTCATAGGCGCTGACATCGATATTGGGCTTCGGCGTAATGCCGGTGTCGGCGAGATGGCCTGCAGCGTCCACCGACCAGATGCCGGCCGGCGTGAGCCAGCCTTGGAATGAAAGCAGCGCGCCGTCATCGCTGGGAACTGTGAATATGGAGCCGATGGTGCCGTCGAAAGGCAACGCAATGTCCGTGACTTTGCCGTCGTGGCCCAAGCGCTGCAGCCGGCTGATGCCGCCGTCCATGATTTTCAAGTAAATGCCGTCACGCGCGCGCACCGTGCCTTCGATGACGAGCGTCGCGTGCTGCGGCACGACGACGGTGCCGTTGGCGATGCTGGGTGCGGCGGCGGAGGTTTTCACGATGCGGCCGCGCGGCGAGCCTTTGTTGACCAGCAAGTACAGATCATTGCCGTCGAGTTCGATATCGGTGACTTCATCGTCGAAGCCGGCGAAAGAAATCCACTTAGCCTTACCGGCAACCGCATCGGCGAGCGGTGCGATGAACCAGCGGCCCTCGGGTCTTACGTCGGAAAGATCGAGAATGGCGTAGCGCGAACCTAGGGACGTGACGATGGTCGGTGACTGAATTTTCTCGTAGTCGATGCCGCCCACCGAAGCGCGCTTCATGAGAATGGGGTCGGATTTAGGATCGGTGCCAAGTTTGTGGAAACGGGCCTGCGCGTCGAGGTAGCGCTCGGGCGTGGCGACGGCGCCGGTCAGTTGGGTGTAGAAAAATCCACTGGCGTCGTCGAGCCAGTGGGGATTTGCGCCTTCGGCGTTGGTAATCGTCTCGGGCAAATCCTTGCCGTCGGCGACGGTGAGAATGTGCAGCAGCGAGTCTTCGCTGCCGTCCTTGGAGAGGCCGTACACGACGTACTTGCCGTCGGGCGAGGCGCGCCACCAATCGAGCGACATGTGGCTGGTGGCGCTGCTCATGGCGGTGGGATCGACCAGCACGCGGTCGGGACCGGCGGCGGGGCGCACGAACAGCTTGAAGTTGTCGGCGCCGAGCGGGCGCTGCTGTATGAAGGTCATGCCGCCGGCGCGCTGCACGCGTGAAGTGGCAACTGCCTCGCCCGAGAGTTGTTCAATACGCTTGAGCAGCGCGGCGCGATCGGGAAGCGCGTCGATGATGGCGCGGGTGTGGGCATTCTGGGCCTTGAGGTACGGCAGCCAGTCGCGGTCCTTGGCGTTCTCCATCCAGCGATAGGGATCGCTGAGGGTTTCGCCGAAGTAGGTGTCTTTCACGACTTCGATGCGCGCGACCGGCGCAGGCGGCACCGCGGCCTTCGAAGCGCTGCCGGTCGCGGCAGCGGTGGCGCTGGTGGTGGCGTTGGCCAAAAGCTTCAGCGGCAGCAGCGACAGCGACAGGGCGCCGGTGGTGCCGGCGATGAAGGAGCGGCGGTCTAGGTCCATTTTCATGTTGTACGACTCTCTTTGGATAGCCATTTGCCGCGGCAATTGTGACCGGTCGCCGGTTCAGTTGCAAAATTCGAGACATTGGATCTGCATTAGACAAACAGTCGGGGACGAAACCGTCGGCATGCGGGACGGAGTAGTACCCAAGTAGATGGAGGTCCTGGTATTCGCGGTGTCAAATGCGAAGGGGGAATCCGCATCGATAAACAGCCGGAGAATTACAAATTGCATACTGCAAATGGAGCTATGAATATGCGGCATCGTCGCCGGAAGCGAATGGCAGTTGCGTTCTGTCTGGCTCCCTTCATCGTCATGGCGGCGGTCGCCGTAGCGCAAGCAGATGCCACCGATGATTATGTGCACGGCCAAATGGAGAAAAAGAAAATCCCGGGCCTTTCAATTGCCGTGATCCGCGATGGTCAAATACTCAAGGAAGCAGCTTACGGCAAGGCAAGCATCGAGTTGAATGTGCCTGTCACTTTGGATACGTCGTTTCCTCTCGCGTCGATGACGAAAATATTCACTGCGGCGGCCGTGATGCAATTGGTCCAGGAAGGGAGCATTTCGCTCGATGAGCCGGTAACTCAGATCCTTACTCAACTGCCGATCCAGTGGTCCGCCGTTACCATTCGCCATTGCTTGTCGCATACCTCAGGCTTGCCGGACGTACTGACCGACGATGTCAATGCGACGACCGTGAGCGGCGATCGCGACACGGCTCTCGCCGATGTCGCGAAACAGCCCTTGAAGCCGATGGGAGTAGAGTCGGTTTACAATCAAACTGGCTATGCTCTGCTGGGGATGATCATTGAGAAGATCAGTGGCATGGCTTACGAAGATTTTGTGCAAAGCCGTCTGCTCAATCCTGCCGGTATGAAGACAGCTCGATTTGGCGACGCTTGGGCGATCATTCCGGGGCAAGCGGATCTGTATACCACTCTCGATATCACTTCGGATCATACGAAGCTATTGATGCGCGACGGTCGCCCGGTGGTATTGACGGACAAGATCCGGCGCTACGGATCGAAGTATTTGCCCGACTATCTGGCGCCGGCCGGACTTCTGAACGGTAGCATTCGCGATCTCGTGAGTTGGGAGGCAGCCTTGGCTCAAGGGAAACTAGTAAAACCGACCAGCCTCGCCGAAATGTCCGCGCCCTACAAACTTGCGGATGGCAAGGACGGTACATTCGGCCTAGCTTTCGCCAGCGTTCCGATGAACATGTTTGGCACTAGCACCGCGACGAGATCGGGAGGGGCTTTTGGTCCCTATGCGACCGTGTCATATGGCGGTGGGGCAGCTACGTGGCGAATGGCCATTCCCGAGAAGCATTTGATCGTCATCGTGCTCACTAACCTGCAAGGCGCAAGCCCGCAGGGGCTCGCTGCCGACATTGCGACCCTCTACGAGCCATCTTTGGTTACCGCCTCGACGCGCTGACATTGGTGTAAGCCTCCAAGTAGCAACCGCTTATTGCCCCCAAGGAGTGTTCAAGGCCGTGCCGATAGGATTGCATCGAGGCGGGCGGGCTCGGCCGTGTCGCGCTCGAGGTGCGGATAGCGCAGTCCGTCGTGATAGTCGACGTTCGCGACCATGAAGCGATCGCCGATTTTGACGATCAGCTCGATCGGCTCCTTCTTGCCATGCGCCGCGCGGATCGCGTCCTTGAGCACATCGGCGTCGTAGGCGATGCCGTTGATGGCGAGAATTCGCGCGCCTTCAATGAGCTTGGCCTTGAAGGCGGGGCTCTCCCAGATGACCTGGGTGAGCGTGCCGTCCTTGTCCTTGTCGTCGATCTGGATGCCGATGGAGTTGAGCAGGTCGATGTGCTTGGTTTGATCCTCGGTCACGGCCTGATAGTCGCTCGGCGTGTCGGTGTACACCAGCTTGTAGCCGCCGCGATGAAAGCCGTCCAACGGCACGGGTTTGCCGATGGAGTCGAGCCGTTGCCTGAGGAAACCGGCCCAGTCGTTGGGCTCGACGGCATTCAACGCTTTGACGATATCGTCGAAGGTGTAGGTGACGACGGCAAAGCTGCCGTCATTGATGCCGAAGAAGGCGTGGGCAAAATCGTCGAGCGATCGGGCGCCTTTGGAGTGCTCGCGGATCCAGGTGTCGACATCGAGCCAGATCAGCCCGGCTTCCGAGTAGTAGTCCTCGAAGCGTTGCCAGTCGAGCCAGGACTGCGGCCGGCGCGGATTGATGATTTCATCGTTGGTCGTATCCTGCAGCGCGCGCCATTGACGGCCTTTTTGTGCCTCATAGTGCGCGGCTGTGATCGCAAATTGATCGAGGGCTTGTTGACGAGTGCGCAGGCCCGAGCGCGCTGCGAGGACCTGACCCCAATACTCGGTTTGGCCTTCGTAGACCCAGAGCAGGCTGTCCTGCATCGGCACGTTGTAGTTCGGAGTCCAGAGATCGGCAGGCCGGCGGAATTTGCCGTTCCAGGAGTGGGTGAACTCGTGCGGCAGCAGGTCTCTGACGGATGCGGTCTTGTCCCACTTGGTGAAGGATTCCGGATCGGTGCCGTCCTCGCTCGATTGATGGTGCTCGAGGCCGTTCTGCTGGATCTGATCGCTGATGGAGTACAGGAAATCGTAGTGGTTGTAGTGATGCGAACCGTAGAGCTTGTAGGCCTGGCGCACCAGGCCGCGATAGGCTTCGAGGTGCTCAGGTTTCAGCGCCAGCAGTTCGGGCCTGTCGGCAAACAGGTCCATGTGGACGGGGACCGCGGCGCCGGGATCAAGATCGAGCTTGGAGGCGTACCGCCCCGCATAAACCGGACTGTCGATGAGCGTTTCCAGTGAGGTGCGCTTGAAGTGCGTGACCGCGTGGTCGGTCGAGGCGGTTTCCAGAGCTGAGCCGAACTGCCATTCGGCCGGCAAAGTGAGGCGAGCCTCAATCGGGATTTGGCGTGTGAAGTAGCCGGCCGGGTAGAACACGACTTCGTTCCACTCGATCATCAGCATGTCGCGGCTCATTTCCAGCGCGCCGACTTTGCCGCTGGTGGGCGAGAGATAGTCGAAGTCGATGTCGATGGAATGGACGCCTGAGCCTAAGTGCTGCAGACGCAGCGCGAAGACATCGACCGGGTCGCGCTTCCAGGAAACCGGTGCGCCGTTGGCGGTGATGCGGATGCCGGCCACGCGGTCGAGGGTGCCTTCCGGCGCGTGGGTGCCGGGCAGCCACTTCGGGTATAACAGGACGGTATCGGGTCCGACGCCGCTCAAGGTTTCGTGCACGCGCACGATGCGCCGGGCGGTGTCGCTGGCATCGACGGCGACTTGAATCTCGCCGCCATAGGCACGATCCTTCGGCGGGACGATGGGCGTGAAGGACGCGCTCGCGCTCGGCCCGCTTGCCGCGGGCGCAGATTGGGCGGCATTGGCGCCGGCGGCATGAGCGGGAGCGGGGAGGGTGCAAACGGCGGCTGCAAGGGCCATCGTCGACGCGGCGCCGAGGCTGATTTTGAGGCCAACTATTCTCATGAGATCCTCTTTGTTCTAATCGGCGTGCATCATAGCAATCCGCAAAGCCTGGAGTCCTAAATGGTTTATCCCGTCGTTCGCATCGTATTGGCGAGAGTTTGCATCGTATCCATTGCCGCAATGGCCGGCGCGTCGGGGGCTGCTTGGGCGGCGGGGGCCGCGGCTAACACGGCGCAGCCGCAGCTCGGCGGTTTCGGCATTCAGCTCTCGGCCATGGATAAATCCATCAAGCCGGGCGACGATTTTTACCGCTACGTGAACGGCCACTGGTTGGCCACCGAAAAAATCCCCGCCGACCAGAGCACCTGGGGTTCGTTCGACATCTTGCAGGTCAAATCGGAGGTCGATGTCAGGGCGATCATTGAAGCCAGCGCCGCCGCGCATGCGGCCGCAGGCACGAACGAGCAGAAGATCGGCGATTTCTACAACGCGTTCTTGGACAGCGGAAAAATTGACAGCCTGGGATTGACGCCCGCGAGGGGAGGGTTGGATGCAATCGCCACACTCAAGACGCATGAGCAAGTGGCGGCGCTGATCGCCGATCCGCGCTTCCCCCTGGACGGCCCTATTGCCTACGGCATTTCGCTCGATGAAAAAAACCCGGATCGCTACATCGTGGCCATTGGGCAGTCCGGCTTGAGCTTGCCGGACCGGGAGTACTACTTAAAGACCGATCCACAGTTCGCCGAGATTCGCGCGAAGTTTCTCATCCACGTGGAAAAGATGCTGGCGCTCGCTGGGCACACCGACGCCAAGCGCGAGGCCAAGCAGATTCTCGAGCTCGAGACCAAGATAGCAACACTGCATTGGGATGTGGCGAAGCGCCGCGACCGCGACCTGACCTACAACCTGATGAGCGTCGACTCGCTGCAAAAGGATGCCGCGGCGTATCCGTGGGCGGCTGCCTTTCGATCCTCGGGCTTTTCAGGGCTGAAGGAGGTCGTCGTCGCTGAATGGAGCTCGGTCCCTGCGCTTGGCAAGCTGTTCACCGATACACCGGTGCCCGAATGGAGGTCCTACCTTGCCTATCAATTTTTGACGAACGAGGCGTCGGTGCTGCCGAAGGCATTCGATGCGGAGAATTTTGATTTCTACGGCCGGATCCTCGAGGGGCAACCGCAGCAGCGGGAGCGATGGAAGCGTGCCGTGCAAGCGACCAACGGTGCGTTGGGCGAAGCCGTCGGCAAGCTGTACGTCGAGAAGAAATTTCCTCCGGCCGCGAAACAGGCGATGGAAACCTTGGTGGAGAACTTGCGCAAAGGCTATGCGGAGCACATCAGCAACCTGCCGTGGATGACCGCCGACACGAAGAAAGTGGCGCTGGAGAAACTCGCGGCGTTTCGCGCGAAGATCGGTTATCCCAATAAGTGGCGCGATTATTCCAAACTCGACGTCAAGCCGGGCGATGCCTTCGGCAATCACCAGCGCGCGCAGGTCTTTGCCTGGAACCGTCAATTGAACCGCTTGAACCAGCCGACCGATCGGGACGAGTGGGGCATGACGCCGCAGACCATCAACGCCTACTACAACCCGGTATTCAATGAAGTGGTATTCCCGGCGGCGATATTGCAGCCACCGTTCTTCGACCCCAATGCGGCTGCGGCCGTGAACTACGGCGCGATCGGCGGCGTGATCGGCCATGAAATGGGCCATGGATTCGATGATCAGGGCGCCAAATCGGACGCGAAGGGCGTACTGCGGACGTGGTGGAAGCCTGAAGACGTGGCGGCATTCAAGAAGCGCACCGAGTCGTTGGCGGATCAGTACTCAACGTTCGAGCCGTTGAAGGGGCTGCATTTGAACGGGCATTTGACTCTGGGGGAAAACATCGGCGACTTGGGCGGCGTCACGATTGCGCTCGATGCCTATCGGATTTCGCTGCATGGGCAGAGCGCGCCGAGCGTCGATGGCTATAGCGCCGAACAACAGTTTTTCATGGGCTGGGCGCAGGTCTGGCGCGAACTGAACCGCGACGAAGCGCTGCGCAATCAAGTGATGGCCGATCCGCATAGCCCGGGCGAAAACCGCGTGAACGGCGTGGTGCGCAACATCGATGCCTGGTATGCGGCCTTCCATGTGCAGCCGGGCGATAAGTTGTATTTGGCCCCGGAGAAGCGCATCCACATCTGGTAGCGCAAGAAGAACTTCGCGCTCGCGAATCAAACACCGAAGGGTTGATGCCTGAACTGCCGGACATCTCTGCCTATTTGAGCGCGTTGCAGGAACGCGTTGTCGGGCAACCGTTGCAGGGGGTGAGGATCAACAGTGCCTTTCTGTTGCGAACGGCGCAGCCGCCGATCGCGGACGCGGCCGGGCACGTCGTGACCTCGCTGCGGCGGATCGGCAAGCGGGTGGCGATCGGGCTCGACAATGATTTGTGGCTGGTGCTGCATTTGATGATCGCGGGCCGGCTGCGGTGGAAAGAGCCCCTCGCGAAGCTGCCGGGCAAGCTCGCGCTCGCCGGGTTCGACTTCCCGAATGGCACGCTGGTGTTCACCGAGGCGAGCCCGAAGAAGCGCGCGTCGCTGCACCTCGT
>Ga0208985_1000025_pt1 | contig 14488 bp, 15 predicted proteins | sample MedBloCARef_O1_FD_187853 | JGI IMG/M metagenome (GOLD analysis project Ga0208985, IMG submission 187853) | Forest soil microbial communities from El Dorado National Forest, California, USA - Mediterranean Blodgett CA Ref_O1 (SPAdes) (version 2) | ecosystem: Environmental > Terrestrial > Soil >...
TTCCGCGTGAGCTTTAGCGCTTATCTAGTATGTACTCGGAAAGTATCTTTAAGTATCATTTCTAGACATATCTTCGGTAGAAAATAATAGTAAAACACTAGTTAGAAATGGTGATAAGAGAATATTAAAAAGGAAATTAAAAATATGCATATAACCGAAATAATAACAGTATTCCTAACAATCACCTGATGAAACACAATTTGGTTGTGGTCACATGTTACAGAGCTACTTGATGAAAGGATAATTTGTCACATATATCCTGAATAGAATAATTTTAGCCAAAATTTGCTCCATCTGACAAAATTTGGACCTTGTTGTAGGCCTCCTGACAAAGTGATGAAATGATAGTTCCTGGCCCCTAAAGAGGACCAGGTCTCCATGTCACTAACATGTTGTTGCCAGATCTGATACCAGCCCAGTCAGTGCCCAAATTCACCTTTTTGATTGTGTCTTATCAATTTTTTTTTTTTTTTACCCCATGTCCCATTTTGCCCTCATTATAAATACAAATATTGCTAATATTCCTGTGTTTAATGTATTACAATCCAATAGATAGCAGAATTGTATGCAAGGTATTTTTTATTGGTGGTGTGTGAAATTATTTTGCAGGCTGGTAAAAAAACATTGATTTTTAAAACGGGAGACAACAGGACCTTGGTTTTGTTATTAAAATTTATAGGATTGTACTGCTTGCAAGTCTCAATTCATGTGAAAATTTTCTATATTTTTTCACAGTGGTTTGTGTCCTGTATTTCAAGCTTTCATTAATTTGGTAACCTTTGGCTTTGTAGCATTTGTGGCATTGTTCCCTTTACAGAAACTCTGAGATATTCTGGGTGTACCTCCCATCTGTTATGGATCTGTAGAATAATTGTATGTACAAATATTCTAATGAATCTATAAACTAAATTGGTGTTCTATGAAATACTTACCAATTTATGAGCTAATCTTGAGATATAATGTATATTCTATCTTAAGAAGTGTTAATGAGTGAATCCTAAGGAATAATGAAAATATATACCTTAAATGTAATCTGAGTGGCACAGGAGCCGGTGGCACTAGGATATGGAATAATAAGACGAGCCGGGAATATTCTTAGGTAACTGTTAGTGGGACGCCAACTAACCTACTATTGTTGAAGAACTTAGAGAGAGAGTGAGTCTATCTAGCTCGAAATGGAGGATATAAATAATATAGAGTGTGTCGATATATTATTTGAATGGCGTGGCTGAAATGTTTAGGTTCAGATATATTCTCAGTTTGAGAGCAGTAGAGCAGTGGTAAAGTGATGATATTTCGGTGAAGGCAAAGCCTCGTATTTATACATAATATTATAGAACTAAGGGGAACATGAGAGATTCTTGTGAGTCATCGGAAAGACCTTTGGGTGACTCGCAAGGGTTCCCAAACATTCCTAAAACTTTGTATGACTCCCTGTGAGTGTAGACAACTCACAGGAAGTTATTCTTGGCCACTGAGGCCTTTGGCCTCGGGCTAGGAGTCGGGTGGCCGTGAGAACGTGTTGGGAACGCGTTCCAAACAAAGTATTTTCAGATTCAGAAAGTGAATTGGAACTCAGCGAAGCTACAGTTACGGATGGCTCTGTGGCTTCGCTCTGGCTTAAACTATTCTGTAGTAATACTTAGAAGTCAAGAATATTTGTAGTATCATTTTAGACAGATCTTCAGAGTATTCCGAAGTATTTCGGGAATTTTGTAAAGGGGTGAATATATGTAAAAAGGAAATATATCGTAAAAGGAAACCATATCCTAACACCATCATGTCACTCAATACAGAAACCAGTCATCAGTTTATGGTGATAGTTGATAAACTTGCTTGTATTCAAGAGACAGTCAACTATCTTAGTGTGCAAATAATATACCTGGCCAAAAAGGATATGACATTAGTAGATTACAGCTACCATTGTTACCTGCCTACACATACACTGCAAATAAAATACAAGGTTAATCATTGAAACATGCCCTTGTAGACCTTAAGAGTGCCTGGGGGACCTAAGCATTATATGTAATGACTTTTGCACTGTGTTGTTGGATAACCTGACAACAACATGTTGGTTTCCATCAACAAATGTTAACAGACAATTATTGCAGGCCTATACAAGGCCTATAGGAACAAATTTGGCAGATTGGAAAAATTAGATCAACAGATGAAACAGAATTTTCAAAAGAGAAAATGGACTCCTCAGCAAATGTGCAAACCACAATTACCATAATAGGATCACAGTCACCATAGGGATGACAAATTGATCGAAATTGTACCACATGGATATTTAAAAATCTGTTGCAGGATTTCTATAAATATAACAATCAATATGGTGGTGGCTTTGCTACCAAAGTTTTACTCAAAGCAAGTGATAGATGAGTTTGTGGATGAGGCCTATCTAATTAGACAACAGAACAACAACAGAACAAAATTTAATATGCCATTATTTTGCTTGTGATAATAGTAACAAATACATTGATGCTATTTATTACCTGAGACTTAAAGGGCAAGTTTTTGCTGTGCGAAGCATCGGCCCTCTTCCTGCAAGTTCAAGTCCAAGAGCTATTGTTGAGCGTCAAACAGCACAGCATTTCTCGAAGGCCAATCTCCTTTCACTGCATTGCCATTCCTCCATCCGTCTTTACTAATAGTTGGCTCGTACACAAAACCGACCAATCAACCCACTCCAAATGCGTCCAATCTGATCCTTCCATTCCTCACGTTCTCAAACATGGAAAAAATACCAGTCGAAGTATATGAGAAAATCTACACCAACTTAGGCCTCATGGACATAAAATGGTTGAGGGAGACGTGTTCCTGGTGTTGCATTCATCTGAAACAGCCATGGAAAACCATGCGTCTAGCTAATTGGGATGCGAACAAGGTGGCCCAGTTTTGTCAAGACGTGGAAAATAAACGAAAGGACAGGGAAAAGTTGGGAGAAGGTTACGCTGGGATCCAGCTAATGTCCGTCAGCATGGATAATCTGGAGGTGCCTGGTTTGAAGCGGTGCTTGAAGTGGATTGGGCCGCAGGAGATTGATGTTTTGGCGTTTCCTTTGTTAACACCTGGCGCTTGGGAGATGGTGACGAGATTGTTGACAAGTCGGTGTAGGAAATTTAGGTTGAAATCTTGCGTGAGTCAAAGGTGGTGTGCGGTGGGAGTATCTGAGGCTGATATAGCAGTGCACATACTAAAGGGGAACAGCGATGACCTGCCGAGGGGGCAAATGCCCGACAGTTGGATTCCTGGGTGGAGTGAGGGGCTGGAGCATTGTAGATCGCTTCACCACTTGAGCGTCACCAGCGATGTGGAGCTGTTCGAGTTGCCAACATGCAAAGTCAATTCGGTCAACACATTGGATGCCCATCGCACAGCTCAACAACAGGAATGGATATTGGGCTGGGGATTGGATAACCTGACCACGGTAGTTATTGCAAATCGATGCGAGCATAATTCCAAGGTGTCCTATTGGCGAAAGAAAGATGGCGCGTGGAATCACTACCAGCCTGTCCGTCTTTTATCTGGCCATATAGCGGAGGTCCTTTGAGTTTGTTTCTACTCGCTTCCATAAATGTTTTGACCAAATTATCAGGTTTTTGTCTCTGCTTGGAATCCCGTTCAAAATTCGATATTAGCGACGGGGTATGCATTTGATTATGTCTGTATTTGATTGTCTTGCTTAATCATGCTCCTGCAGGTCAAAGAACGGCGTTGCGAACTTGTGGAATCTCGAAGGCTCTGGCCTCCCCACTTTGGATGTGAAACCATTGGAAACTTCCTACTTTTCGAAACAGGATGAGAGCGACTTGACATCACTCGACTGGAACTGTGATGGTTCTCTTCTTGCAATTGGCTCATACGACTCAATACTTCGTATAATCACCGCCACAGGTAAACTATATTTCTCGCATCATCGACACGAGGTAGGCAAACTGCTGTTATCTTGAGTTTTTGACCTCTTTAATTACTCCGTCTTTGGTGAGAAGGGATCAATATTTGCTACTAAATTTTCGAAATCGGGCGAGTGGCTATTAACTGCCAGTTTGGATGGCACGGTGTGCTTGTGGAATGTGACGGACAAAAAATTACACAGGCAGTATCGAAGTCACACAGGTATATTTGTTATGCGTATTTGGCACAGATCCTACTCACACCTGGCAGATTGTTGCCTCGATATTGTGTGGCTCGATAATGGTACTTTCGCGAGTTGTTCAGCCGACACGAATATTCATATCATGAACGTACATGAAGCCGAACCTATCAAAATGCTGACGTACGTCCTAATGTACGCATTGTTGGCCCGCTTACTAAAATTGCCGTTTGCAGGGGCCACCGTGGCGAGATTAATCAAATAAGATGCAATCCATCACAAACCCGACTAGCTTCCTGTGCTGACGATCAGACTGCACGGATATGGAACCTATCCGATGTCTCTGGTGGTCATTCTCCGGATTTGATACTAGGCATACTGGAGTCAGATCGTGTCATCGTTTGCAATGGGCATGAAGGCTCTGTCACCAGTATTGCATGGTGTCCGCGCACAACAGGCAGAGTCGATATCGTAGCCACGTCAGTTTCATGTTTACTAGGTCAGCGCTAAATTGACATTACTTTGTAGAGCATCATTTGACTGCACAGTGCGGTTGTGGGATTCCATCACGGGAAGTTGCATGAAAGTAATGGCAGACCACAGGCGACCTGTGTATGCTCTGACATTCAGTCCGAACGGCTGTTGGCTTGGCACGGGAAGCGGTGATGGATGGATGCACATCTATAGCATTGAGGTAATCTGTTCCACTACTTTGCCACCGATCTGAAACATATTGATAGCTTTTATAGACAAAGACAAAAAGATGGGGTTGGTTTTCTGGGTCTGAGAAACCTGGTGTCTTCGACATTTCATGGCAGCAGGCAGGTGATATTGACCGGATCGCCCTGGCACTGGAGAATCATCAAGTTGGCATGATCGACATGTCACAGTGGCTTGAGGATGTATAGAACGTTTGTTTTAAGCATCTTGAACAATGTATTTATATTCATGTCAAGTTACTATCTTGGCAATTACAATTCACTATCTGTCCAAAGAGGATGTCGGCGAAAGTCTCCTCTATTCTTTACTAACCTCGCAACCAAGGAATTCGGCGTCGACATCGTAAGCGAGGATAACGCGATCGTCTGATATTCAACTACTCTCCATTCTTATCTATTATTTAAATGCCATCGCGCAAGAACCGCAATGCATGTCAATCTCCCCGCACTTATCCCATCTTCCCTGAATTCGACACTCCCGCTGCAGCACTCCCCGTAACCTAACACCCTTCAACCGACGCTGATCTCCCACAGCCTGATCCCAAGCTCGAGATCGCTCAGCTGGGTGCAGACGAGGATCTCATTGACATCCACTGCACCTCTGGCCGTGTTCGTGGTACACCAAGTCCCCTCGTACCCCCTTCTCCTCCTCGTACAGTGGCTTTCGAAGTCACAGGGGAAACCATATCACCCAGAACTGGAGATGGTCGCTCGCAAGTGGTAAGTCATGTTCTGTTACCTATCCTACTTACCTAATCTACGCAGCTCGCTACCGTGCTCCCGCGGAGCGGATGATGGATCCCTCAAAATTGTTTGCGACATCTTCCACGAAAACAGATCAGACTCCGTATGACAGATTGCAGGCTCCCTTTTTACGCAAACAGATGGCAAGTATGATAGTCATGCAGCCGGATGTGAACCGATTTTCGCATGGATCGCACATGGTTTTGCTCAGAGCATAAACAGTCTCCTGCAAGGATAGATTAATTTGTATGCGGATAGAGTGGCTAGTTGGCTGGCGCGATAAGTCCGAGGGTTTATAGCGCCTGTCTATTTATGGGTGGTGTGAGGATCCTCTCCGCGGGAGCACGGTAGCGAGCTACGTATGTTAGACATGTAGGCGCATCGTACCGATATGATGCGTGGCGCAGGTCTAACCGCAGCTGCAGAACATTGATTAAACGCATCATCCGTTCCACGGATCGTTCATGTTCGATCCGTGAGATAGCATCTCGTCAATCAATCGTCCGTGTCAGTGCCAATTATATTCTCCTCAGATTGTTCTGGGTCAATTGACGAGACAATCTCTTTTAATCATCTGTGTCGGTACTCAGTAAATACCCACAGTTGTAGTAAGTCATTTATACATACGCGGATCGTTCTGGTTCGATCCGTGAGACAACTTCTCGTCAACCATGAGCCTGACGCTGCAACACTACCAAACTGGCCATCCCAAGATCGAACTTTGCAGCCGCAGTACCCAGGTTAATCTCAACTTATACTTCCGTTCCTCCTGCGCAGAAGCGAGGCATTCGCGCTCGGTGGTCAATCCCTCAGGCACGAAGGACCATTGGCCTTTGACGGATTTCTCGGTTAACTTCTGCATGAGCGAGTCGGGTTGTGAGGGGGAAGTGGAGGAAGGTGGTGAAGGGGACGAAGGTGCAGGCATGGATGAAGCTGCGGGTATATCGGATTCCGAGGGAGTTGGTATAGAAACTTGGACGACGACTAGTGGCCATGATCGGATTTGCTCTTGCGCCTGTGGAGTTCGCATGGGTGTCTCCAGAAATGTAACCTTCGATTCCAGAGCGAAGATCGTACTCTGCATAGCAGAGTGCTGTGCCTGCAACGAGCTTTACAACAACAGCAGATGCTGGTGCGAAAGCATCGTCAGGCGCTCAAAAAGCTGGTTAAAGACGAAGTTAGGCACACTCGGCTGTTAACATGGCTTGTTGTCGTCCTTGATGGGTAGGTGGTACGTGGTCACATCAGCTCAGGGGTTCTGGGTCAAGTGAGTTCGACACGTCATCTCCTCATCCTCGTCGTCCTCGACGCTATCCAGCTCATGCGGAACGGCAGTACAGACACTTCTCCCACCATCACCATCCTCCCCACCCCACCAGCAACACCAAAACCTCCCTCCCGCCGCTCCTCATCCCTCAAAGCAGCAGATTTTTGCACCAACTGCCTCGACAACTCAATTTCGCGCCTAATCGTATGATGTTCGGCAATAGCGCCCTCCAGCGCATGGACCTTCTCAACGTTGGTTGCGAGCAATGTTTGCGTTTCATGCTGTTGCGTTTGGAGGGTGCTGAGCGCGGGAAAGTTGATGATGATAATGATGCTGAATGGTTGCTGGGCTTGTTCGGGTAGATCCGGGTTCTGAGGTGGTGGTCAAATGGGAGGGAGAGCGGAAGAGTAGTGCAGAAGGTTGGATGGCTAGATAGACACAATAAATTAGCACACACATCAATTAATTAATGAAAATCAAAACGCACCAATGACGGGTATCGTAAATGTCATTCATCGCCCGTGAGGTTATGCAACTCCGCGCCCGCCTCTCGACTCTTCTGCAACTCTCCCTGCAACCGACTAAGAGTGACCGAACGTCAACCAGCCCTTCCCATGTGGCCTGACACTCCTATGTTTCAAATCCTCACTGATCGATACCAGTTCGATTCGACCAAGATCCGACCTAAGTCGGAAATGAGTAACAACTTTCGTCGCAAATAGGTGTTAGCAACAGATATCAAGCCGCAAGCCTGGTTAACACAAAATGTTAACTTAAATAGGGTCTACGGGCAACTGAGCTTACCTTTCCGTCTTGATCCCGTCCGATGAAATATGAGCGATGTTGGTAATCGGCCCAAAAGCAAGTCTTCGTCGTGTGGACTTGGGTACACGCACGGTGACTTTTGCTACCCCTCGATACCCTCGTCTATCTCTTGTCGCAGTTAGGCCGAGATTTCGCCCTTGATGAACTCAACGGTCATCCCCGCCCGCTTCGTGGCGCGAACTTTGTACTGGATGTTCTTATTTTCTTACGAGGAGGGATCGTCTGCTAGAATATGTATACCGGCGGCTGGTACCGCGTCCGAAAAGCTCTTGGAATTGCGAGGGAAAAGACTGGCATTTCGAAAGTCTCTGAACTTCAAGAACAGTATGACGAGTTGCTTAAGACCTAAACAGGAATATCTCGGTGAGATGTAGTCTGATAGTGATTATATATACCCACCGATACCTCCACCAGCCTAAGGTGGCACCCTCATCTAAAAGTGTTCACGTAGTCTGGATTGATCCCCGCCTCCTCTAGTGCCTTCCCAACTCGTATGCAGAGTGGAGACGTTGCCCTTCGGATCAGACCTCCTCGCCGCGGACAAAGATGTCAAATGAGTTGGACAGACGTGTGTCATCAGGTAGTGTGGAAAGGTCTGACATCAGGAGGAAATTTGTCTGTCGAGAGTATTAGCTTGAATTCGATATAAGATGCAGAGGTTGACGCACCTAAGATGTAATAGTCGGTGCTTTAGCTAGCTGACCCAACCGAACTCCAGCCTTCCTCATCCTCCATCCACCCATCCTCTTGCCACAAACTAATCCCGTTGTGGAAGTTGAGTGCGACCGTCTCTTGGAGTAATTGACGCTTGACAAAGTCTAACTCAGCCCAGTGGTTCGCTAAGATGCTGAGGCGAAACACGTGTTTGAGCAGTCCATCTATTATACTATGCGCTTCGAGGTACGATCATTTGATGGCCATCTCAATGTTGATGCCTATAATACAAGAAAGTGATGAAAACGGAGAAACGAAAGGCAAATTGCTGAAACTAACCGCTCATATGACGATGTATATTAGAGTTCTCAGCTCGAAAGACTCTAAATACGAAAATAAGCATTAGATATATGCTAACACGCCTAAATGAAATTGCGTACTAGACCTAATCTCATAAAATGTCTCGAAATCTGCCGAAATACATGTCTCTTTCACCAATCGCGGACTCTGCGCAAGGTACACCGCTGTATGGAAATAATTCACATTGAAGATGCTAGAGACGCTCTCGGTGGTGGCGCGCTGAAATTTCGCCGTAATGAATCTGAGTCATTGACGTAAGAGCGGGCATATTTGCAGACGAGAGCTTGAATGCGGTATGTTATTTGGTGTGTGGGTGTCAGGAAGACGGAAGGTAGATTCGACGAAGCAGGTTGTGGAGTGGTGGAGGAACACCGCGTGCCTGGAAATCCATAGTGGTATTGAAGTCGAGATTGGAGCCAGATGCATGCGATCCTGCCACTTCGGACAATGTCGGCGTCGCCATCATGTTACGATGTAATGAGTATAGGCCTCCCGAACTGTAGGAGGACACTTCCTCGTTGTTAAGGAAGGTGGGGTGTCGACACTTCAGAAAGAACGTGGAGCTGCGCAATAATAATCAACCAAAATGAAGTCGAATTACAATCGCTCGATAGACGAACCTTTGTAACATCCATCCTGAAACTATGCACCTCCACACCAGTAACTTCCTTCTATGCCTGCCTCACATTCCCCTCTACCAACACTATCGCCTCGTTCGGTGGCTTCTCAGTCCAACGGACCATGTGCTCCGAACCCCGCCATCCTCGTCCGTAGCACCTTGTATTGCTCGTTAAAGGAGCTTCCATCGGGGCATATTGGCGTCACCATCTTTCGACTCGGCAGCCTGTCCTTCCAGCTTTGCGACTTTCCTTCCAGATCCTCCATCTTGTCTTCCAGTCGTTTCAACCGTTGGTTCTTGGGTTTCTCGTCTGTCTTGAGCTTATCGTATCGCTGATTTTGGGCTGATAACCGATTAGAAGAAGATATAGATATAATGCTGTAATACTAACCACTTGGATCGTTCTGCTATGCGTGGAGCAGCAGCAACAAGGGCTTTTCGTTGTATAGCGCCATGGATGAGTCCGAACGACGGATAGGAGATTTGACATCGATTGTGCGACCTGGGATAGGGAAAAATCCACTTGATCGAAGGAGGGGTGATGACAGAGGGTCACAACAGTGTTTTCGAAGTCGAGGCGAACAATGGTCGCAGCTTGGGTAGACAGTTATTTCCGTGTAGGTACTGATGCGATTGACAAAGTCGGCACAAGTCTCTCTAAGGGATAGAGACCTATTTGATCAGCGAATCGCACGAGATCAAAGTGACAGAATACATCTCCTTCGCCTTTGTCAGTGCCATATCGAAAGGGGTCTGCAAGGAATCGTCTCGATTAAGTCGTTGCGTCTCTTGTACCGGCAGTCAGAAGGTCGGGTAGTTAGATGTATCGAATGCTGAAGAAGTCGCTGCTGATGACAACCATGCTCATGAGTGAACGATGAGTCGACGGAGGTAGGCTTGCAATTCATGTTGTTCCGAGAGCTGCCCACGCAAACCGGACATTCCAAGTCAGTAATCTCACGTATCAGAAAGACACAAATCTCCTTAAACTGTGGTAATTTTGTTTTTTCAAGGAAGTTAAGCAAATCTAAGGAAGCGACCTACCTATCTAATTTACGCGGGCCAATGCCGAGGTGTCACTCGGATCCGACCTAAAAATGGAGTGAGAAATGATATCACATTTTCAATACGAAAAGTTCTAGTTGACCTACTGGCAACTATCGTTCCAGGCCTCGTATTATGAGGCGTACAGCACATTGAGTCATCGTTCATCAAGAACGCGCGGATAGAGGTCTGTCGGTGCTGAAACGAAATATTAGATGCTGGATGGAGTTACTGGGTATAAATATAAAGCAAGAGACAAAGAGGAAGAAGATGACACAATAGAAGACTCCCTCGGGCACCCCTCAAGTCCAAGTATATTGCGTGAAAAACTCAAATAGAATCTGCAAGAATTATACACTGTTCCACAGCCGTGACATAATATCGTGACGAAGGTACTTATTGACACTAGAAGGCTTGCAACCTGTTTGCCGCTATTGTCGGTGCTGTGCAGAATACGAAGGAGGTAATTCCATAAAGCACTCACGGCTTAAAAACGAGATCAAGCCCCACCGATGACCTGCACAGTCACTCCAACAGCTCGGATAAGACGCGCGCGTCGACTTTCGATTGTTCCGGTGGAATCTTGGTCCAGTTCTTTTAAGATACGGTTGACATCTTGGCCTTGATAGGAATTGTCATCTACATCAGACGGTGGGTTTGGAGGATATGGCTCGGCCTACCTGTCAATCCTTGGATATTCGCGACAGTAACTGGAAAGTTTGCTATCGGCGCCCCGGTCTTGGCATTGAGAAGGGCAGTAAGAGCACTAGTCGGTAAAGTGCACCCAGAGTTGACCAGACGTGCAATCTGGTTCCGATCACTGGCAAAATGACAATTCAGGAGGCTGTGATGCTTTCAATAGTCAGATATTGTGATTTACATGGCCCTGATTCGAGCTATCAGCTCATTATGTCGATTATTTGCCTGTGTATCAAGATCTCTGATGGCGTCCAAGATAGCATTACCCTGGTCGAGTGCAGGTATATTAGGGAACTTTGCTAGCTCGGCAGTGATGTCTAAGGCAGCTTGGTTGATGATTTGGATGTTAGGCTGGAGCGCCATGATTCAACACCAGAAAGTCGAGTGTGAAGTTTTGGAATCGGACGCTGCATAAGCCACGTTTTCGATCATTCACTGTTTTGAGACGAGCGTCAAACGAGTGTTTCGTATTTTTGCCATTTCCATTTGGTTTGCATTCAAACTACGTTGTCTCCTGTAGTGGAACCCATCATCAAGCAAACTCTCTTCGGGGCAGAAGGAACAGTCGTTATGGGACCAGGAGATAGTGCTGGTAGAGCTTGGAGATCTTTATGGAGATCAGAATTACATTTTCGTTTGTTACATTTTGGTTGCGTCGATTGTAGTTGATCGAGGGCGAAAGGAATGCACAGGGTCTTGCGGTGGTCATTACACTTTCTAGAGCATTCATGTCGCCTACTGCGAAGGCGAAGACTGCGAAACTTAGTGCGTTATTTTTAACTATCATATATCCTTCCGTCAATTTTGATTTTGATTAATGTGTGATCCGAACCCTCTTGGACTACCTCAACCCCATAGCCGACGGCAAACAAACGCATATTGTGGTTTTGACTGATATCATTGACTGGGCCAAATACGAGAAGATTATATTCTTGAAACATAGTCTGGAGACGAGGTTGTGAGTGTCCCTCTGTTTCGGCATTTCTTTTGATACTTGTTACCTTTAGTTTGCGCTCCGTGTTACTGGCTTTGCTCTGGACTTTTCCAATACTGGCACCTTTTGTTGGCTTTTATCGTATACATTCCCTTTCACGCTTTTCATTCCCATCGTCTGTATGATTTTCTTTTCTTTCCTTGCCTTTCTACCTTTCCACCTTCTCATCCTCCCAGCACCCTCCCATCCTCGCGCCTGCTCACTCCCTCCACCAAACAGACAACTAGAAACCCTACAGTTCAAGCTCGCCCTTGCTCTCATCGACACCCTCGCTCGCTCCCCGTCTCTTATAACCGGACTGACGGACACATTTTCCCGTTGCTCCAGGCAGCCCCGACCGCTTCCAGAACAGCCGCCGACTTAATCCACTGCGTGCCGCACTTCCAATCCCAACCCGACCTCCAGTCTGGTGGCCTCCACGCTGAAGATAAAGGTTACACCACCGCGTACTCGTATTTCTTGGAGGCGTTCCAGAACCTCGGTACACAGGATGATGGGAAGGGCGCGTTGGGGGTGCTGAAGTATATGTTGTGGTGTAATGTCATGTTGAATTTAGTGAGTCGTCTATGCCGGTGTTGCTGCCTCCGTTCGGGTACATTTATAGGTTACTTTTTTTACTGACGATAATGTGATTGTTGGATAGCGGGAAGACATAATGATTTTTCTGTTGATCAAATTGGCGGTCAAGTATGGACAGCCGAGAGAAGTGAGAGCATGAGGGCTATTGCGGGGGGTGCACCAGGATCAGAATTTGTCGGATTTCGAAAAGGCTTTGAAGGATTACAAAGCTGGTGAGCCTTCGCCGCATTCTGTCCCTCGCTTACCATTGCTTGAAATCTTGTAATAGAACTCTCTTCAGACCCGACTATTCACTCGCACCTCGCTGCTCTGTGCGATACCCTTCTTGAACAAAATCTTTGCGGATCGTCTGGCCCTATTCTGTCGTTGCGATAGTATATTGCACAGCAAGTCGGGCAAGGCTGACAAGCCGTCGTAAATTACGATTGATTCCCTTTCCTTCCCTCCGTTTTTTTTATTGACTGACACTCTCATTTTCGTAGACTCTCGCAGACGATACTCGATAAAGTATTCCATGGGATACTGGATCTAGGACGGGGGTGTCTCTTGGTATTCTATCAGCCAGAAGCTAATGTAAGCCCCCATTTTTCCTTTGCTGATGCTTTTCGTGGTTCGTCGATCTGACTACACCACTTCCAGAATACATGTAACACTGCAATTGGTGCACTTGAGCAAGTCAGGAAAGTCTTTGATTCGCTGTATGCAGAGGTACGTACGCTTTACCTCTTTCTGGTTGTGATTTTTGGTTTTCTGTCTGACATAACTTGAACGAATTTAGGCGGTTACAATTGCGTAATACGCCTATAACTGCCAGAAGTCTTGTTCAAGATCGGAGTACTAACAATATTTGAATCGGGAGTTGTGATTCATTCCGAGTCGAAATGCCAGTAGGTTGACCCATGTTTTGGAATATACTGTATATTCTTGATAAATATATGTGTACACATTTTTCTGTACTCTCTCGCCTTCTAACTTACAATATCTGACTACAGCCGTAAATATATCTTCAACCCCGGAGCCACTGATTCAAAAGCTCGTCAATATGGAATGGACTGTCTAATGTAACGAGGAAGACGTAAAGGGTAGAATGGAGCAGTGCTTTACATCCTTGGGGTATAACCATGTCTGAGAGTCTTCTGTTTATTTTTTGAATATCAGTGGCGATATCGATGGCGATTTTCCAATGAAATTTACCTCGTGCCGTACCAATGATTCCAGATCAGTGAAGCTTTCGTCGCAATTGTCTGCCACACAACGATATGCCTTCTGGGGGACCTTTGTAGATTTATCAAAAATTTTATGCGAAAGTTGCGAGCTAGTGATGTTTTGGGCAGGTAACCCGGTCTGAAGATCACATATCGTGAAAACCCTTATGATAAGCTTGTACCCCACATTTACCAAGGGTGACTGCCAAAGTTTTATCCAGGCAAAAAATTCTTCGAAATGGCTCATCGGGTCGTGGCCAGACTGTTTCGACATCGTCCGGAATGTCTTGTCGCAAAATCTGCACTTGACCGGCTTTGCATTGGGCGGAGGCTAATCGCGATAAGATCAGTTTTGAGGAATATTGGGATGCGCTGGGTATGATGAGCTGACCATCTTATATATCTATGACCGTTGTGCCAGAGGCAATATTTATTGTGGCGCAAATATTCAACTAGGTTAGCCTGAGTTTGGCTAGGAGGTCGTAGTTTCGATAAGGTGATGATAGTGGACAGGATTTAAGGCCATATGCCAATTAGGGTTGCCGAAGTTCGGTCCAGAACCTCGGTTCGAACCTTGAACCGCCGAACTGGACCTAAGGTTCAGTCCAGTTCTGGTTCTGGTTCTCTCTTCTGGGGCAGGTTCGGTTCGCAGTTCTAGCCTTGGGACATAGGTTCGAACCTGT
>Ga0208985_1000026_pt1 | contig 14367 bp, 16 predicted proteins | sample MedBloCARef_O1_FD_187853 | JGI IMG/M metagenome (GOLD analysis project Ga0208985, IMG submission 187853) | Forest soil microbial communities from El Dorado National Forest, California, USA - Mediterranean Blodgett CA Ref_O1 (SPAdes) (version 2) | ecosystem: Environmental > Terrestrial > Soil >...
TCGTCTTTAGTTTGAGCTTCGCGCGTGGGAAAAATTCTTAAATTTATAGTCTTTTTGTTTACCGTGTGAATTTCATTTTGTATTGCTCGGCATTGACTAGATTAACTGTGGGTACAATTTCGGCGTACTCGGTGATGAAGATCAAGCAACGAGAGTTGAACGAGAGCTTAAGAAAAGAAAGGGGAAAACTCTTTTACATATTCGGTGATAAAGGACAACAAAAGAGCCTAAGAAAAGAAAATGAAAAAAAAAGAGAAAAAAAAATGAAATATATATATAAGTACAAATTGATAGAGCTACTTGCCACTACGCTCACTGCTAGTACAAGTTAGAGTTTCAAAATGAACAGAAATTTGCCCATTTGCTGACACAGTCCCCTCATCCCAGATAATACTACGTGTGATGTGAATGAGTGTGAATGGCACAACATTAATATTCCAAAAGTATAAATAATAAATAATAAATATGCAGAGGACTCGTGTTTGCCGTGCGAAGCACCGGCCCTCTTTGTGCAAGTCCGGCTATTTACCTCTTAGCTGCGGCTATGCTTAGCCGGCTACTGGCTAGCCTAGCCGCGGCAACACTACCCACTACCAGTGTCAAGCCCTTTGTATTTCCCCATCCACAGCTTAATCAGCGATGGAATGATATTCTCCAGAAAAAGATGCATCCAATCCCATGGATAGCATTGCGCGAGATCAACTGACAACACACGATGCAGAGCTGGATCACCATTGATCCCATGAGACATGGTGAGGTCATCAGCTAGACCTTCATTTGGTGCATTTCGAATTGCCTCCTGTGCAAAATGAAAACTTTCATGAGTATGAAGTGGAAGGTCTCTGGGATCCCAGCTCCTTAATGGTTGGCCATCAACCATCGGTTGTGTCAAGGGCACATAATAGTTGGTCTTGCCTCCCGTCACATTCCGTACACCTTTGATAGTGCAAGACTGGCATGGGCAAAAACCGTTATGCCCTTTGATACCTAGCTCAGCATTAATCGATACCATATCTCCGAGGGTAAAAAGGTGGTATGCGCGCAGCGGGAAATTCATCTTGGTAGCCGCATTGAATGTATGCACACCATATGCAAGCTTAGCACATTCTTTGTCAAATGGCGCAAGGAAAGAGGGAAGGTCCTTTGGTGCATGAGGTGGGGGAATGACACCGAGACACTCTAGGTTGGGTATATGAGTGCAAATTGTTGGTGAGAGGTTATATATCTGAATGATGAGCGGGGTTGCTGAAGGGCCACTTCTCCTGCGTTTGAAGAGCAAGTAGCCATCAGCGCAGAATGAGAATGCAACATCATATGGGCTATCAAAATATAAGTGGTCTTGTTCATGTCCATCAACAACCACTTTCCTCTGGAGTAAGCCACGGTAATGCAGACAGTCAAAAACATCTCCGATTCTCCCAGGAATATGCTCGTATTCATCGCGATATAGTAATGTCTTGATTTTAGCTTCACTCTGGAAGTAGCCTTGCAGCCGCAGGATAAGTGGAACATATGAAAAGTGGTGTTGGGCCTTCCCGCCGTGCATGCGAGGTTCACTGCAAAAGCGACAAATCTTGTCATACTTGTACTTTCCCGTGTAGCAGAGGCACGAGTTGACACAGCAGTCATAAAGGACTGGTTCAATTTCCGTGAGCAAAGCAAATCGGTGAAGGGCCACATATTCGGAGTCAATGTCAAGATAGTTGCTGAAGGTGTATCGCATCTGATGGTATGCACGGCGTGGCATGTTCAACATGCGCTTGAGCTTGAAAGCACGTGCATTTATTCGATTTTGGTCTGTGATAATGGAGTTGCCTTCAAGCATTTTATATGAGAACATCAATGAAATTAATTAAAAATACCGCCTACGGAGATTCCACATCTCGACATCATCAGCTGGACTGATCAAATCCTCAAGTTCCTCCTCCATTTCTTTCAAGGAGAGAAAATCATTGAGGTTACCCTCTGGATGAAATTCCCAGTTGTTTCCGTCATTGCCATCAAAGAAACCATCTCCTGCCTCTTGACCAGTATCCAGGTCCTCGCAGTCTCTGTCAATAGCTTGTCCATCACCATCTGTATGCCCAGCCATCTCAATATCTTCTCCATCCCAATGCTCAGCATCATCAGCATCCATAGCTACCACAGACCCACCGTTAGAACTCTCAGAGGTCTCGCTATCCTCTTCATTTGAAGGCGTGGTGGAGCGGCGAATTGTTGAAGGATCGCTAACCAACTGGTAGTGATTCTTTTGTTGTTTCAGCCCAAGAAGCCGATTGCAATCTGCCGTGCAGTGACATATCTTGTGTCGATTATGATCGTTTGCCGGCATGGTATGAAACTGAGGAGAGCGAGGCTCAATAACTTAGCACTCACCAAAATTGGCTAGGTCATGTGATGGCTGGAAGCGTATGCACCGCACCCCTTTCGCTCTCTGATCATCTCCACACTCATCCTAGCAGCTTGCAACATGGGAAAACATAAGAACAAACATGTATCCAGCTCTCGGAAATTCAAGGAACTACAAGGACATGTAGATGGGTTGGTGGAGGAGGTCCTTGAAATAGAATGTGCGTACCTCCTATACTCGCATTGAAGACACGTCGTAATTGTTAATTTCTTTGGCAGGTACCAACGCATCTAAAAAGCGCAAAAGAGATTATAACAACAGCCCTGAAGATGGGAGTATACCCAAACCATCTGGTACTGCCGGAAAGGGGGGCAATCTGGGTTATAACCTCCAGAGTGCCATGGGCCTCTCCGGTAAAGAGAACGAGCAAATATACCTGTCACTCCTGGTGAGTCTGCCTATTTCTGTGTGTTGAATTACATTTGAATAATACCTGTGCACAGCAAAAGGTCAGGAAGGCGGCGCCACATCATGGCATTGACATCACAAAAACAATCACACGTAACCGGCAGATTGTTGTGATCAAAAATATCGCTTTGGTACGTATCATTTAAAAACTGTAAAGTGTATGGCTGACACCATACCCACAGTGTCAGAAGAAATGGCCTTTCTTTCGTAGGTTTGAGGATGGCTGGGCCGTTCACGACATTCTGGCTGGCTATCTCGTGAACCAGAGTGCCACTGCAAAATCAAACGCGAAAAAGTTGCAAGCTGCAGGAGTTCATGTGAGGATCTAAAATATTTAATTTAATATCCTCCTGCTCACCGAAACCATGCTAGGACATCATGAGTGGGTCCGAGTCAGATGCAGAAGAGAGTCAGGTGCCAGAAGACGAAGATGACATACTGTCACCCAAGAAACACAAGAAATCGTCGGAGGTAAAAGAAGCCATATGTCCATCTGACGTTCCAGCCTCTCATGTGTTTCCTCTTATCTAGGACATCAAGGGCTCATCCAAAATTAAGGTGAGTACCATGCATTGAACTAACTTATTCCTGCGGTGTCTCACTACTCCTGTAGAATCTGGCTAATTCTGCTAAGATTACCACAGGCCATCCAAAGAAGAGACCAATTGTCCAGTCAGATTTGGAAGAGTCCTCAGACAGTAACTTGGAGCCAATCATCCAAGACATAAAGGGCTCATCCAAGATTAAGGTGAGCATCCTGCATCAAACTAATCTATTCCTGCGGTTTCTTACCATCCTTGTAGATTCCAGCTAAATCTGTCAAAATTACCACAGGCCACCCGAAGAAGAGACCGATTGTCCAATCTGATTGGGAAGAGGAGTCAGACAGTAACTCGGAGCCAATCATTGCACCGCCTGCCAAAGCTCGCAAATTCAACAGGGATGATGGTACAAAGTCCAACCAGATGCCAGATAATGAGCCCAACAGTGATGTCTCGCAGAATGACGACACAAACGATTCCAGTGAACATGAACCCCCGGAACTGCCCAAGCCAAACACTCCAAAGGCCGACACAAAATTGAAAACGACATCAGCCCGTCGTCTTCAGGCTGTGGATTTCCAACAGCTGGCGAACCGCGTATGGGACTGCAAGGAGAACATTGATCCCCTTATGGTCAGTGCCAGAGGACGGACAGATCTCTATGTCTGGACTGTTCTGTTGGACGAGTTGAAGACACTCAGTTACACAACTACGCAGCTGAACAAAGGGAAAGATGTACCCCCGGAGATTGTAGATCTAGCACAGCCAGGACAGTGAGTGGTGAACCATGATATTGAGTTTGCAGCTGATACCATTCATTAGCTACAGCAAACAAGGAGGAGCCGTCATAAAAAATACCCTCGCGGTGATGTACGACTATTCTGATGCAACCACCGCTGCATCAAAGCCACTCATGCTGGAAGCATATACAACATTTGTACTGATTCCATACATTACCTCTATGCTTATCGTGGAAGATCTGCATACAGATATTGAAGGCGGATGGGAAGCTATGCAGCTGGGCATTGAGTGTGGAAAAAGGGTGAACAGCCTGCAGAATCCGGATCCGATGCTTGATGGGGTATTTGCTGCTAACGAGGAACGTCGGTTGAAAGATCTCGACAGCGGTCAACAGACGAAAGACGCTGGGCATGCCAAAAAGGGAAAAGAAAATGTTCCGCCCACAGTCTGTCTATACTTGTTTCGTGATCGCCATGAAACTCATTCTCAATTGACATTAGGCCCAGGCAAAGAAGGCCAAGACCAAGGGCCAGAAGCCAGATGCTCAGATAACTCGATGCACCACAAAGTTGACCATGAATGATTACCCTGAGGTGAGCCGCCATGTAGCTTCTGCTCTGTCAACCAGTAATCCTCTTTGGTCTATAGCCTTCTGCAACCAATCTCAAGTGGAGGGTTGCTCTGCCCCCAACCAAACAGGGGAGAAAGTGATGTGTGGGCACCAACTCATCGCGCGTTGTGATATCTGTGCCAAGGTCTGCATCACCCACTTTTAAATTTAGATTCTATTCATGGATCCCGCAGTCGATTTTGCCTATTTTATTTCATATCTATGCCCCTACATTAACCAGTTGACTGGTTTAAATTTGTTATACCACGACAGATTGGACGTCACTTAGTTGTGTTGCACCGTATCCGTCTATTATATCCTGACAAGTGGTGGACTATATTTTACCTTACCAAACCTCGAGAGTATGGACTCATATTGGCACCTGTTTACCTATCTTCACACAAATGCCATTACCTAGGTTCAATTCACTAGCACTCTAGCGCGATATTGAGCATCAATATATTTGGCAACTGTACACGAAGACATGATGTGCAACATATCGTAATGTTTGGATGCATGTTGACTGCCACAAAAATAAAGCTGGTGGACAAGCAGGTCAGCATTAACAAGCGAGATCGGTGAACCGGCATACTTTCATGCCCGTACTGCATCTTTTCTTCTGGTATTGATTGAGCTTGGGGTACGGCTTGACTTGCAACTCGCAAGGGTCACTGTCATGATATGTCACATGCTGGGTGATGACATACGGTGTCCAGCAATACGTGCCCAGTATATCGATGTTGATAGGGCCTGTGTAATGGCCAGCATTCAGTGCTGATGTGGACAGTACATGAAGTGAGGGAGTGGCTGCGATGACCGATCACAAAATCCATTTCGGGACATGTCACATGATTGTTTCAACGATGAGTCATGCGTTGGTTCGATTTGTCTCTCAGTCTCTGACCACCACCACTGTAACCACGGGTTTGCATGCTTGCCCCCTTACATGCCGTGTTCACAACCTAATAATCATGGCCAGTACTTACATGTTTCAAACCGATCCTGGGCAGCTGTTGGCAGACCAACCACAAAACTAGCCCGTTTTACTCTTGGCCTGTTGTACTCTAGGCCCTGACACTTCACATTCGTGCTTTCATGTTCTATGGTACGTGAGATATGTCTTCTTTTGTATTCAAATTATTATGTGCTACGGTACTGGCAGTACAATACACCTCATTGTCAACAACCAGATCGGCTTCACGACTGATCCCCGTTTCGCTCGCTCTATGCCATATCCGTCTGCCATCGCTAAGTCCATTGATGCACCAATCTTCCATGTCAACGGCGACAATGTTGAGGCGGTCAATTTCGTCTTAATAGCATCCCGTACTGTCCTGCCTTTGCCGTTACTATCCATCACACATGCCGGTGCATTGGATGGTTTTTCATTTGTGCAGCCGTGAGCGAGCTGATGAACCCGCACATCCATTGGAGATGGAGAACCATCTGGATATGACCTGGTATGCTCTGCTTTATTCCATGATACTCGCCACATTAATTTTCTGCTGTTTTGATTGCACAGTTCCCCGCCCCACTGCCACACATCTCTACTGGAGAATGGCAATACAGGGTATCTGAGCATGGCTGCATCTCAGCTTGGTTCCTACAGCATCTCAGTACTACGTCAAGGCCTTAATAGTGAGCTCGAGCAAGTCACTTCATTGGTCAGCATATCACCAGGCTGTTTACAGCATCATAGTGACCATCTTTTCAGTCTGCGTATCATGTTCGCACATTGTAGAGTCACGGTATGTGGTCATGTCCTCACTTACCACCTGTTCTGACATAACTTCTGAAGTTTGCCCTGCAGCTGTCTCCCTGCACCCTATATTCTCCATTCGAAGAGTACGGTACAGTATGTGGTCCTATCTAAATCAGTCCAGAAATGTTTCTGACCTAGAATTGTATCCAAGGCTGTTTATCCACACCTCATTCAAACTTGCAGATTACCTGTGGTACGGTGCGTATCATATTCTTGATTATTTCGGAAATGTTCCTGACTATCACTTGAAGGTTGTCCCATTCCCCCTATGCCCCGTCATGAGTCCAAATTGCTGGGTGCGTATTTGTCCAATGTTTCATGTGTGGTGCATGCATCAGGGGCAGTGGTCGGCGGAGTAGCAGGGGTGGGGGCTGGTGTGGTGTTCAGCTTATGGATGATAGTCTCCTTACCAATTGTATGCATGTATCTGAGCCCCCAATGCCATTTTGATTTTTGCTTCCTTTCGCACTAGACAGTATTGAAAAGATCAGTTAAGATAATTGAGGGTATCAATTGGAGAAACACTGATTGAATCACTTAGGACAATTGATCTTGTCAATTTGTTTCATTGACAACCCAAGGAATATGATTGAATACATCAATTAAACGCCATTGAATGGATCAGTTATTTTAATGTCAGCTACTTCCCACAGTGCACAGTTCTGGACAGATTATGCACGTGGCTTGGCAGGTGTTTACAATGTTTGGCGTGACCTGGATAGACCTGGACAGCTCTTCCACAGAAGACCTTGTCTCGAATTGCTCTCTAAGTCCAACGTCATCTCCATGTCTATGAGCTCAAGTATAGGTCCAGGTCAGCTCCCCTAATGCGACCTCCGACATGGTCGAAAATCACACGTTGCTTTAAATGCCAAAGTCACGTGACATATGTCGCCTGCCAATTTACTACGTGATATTGACGAGATATTCTTGTTCGAGAAAGTAACCCCAGTGAGAATTGACACAAGGGCGAAATAGCCAAATCGAGGGATATAGCAGCAGCTGAGGCGTGTCGAGGAAGATCGTGAAATACATATATTTTCTCCCACAGAGAATCACACAAGCCACATTGCGTCTTCGAATTCACAAGACCAAATTTACAAAAAGAACAAAATGGCATGATAATCAAATGACGAGTGAAAATTGGCACAAGCCAAATCGGGGCCGCTGAGGGAGCTTGTGAAATACAAAATATTTCCTCTTCAAATTCACAAAATCATATTTCAGAAACCAAAATGGTACGACAATTGCGACGCCATGCCACGGCACGTATATACCAAACATCTTCAAAATTTTCGCTAAGTTCTTCCTTCTCGTCTCCCACTACTTGCTGTCCTGTGTCTGCTCCTTTGATGTGGCCTTGTCTATCCATGAGTCTATTGGTCTCTGGCTCTCTGGCACTGTGGACCTGGCTGTCTGTTCTTGCTCTGTACCTGCTGCTGCTGTCTGTCTGTCTTGAGGCCTCTGTGTTGCTCTCTGGAACTACCCTGGTTCTGGATCCCTGGCTCCCCTGGTTGGTTAGAGTTGTAGAGTATGTTGTAGGTGACAAGTTAGGGCTGTTATTGGGGTGACAGGGAGGAGGGGGGCGTTACAGTACTTGTATATTGTAGCATCTGCAGCTGTCCCAAAATATAATTTGTTTTTAATCATTGAATTAATTGCCTGGATGAGCCCGAAGCAAGCCCTGCCTACAAACTATATAATATCTATTTATATTGTGATTTATGATGTGCCTTGATGTGCCAACACTTGGCTCAATTTCCGATTGAGGGAAACGACACTTTTTAAGGCGAGATTGAGGCGCATAGAGGGCCATGATTTGGGAGCACTTTACACTGAGCCACAGGTACTGTTGGACTCCTGGTGGAGTCCTTCTACAGTCCAGAAGGAGTCCACCTGGAGTCCATCAGGAGTGGACCAGGACTCCATCCGGAGTGGACCAGGAGTGGACCAGGAGTCCATCTGGAGTCCATCTGGAGTCCATCTGGAGTCCATCTGGAGTCCACCAGGAGTCCACTTGGAGTCCATCTGGAGTGGACCAGGAGTCCATCTGGAGTCCATCTGGAGTCCATCTGGAGTCCACCAGGAGTCCACTTGGAGTCCATCCGGAGTCCATCAGGAGTTCACCCGGAGTCCATTTGGAGTCCACTCAGAGTACACCTGGAGTCCATCAGGAGCACCAAGTGAGTTAATCTCAGATGAGTGTAACAGATGAGTATTGCTCCAATGTGGCGGAAAAACTGTTACATCCATGATATGAATTGAACACTAGGTAAAACATTGAGACATACCCAATCTATCTGTCTCTTGGACCTATATATGCATGATAGAGGAAATACAACAAGATAACAGAAATCAGGTAGTACCCAGTGAATCAATCTCAGATGAGTGTAATGGATGATTATTGCTCTAATGTGGCGGAAAGACTGGTTGTATCCATGATATGGATTGAACACTAGGTAAAACATTTAGACATACCTGATCTATCTGTCTCTCGGACCTATATATACATGATAGAGGAAATGCAAAAAGATGACAGAAATCAGGTAGTACCAAGTGAGTCAATCAGATGAGTGCAACAGATGGGTATGGCTTTAATGTGGTGGAAGTGATATGTATTGAGTGCTAGGTAAGACATTCAGACATACCTGATACAAGTTGGTAGACAGTGCCTCAGGATATAGTAATGTTCATATTCAGTGTGGAATATATGTTCTGAGGTCACTGATATAATGTAGTTGTGCCATGCAAGTGATATGCAAAGGTGGCTTGATTTGTGGATATCTGACACGCTTGTAACCTGAGGCATGCCATTCATACAAACATACACACGGTCTGAAGCTTATTCTGAAATCTGCAGGTGTCGGAATGCATTATTGTCATTATTGCGAGCATAAACCGATGTCTGGATACACAGAATGCATGCAGTGAAGATGCAAGCATGTTTCCGCAACAGATGAGAGATATACAAGCAAGAATTCGACATAGACACCTTGCGGAAAGATAATCAATAGTCTAAATCTTACATATATGAAAATTTCGGATGGTATTTCAGCAAATTCTGATTTGTCATGCGACATACAAAGTATATTGTCCAGCGATTCAGGCATGCCTCCGCCACACAGAAGTGATATGCAGCGCACACGCTATAGCCTGACTCTGACACCCATTTTCAGCAGGATGATGAACATCCTGTGTATTGTACACTTAGGATTAATGGATAATACCATGTGCTATTGTGGTGCTAGGCTTATGTGATTGTTGGAACTATGTCTCACATTGTCTGATGATTCCATGTTGCAATATTGATAACGTTCAGAATCGGTTGTTCCAGTCGAAATGCCTGATATCAACACGATTGGCATTTATTTTACAGCAGATGGAAATAAATAAGTCATGAAGCCGATTCTGTCTGGTGGCGAAAGATTGCTAATATAAACAGCTGTCAGTGTACTAATGTGAATGCAAACCCATGTCCCGCATGGGACAAGATGCTCAGTACTTGGCGGATTCCATTGTCCTATGATAGGCAGACAGAGTGGACACTGTTGGAAATATTCATTGGATTATAATCACCCTTGATTGAGGATGATATTTTTTTTGAAATGTGGACGATCATACTCTAGGTGGCCGGATACTTCAAATGAACCGTGGGTAAATATTGTATGTCAAGAACTTGTTGATTTTCCAACCATCTTCATCCCCACCAACATGGCTCCATATGCTCGTTGGGTCAAAGAGTCCTTCAAGCAGACATTGATAGATGCGTGCAACGAATATCTCAACACAAACGATCGTGGTAATGAGAAAACTCGGTCCAAACTCATAACTTGAGTAGCCAATGAGATAGGCGCTATTGCAAAGGACAAGACAGAGGATGTCCCCGATGAATTGGAGATGGTAGTTCCTGGCAATCGTAAGCGTCACACATCCTGACTCATGTTGTCAAATTCTCCAGGGTGTGCGGATTTGGTTTGGAAACTACACGGCCGGACATGCCAAGGAAACCAGGCCATCAAAATCAAAGGCCGACACCTGTGGTCATCTGACATTGTTGAAGACCTGGACAGCAAAGTCGGTTTGCGCCCATTTATTTTCTGGCCGCATTTCCGACAAGCAGAAAGAACTGTCTGATGATGGAGAGAAGGATATCGGCAAATATTGCACCGCATTGTCAACGGTGTTTGAAGAGCTCAGTGATGAGGAAGTGAAGCACTGTGAGGAAAGTCAAGTGGAATACTCAGCCATTACTGGATGAAATACAACGCAAGTAAGACATATTTAACTGATTGGCCAGTATTACATTAACTGATAATTAGACTCTCAAAAACAATTCCAACAGAGGTTACCAACTTTCTCAAGTTCATGAACCATCGGACTGGAGCTTCCTTCATTGCATTTGCTGCTTATAACGATGAGGATGGTCAGCAGACATATGCAAGGTAATTGAATGTTGGTCTTTATTGATATCATATATCTGACAAATTAACAGATACGAGACCGATGGACTACAGTTTTTTTCGTCCAAACCGGAATATCGGAAGGGGCCGAACAATATTCAAGACTTGTGGAAAGCATTTAATATTGGTATATAGTGGTGTATTATTTTTGACGCTCACTCACATTGGAATTTTTGCAGAGCACACTGAAGAAGCGGATAGTGAGGAAACACTTGAGTTCGACGAGGACGGCTATCCCTTACTTCCAGGAAATGTGCTAGAACTCCATCTCAGTCGTAAGAAAGCGGTGATGAGACAATTTATGGGAGTGGCAAGGCGTTTGTATATTTTCAATATTACTCAGAATCATGTTGCTTAATCATCCCTATGCAGACTTCTACAAGCTCAACAGACGTCCTCCACAGGCCAGAATTGCAGAGCACCCATCACAACATATTGCAAAAAAGTCACGCCCCAATTCCAACCACTGGTTTCAAGACCTGTCTTACATGAAGTCTGATGGCGTCGATGCCTGGCTCCAGCACTGGCTCACATTGCAGAAGCGGAACAAGCGTCCCCTGATACTCAAGGATGGTTCCGATGAGATCCATCCAAATCCAACCTCGTCGTCCAATGGCAAGGGCAAGGGCAAAGCATCCAGGGCTCAGTCGACCACTGACAAGTGGAACTTGTCATTCTGGCCATTGGACTTGTGTTCTGTGGACTTTGGATCACACAGTTTCCAGAAAGCTATTCTGATGTACCGACCTACATTATTAACAGTCCATATCCTTTCTCTCAATACAAGCAGTTGGGCCATCAAATTAAGGACCTCATTGCTGGGTATGCGGAAACATAAGTGCAACTGCCATATCATTATTCCGACTTTCCGCTAACAATGTACATAGGTTGGAAAAATTGGAGGCAGCTTATTCCAAAGCCAAAGCCAAACCATGAAAATTGATAGCTAATGCCAAGAAGACTGCAGCAAAGGGTGTTGAGGAGAAGGTTGAGGTTGTTGCACTGGATGTTGTGGTTGATGCACCCAAAATGCAGGCTGGCCATGGGCACAGGCGGTATGTCTCTATCGAAAGTCCAGATAGCATATCAACTCACCGACATATTTCCAAAGTCAACATGGACTGCCTGGCGTTCCGACAACTCTGCAGCACCTGCATGAAGAAGTCGGACTTGCAGGGGAGCCATGGGAGACAATGGGTGGAGAGTGGCAATCCCTGGCCTCTCTCTGGCTTTGTACCGATACTGCCCTCATTAGATCCAGACAAACCGACCTCTCGTTCAAGGAAATCCATCAATTATCCATTCCCAACGATTGGAAGCAGTGGATGTTCACAAAGTGAATGAGGATCGATGCAAAATCCCCATCGGAATCATTCAGAAAAGTGTTTACCAATTATCTCCACGGTTTGCCAGCAAATACCGACATAATCAGAGGTACTGTAATGGACCAGGCCTGGTCCCACTTGGGTACAACTGGTGTGATCGGGCTTATACTTTGCCTGTATTTGCAGGCGGTGTATTTTGGAGCTGGACATGACTGGCACGCAAATATGAAGCATGTTGAACACATCTTCAATGTGATCCTTGCCATACCCGAGCTGTAAGTTAATTTTAAAATTTATTACTGCTGTCAATGCTCATGACAGCAGCCAAAGGGAAAAATGCAGTAGAGCCGCTAGTGGACCCACTAGTGCAGTCACTGGCTCATCAAAATGCCAACGTGGTCAATTCTCTTAGTATATGCTGATCGGTCAAACATCAAAAAAAAAATTCTTCATTTCGGGTAGTCAATTGTTTAAAATGGGTGAAATGTGCTCGGACAAGATATCCGATAAGCAGTCTCTGACTGGTACACATAAATGCCACAGTTGTGTGACTATTAAGTTTTGTAAATGCATACTGGTGTATCATTTCCAGTTTCTTACCAGTTCAGCAGCATCTGTTTATGCATTTTGATTCACAGACTGCACTGCCACCAAACATAGCATGGGAATGGGAATTGGATGACACGTCGTTCGCAACCATCAACTTCCCACTGTCAACCCACATACTGGCACTATGTCTATCCCTAGCCCAACCACACATCCGGACAACTTTCTGGAACACTTGAGATCACTGGGCCTCGATCTCGCAGTCACCACATTCACCCACTACCGAAAACGGCCCGCTCGTACTCCAGGTGGTCAGTATGATGCAAGAACGACTCAGGAATGGTGCAATCAGATGGACAGTCTTCTTGTAAGTTGTATTTAGTCACCCATCTCATCAAAAACTCACTGCTTCCAGAGTAAATTAGGCCACATCATGGGTTCACAGCCGACCCACCAGGATGTCATCACAACGGTCTCCCAACTTTGCGGCAACAGTATTGCTGAATTCGAGGCGGGCTTGAAGGCACAGGTCGAGTCAGATCAAGTGGCGCATGAGGAGATGACAAAGGCAAAGGAGAAGGCACAGTTAGCTGAGGAAGCTGCTAGATTTGCAGCAGAGGAAGCCGCTAGGTTGACAGCAGAGCTTGCGGAGAATGAGAGGAAAAGATTGGCGGAGATGGAGATGGAGACGGACAACGTGGGCTTCTCCACCAAATGTGCCTGGTTGGACGTGCAAGACATCGGTGACAAAGACAACAACAACAACAACGAGAACTGTGAAGAGGAGGATGGCAACAATTTGGCTGCCGATGAGGTACGTATCGAGTATCATTTATCTGTGCTATTCTCCACTAATCATGATTATTTTAGGGGACTGGTAAGAAGTCCAAGTGCATGTTAGAGCAGGAAGCCTGCAGCAAACTGCAGCAGAGGAAACACAATGTGGTGAGTGAAAAAACACGACTTATATTTGTTTACTAACCTCCTCTCATAGCTATGTGAAATCTGCGCTCGTACCAACGAGAAGGTTTGCACTGGTCTGATCGGACAAGCGTGCAATGTCTGCTGACATGAATCAGTCACTTGGCTACACTCAGAGCATGTCAACCATACTTGATGCATGGCCGCAAATAGCGTGCCAGCAAATCCTGGCCAGCCGACGCACAATGCGTCCTGGCCAGCCACCTTCTAAGCGGTACAACCATGTTCACTTATAGCAGCTGGGCCAAGATGCAAGTAGGGGCTGGGCCAAGGCACATGTGCTTGGTCTTGGCCCATGATTGATTTACACTTTGGCCAATAACCTTTTCATCATTTTGGCCGGCCTCCTTCTAAACGCTTTGGCCTAACACCTTATTTACGTCCTGGCCACTACATTGGCTACACTGCTATTTACGGCTGGGCCCAACCCCATTTAGGGTAAATTAAATAATTATTTACCCAGAATGGTAATTGGGGCACCAGGAAAGGGTTGGGTGACCTGCTCCAAATTGGATGATTCAACCTGCACCCAGACCCATTTTTTCAGGAGAATCTGAATCTGAAGAGGGAATGATAATAGCT
>Ga0208985_1000027_pt1 | contig 14310 bp, 21 predicted proteins | sample MedBloCARef_O1_FD_187853 | JGI IMG/M metagenome (GOLD analysis project Ga0208985, IMG submission 187853) | Forest soil microbial communities from El Dorado National Forest, California, USA - Mediterranean Blodgett CA Ref_O1 (SPAdes) (version 2) | ecosystem: Environmental > Terrestrial > Soil >...
TACCGGAACGCCTCAGGAAAAACCCCTTGGCATGGGTCAGACGGGGCGGTATTGAATATCCGTCTTGGGCTCCAACCGTGCAATGGGCATCGGGTGTAGTCACAGTGCTTCCGTGGTCCAATGATCCTGGTACAAAAATCGTAAGTTCCATCTTCCTGCTGATAAGCTATCTAACCCGGAATATTAGGACGTCGCAGCCGTAAAATTTTCACGCAGGATCCGCCTATAGTTCTTATGGAATGGACGAAAAATTTGCACGTCCCCCAGGTATCTGGAGATCCAGATCTCTTTGGATATAAAGCTGCCGCCGTCCAATCTTGCAACGAAAGGTACGACAAATGGTATGAAGAATACATCGGCAACCTCTCCCGCGGACGTCTTGTAGTAGTTCGGAACTGGTCTCCTAATGCAAGCACCGCGTGGAATGCTCAGAGCATCTCTGCGCTTAAAGGGCCTCTTTCGCAACAGGTTCAATATCAAGGTAGTTTGTTCATCTTTGTCTCTATTCATTGTCTCATTATCTTAGTAGATACCGAGCTCAGAGCTAACACGTATCATTCGGACGTCGATGAAATCCACGGGGAATGTACCCTCGGGGAATTCATTGAACGTGGCATCAACGATCCGGAACATTGTGGTAATTGCCTCGACTTACCAGGACTTCGGGCGGAATATCCCCCGTTCATATTGTATGTTTTATTTAATTTAATTGTATCTGCCTATTTAGACACCATTTATATAGACGTCTCGCGGACTGCACGCGGTCTCTTGAGTTGACCCGCTCGATAAATGGAGCTCTACTCCCTGTCTGCTCCAACAACGAAACATGGAAATCATGCCAGGCTGACCTCAAAAAGGCGAACAAACTGCCTACAGAAAACAATTCCACAGAATGTGGGAAATGCAACGACATGCTAAATTTCATGGGCCAGACTGAGCGTAGGAAAGACAAGCGGAAGGACGAAGACTGGGAGGCTACTGAAGGAGACACAAGACGTAAGAATTTACATCGGCAAAAGCATCTCCCAGAAGCTTCTGCCGTCGAACCGACTACCGAAGAGATTGCTGCGGAGCAGTGCAAGATATCTTGGAGTGGTCATTGTTTTCACCGGTTCAATATGTTCGGTATGCTAGTCACCGCATGGGATGCCTGGAAGTCATGTTTTTGGGACATCATCACGCACGCTGGTTTTTTTACCTATGTCCATCATGACGCCGGAGGGTTCGCCACTTACGCCTACGTTCGTGAAGGCTGCAAGATATGGGGTATACTCCGTCCCAAGGTCACGAAGGAGCATTCGACGCGGGACAAACTCTATGATCTGATGAGGAGGATAACCAAACCTCAGGGACACCTCGACTACATGAAGCATACAGATCTGTTCACCTTTTTCCTTATGAAGGGGGACGTACTGTAAGTCATTATACTTTATTATCAAAGCCATATTCTCATTGTAGTTCTATAGTGTACAACGTCCTAACGTCCTCCATCAAGGTTACACTCCAATTAACACCGTGGCCTCCGGCGGTCACTTAATGAGCTGGTCTATGTTGCATCTCACGGAGATTTCCAGGGGATATGACCATTTCTATTCGCATATGGCCATGAACGCGCATTTTCGATGTTCGCATCGATATATGTGCCATATGGCCATGTCCCTCCCGTTCGTTTCCAAATGCCGGAGGCTTCTACTCAAACCCGTTTTAGCTCTCATGATGATGATCCTTCGACCGCAAGACTATCAACCCATCAACGGAGATCCTGCATCGCACGCCGGACTGTCCGGCGCGGATCTTCTTCAATTGGAGACGGCCGCGGATCACCGGGATGCCTTGAAGATCGTCAAGAAGATCATGAAGCATAAAAATTTGACGGAAGCTTCTATCAAAGCGCAATTAGATGTTGCTGGTGTGAACTGGGCACATGCCGGAGAAGAGACTATAGATCTGGATTTTCTTCGTTCGGACTAAATTGTCTGCATATATATTTCAACTGGTCGTTGTTCTCTCAGCCTATTACCAACCATGCTTACAACCAACCTACAACTATCATTTGTCGATACTTTACGATGTCCAATGCAAATCGTCATTGTCGTGCTTGCCTTACAATCAACGCCAATGTTAACTCTTACCACGTGTCGTTCAATGTCTCTGCTTCTCTCTTGACTTTTGGGCACAATGCGAGTTAGATGAACAGTCTGCCAGTTGGACTTCTATATTCAGTGCGCCAAGGACGTCTTCTCCCCGTGTATGCCCGAGGCATCTTTATTGGGTTTATTCGAAGGAAATGTACCCCGATAAGTTAACTCTTCGGTACGAGTCGTCATGCACAGGTTCCTTTCATTTAATATTATCCATGACACCAAGTTCTCACATATTTTCTAGTTCTATAGCGGCTACCTTGGCCATTGAGCTCGTTGGTCTAGTGGGTTATTTCATCAGAGATAATTGGCGATCCAATGCCCTCCACCCCTTGCTACTGTTGAACAAGCATTGGCATAAATGCATAGTCGCAACGCCCTTATTGTTTAACAGCATCAGTATCACCGACAACATATCCTGCCGAGCAATTTCCGCCCTTTTATTACTCTCCCAAAAAGTCACCATTACTGTTCTATTCTCGCCATGCTACATCCGCAACGAACACTGTGCTCGCCAAGCCGCTCTAATCGCCACAGAAGCAGGACGAATCATCGTCGTCCGCTTGTCATGTTACGAGGCGGATATGGCGTGTGTTGTATTCCAGGAGTTTGCGGTCGTTGAGTGGCCGATCCTCCAGCTAGTCCAACTCTCTGCAAAGTCGTCCAGATTTGGATGGACGACATGGGATCTAGACATGTTATTTGAGTGGATCCAACGGGCCTCGTCTACTCTCTCTACCCTTCACGTCCGTGGTGCACTTGGCAGCCACGAACCTCTCACCATAATTCCACCCAAATTTCCCAGCTTTGACACGTTCATTCATGAAGGTGGTCAATACTCCCACGATTGGGATGTCTTTTGCAATACGCCCCATCTTGCTTCCCTTTTTTTCTATGATTTGGACCCCGCAATCACATCACCGCTCATCAACTGGTTATCTTCCCAATCGCATTTGTCTCTTACCACCCTCATCATACACCATCAATTATCTGAATCGATTCAGATAGCACCTCATTGGACCCAGCTTACTATCGCCTGCCCTCACATCGTAGATCTTCGACTTTCTTGTGCCGACGACAAATTGCTCAAGCTGTTGCAGAGCAACCTAACCATCTGGCCGAAACTCACCCACCTTGTGCTTCTTAACAGTCCAGTCGACCTTGGACCGCTTACTGCACTCGTGCAGAGTCGCCACCATACTCACTCCCGAATACTGAAGGTTGGGCTGAGGGTCGCACCATGGGTCACTGTACAGTTGGTGCATTTGAGGAAAATCGTTCATGTATCGATGGTAGATGATTTTTACTATAGATATTACTCGCAGTAGTACCCCCGGATCGGGGTGTCCACTTTACCGTACAGCCATGTTTACTATTCACAATGTCTACTATTTTGCCATGTCTACTAATTGGAAGTGTCTACTAATTCGCCATGTCTACTAATTCGCAGTGTATACTATTTACAATGTCTACCAAATTGCCATTTTCGGTCACCGTGGGAACTTTTTGAAAGAAGACAGCTCTGTATCCAAAGTCGTAATCCGATCACCATACACCATCTTGGTGGCTATAAACAACACTAGAACAGTGTGAACGAGTGTGCGAGTGAACTCAGCACTTGTGAGCACTATCTTGGACTAGATTGCGATGCCACGTCACACCCCTCTGCCGGTTCCCGTCGACGTCTGGCATCAAGTTACGGATGTCCAAACCATTGTGGCGGGACGAACAACCTTCATTCCGGATCCGTTATACCCCACTGTGGCACCATTCCCTCGAGTTGACGGAACGTGGGGCCCCCATGATATTTGTCTACTCCCCCAGTTATGGGACGCTACATCTCCCTACATGGCATGGTGTCCCCTATGCGTACATAGTGCCATGGGATTCCACAAGGTTGGTATCATGGAGTTTACCATGAGCAGGGAAGCATTCAAGTCAAATTCCCACATCTCTTACCTCGGGGGACTGGACAAGGTCATATGGAATAAATTTAAAGAGGAGGCCCAATACCTGTCTGCCCGCGTAAAAGACATTCAGTTCCACATCACGAATGACCCCCTGTACAGGGACATCCAGCTGCCCGCGGAAGCGCTCTTGCGCCAAGAGCGCATACTCACGTACCTCACGTTAAGCGATATTTGCTATCGCGATTGCCTGGAGGGTGTTGCCACCCTGCGACGGACTATTTCTGAGCTTCAAGCCTTTCTCTTATGGTCTCAGGATCGTCACAAGGTCAATTATGAACGACCTTTTCGATTACGAGGAGCCATCGTCACCAACACCTCTGATTACATGCATCTCTTCAACCTAGATATCCCTGTGTGGATGAGCGTCGACCTCAGCACCCATCGTCTTCCACTACAAAGGCGTCACATTGCTACCACCAAAATCAGTCAGATTTGTGAGGTGCGCTGTTGGCATGAACTTCCGATCTTGGAGAGAATGGAGAACAACGTGGAATATAAGTCGGGGGCGGGCATAGTTCTTTTGCATAGCAAAGAATTATTCTACTACCCCCCTAATGTCGATGATAAAGCACTGTTTGAACGGGCAGCTCGCGGCTACGCACCTCGTCTAGATACACTCAACCGGGATAAGAGGGTCAGCAAAGAAGTAAACAAAGTCCACGCCATCGCATGTAAGTATATTGATTTGCCCACGATGCCCATCGTTTGTGACACGATTTTCAGCTGGTTCAAATAAACGTTCAGCCCCTCCGCCATCACAGCCCTCCAAAAAGGCCAAGCTCACTGACGACCAAGGTCAGAATCAGCCATTCATTTTTTGAACACTAAGTCATTCTTGAATAGTGGCAATCCGCTCCCTCGCCCTGAAATGCCGACGTCTATTAGAGGAAGCATCAAAATTAGCTTCCTGGGCGCCTGCGCCGGTTAAATATTGGGAGGTCTCCGTTGCACCCACGACCACCTTCTTCGCCCTTTGCCCTGTACCAGAGGTATCCACTCCAGATCACCTCGCATTCCTTACTCCACCTCCGCATATTTTCACTCGTCGTCAAGGGCCAGCTGGTGGGTATGATAGCGATGACGACAGGAAACCTAACCCTGCCAGGAATGTCAATCGTTGTCATACGCTGTTATTCATCTGGGTCTGCATCCGGCGCTTTTGGCAATCCAGACTCGATGCTGCGTTCGTCAATGGGACCTTCGATACGCACGAGTCTATATCCGAATATCGGTTAGGAACTCGCAAATGGAAAGACCTTCTCCACGCCAATGCTTTTCGCAAGAGTGGCAAAGACGAATTTGATATCCAACAATTTTGGACATACGGGGATATTTTTGGAATCCAGGCTTTCTTTGAGGACGCCAATCCAGTGCCACAAGTGTTGGGAAGAGCGCTCACGCCAATCGATTTCCAGTATGACGCTTTGAAAGCACTTGTTGTGTGGGATGCCTCCCTCACATCGGCAAAATACCAATTTGAAGAAGCGGATAATATTCTAATGCGAGGTGCAAGACTATCTCCTGCATCTACAATTTTACGCTGTGCCAAACGAACTCGTCTTTTCAGGGATAGCTACAATATTCCCTCTGCGCCACACCCCAGCCAATCGGACAGTGTTGAGACCCGACAAGACTGGGTATGCGAGTTTTGCGGCATCATCAGCGATTGGCCGCAGTACTCGCGTTGGAAAAATCCGCCACCCAAGCCGGAGAGAGAGGTTATTTCAAAATTGGATTTTAAACAGTTGGACGGTTTTCTGGGAATTTACATCCCTATTTACTACCAAGGGATTTTTGACGCCCTCAGAACAACGCCCACTCCTCTACTTATTCGGCCAGATACATCAGTACTAAATCCTGATTATTTACTTATCTGAATTCCCCCAACTCGCATATCTTTCCGCCCTTCATCATTCTGAACGTTTTTCAGCTCCTCGAGCACACAGCTATTTAGAATTAGGTACCAAATGTTTTCAAGTTTAATTTACAAACTCGCAACCTTCTTGTCTTTCTTAGCAGCCGGCTTATCAAACAATGCACTAGCCTTCCTTTTCAGTTCCCGACGACGAACCACCTATATACTATCAGTTGCACCTTATGATAACGTTGCTATTCCACCCACCGCGACCGTAGGGGATGGATCAGTTGACGGACCTGAATATCATGTCAGCATACCATAGATATTTTGATGAATACATACCAGCTTCGTCGTCGGACGGCAGTAGGCGAGCCATCTCACGGTCTACTTCATCTTGCTCGTCCAGCTCAACCTTTGGTTTCTTGACACGTTTGTCTAAAAGGTCCGGCTCAGGGCGCATACAGGCGCAAAGAGGGAAATACTCACTTTCATCGGCTTTGGTGCGGTTTCGGATAGACTTGGATGGCGTATCCGGTAGAAGAAAGCTCCATGCCACTGCTTTCTTATCGTCTGCAATGTCTCCGGGCGTCATGGTAAGAGGAAGAAGTTGGGAAATGGGGCGGAGTTTGAAACTATTCTCATCCATGGAAGTCATCGAACAACTCGAGTACGCACTCTTGGAGGCGCTGAATTATGTGGACGAACTCCCCATTTTGCCTCCAAATCCTACTCCAGATACTGTCGATCGGTTTTCCATGATGAGACAACTTTTCGACGATTTGTATGCAGAGGCGCGGTTTAAAGGATATGCGCCTGCCCACCGTCAGGGGCGTGCAACTCGCTGGTCTCCTACCAGTTCTCAGTTGGAAGAGGAACTGCCTAGCCCACAGAACTCACAGCAGCAGGTACGAAAGTCTTCTATTCAGAAATTGGAGATCTATTCATTCTCTATAGCCGCCTACACCCAATACGGACAAGGTAAGAGTGCCATTGCTTCTTATTCTTAGTCTTCTAACCCGAAGCCTGATAGGAGAAAACCGTAAGTCCTATGACTGAATTTTCTCAAAAATCTTATTCGGGTGTCCTAGGACAAAGTCTCGGCACTCGTCAAGTCGTTTCTGGATCAACAAGGCTCGAAACACCTGGAACCCTTCGATGTATTCCAGCTTCTCTCCACCCCCCCTACCCAGATTCGGCGTGCGCAAGAGTTGGAAGCGATGAAGCGAGTCTTTGCGGGCATCCTATGGGCCGATCGGGATACCTGGGTGCGTGCTAGCGATTTGCTGCCACCACATTAACTAACCGCATATATTAGGCCATCTTGTTTCAAGAATTCACTCTGAATGAGCCGATTTACTACGATGACCACTACCAAGCCTCTGCCTCCTGTGATCTGGAAATTGATGTTCTGACGCGCCTTCAGAAACGCCATACGGTATGTATCCATGTGTCTACAATGACGCGTTTAATTCCTTTGCAGTTGATCGGGACCTACACAAACGACATTACCTCGAAAAGAATTCTCCACAATATTTTCATCAAGATCGATTGGATTCGCTTCGCCGAGGACTACAACTCCTTAAGCTCCAGACAGAAGACTGCGTGGCTTGCTGACGCGTTTCAATGCGAACGAAAAGATGTATTTGACGGGATGTCGGCTGCAGGGAGGGCGGCAGAGATGGTGACAATGGACGCAGAGTATAAGCAGTGGAAGAAGAAGGTTGGAAAGGACACTACGAGTCGAAATAGGTTATACGAACTGTTCCTCGCAGTACGTGTTTTTTTTCTTTATCATCCCAATACTTTGCTCAGAAAATTTTAGTATGGTGCCATCGTTATTCTTGATCCCGTCTGGAACGTCCAAGCCTTGCGCGATCATGCGGGTGCAGATGTCCACAAGGCACTACTCCGCGTTCCTGCCCGTCTGATCACAAACGGGCGTCCCCATCCACTCTCCGTGCTTCAGCCAAGCATCGAGCATGCACTTGTTTGCATTGTAGAGCAGATTGCCGGTGACGATGCAGGCACCTATGTAAATGACTTTCTTGACGCATTCGCGCCCCAGTTTCAGATACCAAGAATGGAGGGATACGCTTAATTCATTTTAATTACGTAGTTGTACGAAAAGTAGATTCGTTGATGGTCGTGTAAACGAGACCAATATCCAGCAGCATCTGAAGTGAGGCTCTGTATATATATGCGTGAGTAAACACGTCTTGAAGAAAGAAAAAGAAATGACATACTCAATGTCTAGAGCATCCTGGTCGCCAAATTCCTCAGCGATAACCCCAACGTGTACCCCGACTTCACTTTGTTTCTCCAAAATCAAGCCAAAAATCGCTCGTTGCAGTTTGGAAATATCTTTGGGCTAAAATAATCGTCAGTGGTTGACTTTTTTTGTTTCGTTTCTTGTAGACTTACCTTGGATGCGGGCGGCACACCTTGGGGCTAAAATAATCCCGTCAAATAGTCGTCTTTCAAGCCCCGGTGTTGCTTACCGGGCCCCTGTGCAGGATCAGATTCGCGGTCATGACTTCGCCAAGGTGATAATACAACTCGTGTGGGTCATCGCTCTTTCGGATGTTGTCCAGACTAATGTCCCTGCCGCCTTGCCAGATGCCGACGCTTCCGACGATACGCACGTATGTGTTCAGCCTGAAATATTCTGTCAACGGAGCTCATCCAATCCACCACTACTTACGGATATGCAGTCCAGTACCATTCCGCCTTTTGACTTCCGCCCAACCAATGAATGGCATTTATACGACCCGTACCGTCATCCAGCGTATACCTGACGCACGATTCCGTTTCAACCAAAGAGATTAACTGGGCTACGAGGCTAATCTATATCTCTGGTTAGCAGCCGACGGTTTCCACTGGGGGCCGCCTACCTTTTTCCATGGGTGACCATCGAAGGTCCAGTCGGTAAAGTCTCCAGCCTTCTGGCTCTTGCGTATCATAGAGATTGTTACTGGCGTCAACGATTCGGACATTGTGGTAAGAAGAAACTATTTGTGTGTTTATATAGTCCGCGGGTCGTGGTTCTCTTCTAGTCGGTCGCTCCGAAAACTTCCGTTCTATAATCATACGATCCTCCAGCCTAGGAAAAGAATACTCTGAACTCAAAGTCATCACTTTTGGTTCTCATGGTTCAACGAGCAAGTGGCTTTTTTTTACCCCCCTTTTCATATTTGATCTCATTTCCGCAGATAATTCCTATGGAGACTCAAATGCACATATTGGAAGATGTTGTATGGACAACGCCAACAGGCACTCTGGCCCTCGTTCTTCAAAACCTTTCCCGAACATCCCGGCGTTTTCGCTCCCTCATTCTCAATTCTGGCACGCTCTGGCTACGGCTCGGTACCAACTTTACAATGGAGACACTTCGACGTGCCATAAGGCTCGTATCGTCTCAGCAACCAGATCCTCGTTGGGATCTTACTTTTTGGGCGGATGATCATTCCAAGCCACAATGGAATTTTATCGCTGGTCTAATCCACAAGTGCTCCACATTTACAATCGCATCTGTACCTATTTTGCGTGGTATGCCCACATCCATAAATGATCTCAGTCTCCTCCCTCACCCCCCTTCGCCTCTCACCACACTCATCCTGACCGGCTTTCGTGTCTCGGTTGCCCACCTTCTCGCTACTCTATCTTCCAACCATCCCCGTCTAGAGTCTCTGCAGCTAGTCTTAAAACGCACCACGTCCCTTCCAAAGGTATTCGACCTACCCAACCTCACCGTTTTGCACGTTGCCGGATATCCTCAAGATATTCTAGTATTTGGTGAACATCTCACCGTCCCTCGACTCAAAAACCTTATTTTGGAGCCTCGTGGTCACCCCAATCATTTAAACCAAGGTCCTTCCCCCCATCAGAACCATCTCACCAATATCCCGCACATCACGATCAAGGGCAATATGTCCTGGCTCACCGTGAATAACTATCTCCGTCATTGCAAATCACTCGTCTCCATGAAGCTCGTATTCATGCAGGACCAAGACGCTCACGCAATCTTGTCTGACCTCACCCTGCGGAACAGACGACCCGATTTGCCTCAAAATTTGCGCCATATTTCCGTCAGTCCACTTGAGCGTATAGAATCTGTTAAATACCTCCTTCATCTCGTGAAAAAGGCTAATCCCGCGCTCAAGACCCTAACTCTCGGTCTGGATGCTGCCGAATCATTCTCAGACCCCGTACGAGACCTTGACGACCCCGACCTCCCCGATCTAAAACTATTCGTGATACAAACGAATGTAACGCTACCGCGACGAGTTACTAGATGTGATAATGTTGAAGTGAGTGGCGGAGAAGGAGAGCCGTGGCGGGGGAAGGGCGCATCAAGTAACGACAGTTGGGGAGGCAACGGGGGCTGGGACGACTATATGCCCGACGAAGACTCCTTTCGATGGAAGGACTAAGTGTCGTACTATTTGGCAGTGTCTACTATTTTGCAGTGTCTACTATTTTGCAGTGTCTACTATTTTGCAGTGTCTACTATTTGGCAGTGTCTACTATATTGCAGTGTCTACTATTTTGCAGTGTCTACTATTTTGCAGTGTCTACTATTTTGCAGTGTCTACTATTTTGCAGTGTCTACTATTTTGCAGTGTCGTACTATTTGGCAGTGTCTACTATTCTGCACTGTGTACTAATGGGGTCTACTATCTGGCAGTGTCTACATATTCCCTGTCATTAGCTTGTAGGACTCGCGTTTATGCCGTCGAATCGAATTCAGCCACCCGCCTTCCTAAATTGGCATAGTTCGCTTCGGAACCGTGCCTCTGTTTCAACTACACGTCTACAACTCATACCACCACCTAGGATTATCCACTCGTGCGTGAGTACACAGCGAGTGTTAATGCATCCTGCCCATGTCCGGAATATCAGGTCTCTTGTCATCTTCTTCGAACACTGCTTCTCCCTCGAACACTGCTTCTCCCTCGAACGCTGCTTCTTCTTCGGCCGCTCCTGACATCCGGCGATCAATACTAGATTGGACAGTTGATATAGCCCCGCGACCCAACTACACGCGGATCAAAGGAGTTGCCCAACACTGCGCAAAAGGATATGTTTGGATCTGTACGGTATTCTCTGGTGCGATACCTCCTACGCCCGAGCTTGGGGACGCCTCAGACATATATATCGACATCCACACAAACGCTATCTATGTCAAACTCGATCCCAAACAGTGGGTTCCCTGGGTGCCGGCGGAAACAACGCGCGTTACCCACCCATTAGGAGCGAAATGCCAACTCTACCCCCATTTCAATCATGGCATCAGGTGGCAGACTTACACGGCTTTTAACAGCCACAGGTACAAATTCAAGGCTGTCCGCGACATGACTGTCGAGGATATCATCCGACAGACGTTGGTTTACCACCCGTACCTCGACCTGAACAATGCAAAAGGAGTTGGTGAATTGGGGATGTGCAAGGAGGTGCGGCGCAAGAAAAAGGCATCTCCGCCGTCAACCTCCAGGCAGAGAAGTCCCTCCTCGGGGCACAGAAGAGATCCCACTCCCCCACCTCCTGTGAGAGATCCCACCCCACAGCAGCCCGATATTAATATGAACGATGACTTCAACCTCCATAACGATGTCGACATGCCAAACGCAGCTGGAGATGACAGCGATGATCAACCACGCCCACCTCCTGTGAGAGATCCCACCCCACAGCAGCCCGATATTAATATGAACGATGACTTCAACCTCCATAACGACGTCGACATGCCAAACGCAGCTGGAGATGACAGCGATGATCAAGCACGACGAGGTCGGACGACCCACAGGAATAAACGCCCTCGGGTCTCTAGCCCCTCCAGCTCGCTAAGCCCATTGCCGTCGTCTCCGTCCTTTCTATCAAAGTTTGTCGCCACCACTACCCCGTTGTTCAAAAAACTGTTGGAAAAGTCAAAAATTTGGCTGAAACTTCTGGGAACCCAATTCCCCGAGAATGCGAAGCCTATTCAGTGGGTAAATGGAGTATGGACCGTCCTTCCGTGGCAGGAATGCCACGAATCGTTTGAAGAAGAGAACCCGGTGCGTTTATCTCGCTATATTTCGACTATGAGCTAATATACTTTATAGGATGTCGTGGCCGTCAAACACATGTCACAAGCACCAGACGTCACTGACCCCGACCAGATTCTCGGCTCCACGGGCGATCCACGCGTCGACCGGTTTGAAAAAGATCCTACCGTGGTCGTTATGGAATGGACAGCTGATCTCCAAGGACCACAACCCTCAAGCAGTAATGACGATCTGCTGGGTTACACTAGGGAAGCCGTGGCCGAACATATTGGCAAATATTCAAAGTGGCTTCATGAGCTTCAAATGCACCTCGCAGCTGCTCGGTATGTTATCGTTCGTAACTGGTTTCCTAATGCGAAAGCAAATTGGGACGTTGGGAGCATAGCAAAATTCAAAGGTAGTATGGAGCAGAAAATTCAGTTTCAAGGTATGTTCCATCGCTGAGTTCATGAAAAGCCCCCTCATTTCAGCCTTCTTAGATGCCGAATTACGAGCAAAACAGTACCATCTTGACTCTGATCAACAGGATGGTTCAATGCATCGAATACTCCCCTTTCGTGAATTCATCGAAGAGGGCATCAATAATCCATCCTTCTGCGGAAACTGTCTCGACTCTCCCGGTCTTAGAGCCGAGGTCCCACCATTTATAATGCGAGTCGTCATGTGTTGGTTTTTCATCTGTTGTGAACTAACATCAACTTAGTGACATTGCAGATTGTACCCGCGCATACGAACTAACCCACGGCGAAAACCCCGTCAAATTGCCTATCTGTGTTGGCAAAGAAGCGACGACTAACCTGCAGGCTTGGCTAAAGAAGAAGAAGAAATCGCCGCGCAAGGACACCCACCTGCGGTGCGGGAAATGCGTAGACGTCGACAAGATGCAGCAAGATATGGCGCAAGATCGGCAGAAAGAGAAGGACGAAGATTGGGTTCACTTTGAGAGTTCCGAACCAACTAGCGCACGGCCACGGTACGAGATCCCGCAGCGGGCAGAGCTTCCTCCTGTGGAGGCCACGGTACAAGAAAAAGGCAAAAAGGCACAAGAAACAGGCAAAAAGGCACTCAGCTGGTCAGGACATTATTTTCAAAAATTCAGCAACTTTAGCATCTTTTCAATTTCATGGGATAACTGGAGGTACAGCATATGGGACCTGTTCACTCACGGCGGATTCTTGACTTATGTTCACCACGATGGTGCTGGATTATGCACATATGTGTTTATTCGTAGCGGGTGCAAGATATGGGGGGTTCACCGTCCAAAGGTTACAGAAAAAGACAACACGCGTCATAGTATCTTCAGCATCATGAGGAAGATCCTTCGTCCTCACGGCTGGACTTCGTATATGGAGCACTCGGACTTGTATAACGTTTTTCTGATGCCAGGGGACGTCCTGTAAGTGTTTTTCCATTTTCAAAAACTCGTGTACTCATTTTTATCCAGCATCCAACCCCCAAATATGATCCATCAGGTCTATACGCCGGTCCACACCTTCGGGTCAGGTGGTCACTTTCTCAATTGGTATACCCTTCACCTCACCGAGCTGTCCAAAGCGTTCGACCACTTCTACTCCCACACCGCCACCAACGCGGACCATGAATGCTCCTTCAGGGCAAACTGCCGCTTGACGATGTCAATCCCTCTACTAGCAAAGTCGAAAAGTAAGAATTTAATTTAATTTTCTTGCCGTATCTGACAATAGTATGGCAGCCTTCCTCAGGCGACCCATCCTCGCACTTGCCGCGATGATACTCCGGCCAAACCGCTACGAGCCAGATCCCGAAGGCTCTGAAGAGCGTCCAGAATTGGTGACAGATGACATCCACCGTCTGGAAGTCGATGCGGACCACCAGAGGGCTCTGGAGATCATAAGACAGATTATGTTTATTCATAGCCTCACCGAGGCGTCGATAGAAGCAGAACTTGCTGTTGGCGGTGTTGACTGGGCAAAAGCGGGGGATGTTGAGATTGACCTTTCTGCACTGGCTGATATGTAATGTAACAAGCCGATGATTTGTTATTTCACAATGTGTCCGTTTCAAATACTTAAAAGTACACTCTGAATTGAAGCAAGGTGCCGTGGGCCAATAATTTTCCCTGCCCAAGTGTCTAACCCCCAGCGTCTATTATTTTACATTCGTTGCACGCCTGATTGGGGTCAGCAAATCTTGTGCTTAAATCAACGCGCTTTACACATAACTATATATGTCACGTGACCGCCTCACTCGTGCAGCGCTACCTTTCACCACCCCGTCTACTATACTATCGCTTAAAATAAATGTCAGACCACCGTGGACGA
>Ga0208985_1000028_pt1 | contig 14271 bp, 16 predicted proteins | sample MedBloCARef_O1_FD_187853 | JGI IMG/M metagenome (GOLD analysis project Ga0208985, IMG submission 187853) | Forest soil microbial communities from El Dorado National Forest, California, USA - Mediterranean Blodgett CA Ref_O1 (SPAdes) (version 2) | ecosystem: Environmental > Terrestrial > Soil >...
AATGATGGGCAAGGCGGTAAGTCCCGTTCTCTCCCCATCATCATGCTGAACTCACGAGCTTATCTGCGATAGTATTGTTTTATCAGCGTCAGCGGAACCACTGCTGGAAGTGCTCCATTTCACTTCTGCGTTTAATGACATCTTCGACTATTGACGCGTTAGCCATCGCATGAACGTGTGACGGAAGGGGAATGATATCCGACAGCGTCAAAGGTGGCTCCTGCTTAACCTGCTCCGATTGTGGGGGCGAAGGCTTGCCACCAAACTTGAAATACTTAAGGTCGCTCTCTGGTTTCCAAGAACCGGCGGACAACGACGACGATTTCGATTCGCTGCGAAGCTCCTGTCTCCAGCTGCTCAACAAAGCTCCGTCGATGCAAGACATTTGAATAGTTAAACTTCTTCAACTCTCCAGTGAAATCAAACAGCTTCTTAGTATCGTCTTCGGGAGAGGTTGAACTATCATCGATATCATGGTGGTTATTCTACTCGTTGATGACGAAGGCACGGGCGACGGGTACTTCCAAGGCGGCAGATGGAGCTGATTTGAAGTTCAGTGCTTGGCAGAGGTATGACGGGTGGATGATGCATCAACGCAGGCACGAATAAACTGGCTGCGCATTCCTGTCTGTAAGAGATTATATCAACTCATCGGCGCGACGCGAGAGTATAGCCTGCAACTCACCAGGGATATCAAAGTCACGACTCATAACGTCCGATTGGCTCGTAGATATAGATGTGCGCTGTTGCATATACCTAGGACGCCTGTCTTTGCATTATAAAGTATTCCGGAGTCTCGCGCAAAATGCTTCACATCTCGCCATATCTGGACATCACAAATATGGCTACTGCTTCTAATATTTCCAGCACTACCCCGCCTGTTTTCAAGAGAAGGACGACTATTGCCTGTAGGATTTGTCGAAAGAGGAAGGTTAAGGTATGTACTTGCTCTGTTAAATCGCTAGGCAGTACTTACATTCAAACCTCCCAGTGCGTCAACACCCGCATGGAACGTTGTCAGAACTGTACTGCGCAGAATCTTATCTGCAAATATGAAAAAGCCACCAAAATACCCCCTCAGCGTCCAGTTCCGTCCACGACGACCCCCAATATTGGTGGATTTGGAGGTGTCAGTGCGCTTGCTGTGCAGGATACTCGTAATGCGCTCCCCAATGCGGGGGTTCCGAGAGGTCCTGGTTGCGGGTAAGTCTCCACTTATAGTCCTATCTCGCGAATATTCCATGTTGCTCAGGTGTGACAATCCGGAGGACCACGAATGCGAAATCCCCTTGATACCCGTTGGAGAGCTACTTATCGTGATGGATGCTCTTAACCGCGAAATCGAGACGACACAGGGTCAGTTTGTGACCACTCATGTTAATGGCACCGAAAATAATTACACACCGCGCCAGAGGTATTCTCGCGCAACAGGGCCGAAATCGGGTGCATTTTTGAAGAACAGAATCACTAAACTTGTTAGCCAGTAGTGGGATTCAAATTGATGATTGTCAAAACTCTCGATGTATCCTTGCGCCCATCTCGAGACATCAACTCTCTCTGACAGAAGCCAGCAGTCCAATTAAGTCCAAGATTGTATTGTGAGCAACCACTTACTGTGCTTTAATCTGGAGGGCATCATAAAACGCGGAGCCCTCTTTGCATAACTAGGTAGATGCATAAGTATATGGGTTGTAAAGAACAACAATATTCATTCTAGCGCATGCGGAATTGTACCAAATAATTTTCATCATCACGATATAGTCGAGTAGTCGTTAATCTCTGATCCGCCAGCCCAAGTTTGGCATTCATCTGGCCAATTGAAGGTCAGAGATAGGCCAGTCACAGAAGACAAAGTTCAACCTACAGTACATCATCTAGAGGATAAATTTCGAAACACTCAGTGACGGTAGCACGCCGCGTCTTTTCGGTCTCACAATCAGCCAGTGTCACATCCACCTTGTCGTGGTCTGCGACAAAATGTTGTAGATCCCATGCCCCTTGAAACTGGACATGAGTGACGACGATTTGGAACTTAAGGTCTCGAACACGCGTGGGATCAATTGTACATAGTCACACCCATTCGTCATCTTCTAAGCACCTTCGGTGCACACAGCTTGAATATATCGGCACCGATATAACGTCCTCATAGCGAATTCTTTGAGGCCTACATCTTCCCTAAGGCTGATACGTGATGTGCTTGATCTGTCCCAGAAATGACAATGAGTGACTGCTGGCAACGGAAAAATCAAAAGGTAGCATTACCGGAAGATAGGTTTGTTCTTGAGGTCTGGAAGAGGGAACTCGATATTGCGGTACCGGCCGCATGAACGGACGATGTAGTAACTCGATTCCATGTCGCGTCCCCATGTGTCGAAACAGTCCAACTAGTTAAAGAGTTCCGACGTCGTGCGTCGAATCCCAGGCTCGTCGCCAGATGTTGAGTCATGCCTGGCTCCGAACTTAAACATTACAAATAAGAAAAAAAACACGAGCTCACACACCGGTCCAATAGCAATCTCATCAATGAACAGGAGACTGGGCGCAAGCTCTTCAGTCACCTAAACATCTCTCTGACGAAGTTTGGACCGTCACAGAGGTATTTCTGAATTAGCTCCGATCTGAGAACGCATAGGAACGTCGCAGATGTTTGTTCAACGACAGCTCTCGCCAACAGGATATTTACTGTTCCAGGTATGTCGTACAGGGCGATACCATAGATACCTAAAGTTCAGGGTGGGTGAGAGGTAACTCGACAGAATCCTTTGGCAATGATAAAGTCATGTGAAAGGAGCGGAATGACGATGCGCACCTTAACCTTTTGTATTGGTTGCACGAGCCCACTAATATCGGTATAACCATACCGTTGAAGGCTCATATGCTGACCATCGGATTCGCATCGTCAACCAGTACGCCCACGAAGCTCATGGTCGAGGAATAGAACTCAGGTTTATTGGTCGTGCTGATGATAGCGCGGTTGTTATCGATGATCTCCTACCCACAGCCATTCGTTACATTGGGCTTCAGCCGCTCCTGATTTTGTGCAAACCCTTGCTCAAGCGGTAGATTGTCTTTGACTCAATCTTCGGGAGCTTGAGTCGACAACGGGTAGTAGGTAACACAGCGGGGTTATTGTCCGGATTTTAACAGTTCCTAATCGTAGCGACAGTACATTTGGTACATGGGAAATATAAATTAAAACGATAGGCCTGAGGCCTGAGGTCTAGGTGGATGAAGGAAAAGAAGTCCAAAGACGGAACTGGCGTGCTTTTGTTTGGGCAGAACCTCCGGGTCGGCTCTACTTAACAGGATGAAGCCGACCCGGAGGTTCTGCCCAAACAAAAGCACGCCAGTTCCGTTTTGGGACTTTTTTTCTTTCATCCACCTACCACGACCTCCTCTTTCAAGCCGGATGACGTTACGGTCTATGTGCGGACAATGGAGGACGGTGGGATGGAATGATGGGAAGTCTCATTCTCCTCCGTTGTCATTTCAGCTCTGCTTCGACTGGACTGCTTCCTAATTGTTGCGTTATCATGTAAGAGTTACAGCAAAGTACGTCAATCAAAGTCGTTTTGCTGCTTTGGGTCGAACGCACTTTGCAAAGTCACGCAAGCTCCAATGGATCTTAAGCTCAGATTTCAAATATAATCGGGAAACGTCTCCCGTCTTCTGAGAACCCAGACTCTGACGAAACGAAGCTTGAAGATTAACAACCAGCTGCTCTCGTGTTGTATCATCGCCACATGAAATTTGAATCAATTTTTGCACCACTTAGAAAGCACTACTTCGAGCTACTAGCTCATAGTATAACTCAAAATGTTATGAAGTATTAAAAATCCTGTTGATCAGTTCAGCAATTCGTCGAAGGTTAGTTTCATTTATCAGAATTGCTTACTCGGTTTAATGGCCGCATCACCAGAATACCCTCGTCCCATCTTCGGCGAATCGCATGACATATTTTCTGCGATGGGGTTATGATTTCAACCTTGTCTGTGGCATTGTGCCACAAACCTGCGCCGAAGTCCTCAAATCTTGTGAAGGGATCGCGAATGCGCTCTGTCGTCACTAGGGGCTTATATCGTTGCACCGCAAGAAGCATGCCCTGCATTTTAATACCATCTGGGTTGGCTTGAGGTAGGGAGAAGATTTGCCGAATAACGCCGGGGACCAAAGGTGCATCAGCCTTTGGTTGGAAGAATATCACACTGTCCCTTTTCCCTGCGGTGGAACGCTTATACTGGAGGCCCCGGATCCTGCATTGTGCATGCAGGAGAGCGTCTTTGCGATATGTCCATCCATCGGCGTGCTTGGTGGCGGCGAATGTCACCAGCGCTTTGTATGTCTCCTCGTCAAGAGGCTTCAATTTCGCCTCATCATAATCCCATTTGCTGACATTGTCTTCCTCAGGGATATCCGTCATGTTATTATCCAACGTGCGGATGTCGTTCATCAGTGTACCACGCGTATCCTGGCCGTAAATGCTGTTGAGGATTGGTTCGCATTTAGCAACCATGTCTGGGCATCGAGCACTCTGTACAAACGTCCGTAGACTGGAGGCAGCACAAAATGACTGTGTCATAGTCACTTCAAGCTGGCCTGTTAATGGTGGTAAGTGTTAAATGCGGTGAATGATTTAGCAGACCCACCCATCTTATTATTCGTGTTGATTTTTTGGAGTAGTCCAATCAACCTTTCGAAGGGGAACATCCACCAACCATGGACGGGGCCAAATCGCAACAACAGTTCACCCAGGTACAACGCATTATGATGATTTGGGCGCAACTTCATTTCTGGGAACAGGTCGCGAAGGGACGTGACATATGCTCGCATATTTCGCATATACTCGTTAGCATGCCTTTGTGATGTTCGGTGAGAAGTCGCGTAGCGCAATGCCGTCGCCAGGTACATCGTACTCTCTACCAATTTCTGCCGCCGGTTGTCATCAGATATATCAGTGTCTGCCCACAGCTGAACGATGGAGACAGGAATATCAAACTCTATACAGGACCTCCATTGATCGGCCTTCAACTTGCCATGAGCGGGAGCTCCGAAATTGACAGGAGGGCCTGTTTGCCATCCAGGACGAATAGTAGCGGCGATATCTTTCCGAATTTGACGAAGTTCTTTTCGTCCGATGACACCGTCGCGGTGCAGGTCATCATCCACTCGGCCCTCTAAAGGCTCTTCATGAGCATCGATTCCAGTGTACAACTCAGGATCATCAACGGTTGCCTCGTCGTCCAAGTCATTGCCTTCTACAGGTTCACTGCTCGTGGCACCACCCGTCAGGTCTACGCCGCTGGGGGAAGGACGCGCTGCCTAGTTTGGATAAATTAGCATGAGTAAGTGACAAATAATGTGAGGCTCACATTCAGCAGAGTATCAATGATCTGTGATCTTAGGAGTCGTTGTCCGCCATTAGGCCTTGGCAATACAACTTGATTTTCAATGCAGAGAGCAAGAAGAGCTGGCACTTTAATTTTACGAAGTTGGTTCTTTGACTTTGCACCATTTGCCCACATTTTCCTCGCTGCCACCATCTCCTCTGGAGTGGCCACAGGAACAGATTCTTCATCTTTTACATCGCCCACCAGATCTATCTGGAGAATTTCACGGCAGTGGTGTTTGACCAGATTGAGAAAAAGATTATGCATAGCATCAACGACGACGTGCTTCGTGGGATCCCAATAGGGGAGATCCAGCAGCACAGACCATCGTACACCAGTTGCCTGGAAAATGCGTGCTCGTTCGGCCTTGGAGGAAGCATCTCTGAATGCTTTCGCATCTTTCACCCATTGTTCCTTGTTCCGACGAGTCCATGTCTTTAAACGAAAAATGAGTTTCCATTTGTGTACCTTCGGTTGAGTCACTTACATGGTCAAGGATATTGTTGACATCTTTGAGTCGCTGAGTGGAGTAAAAAGGTGACAGAAATCCTGCACTACCGCCTGCGGCTTTTTTGCCTCCTGGCAAGTCAGTAACCAGGTTACACAATATGGAACGGACTAGTCGTCCTTTCGGATGCCGGTAGGTCTTGGTATACCAAGTGCCGTCTATCCATGACTTCAAGAGGTCGTCAACAAGTGGACGGAGGAAATGGTTAGTCTGATCAGTTTCTGGTTCCCGTGGCCCGGGAATAATTGACAACCACAGATTTTCCGGTTTATGGCGCATACTTGGAGGCAAATTTAGACATGCCATTGCCATAGATCCGGTCGATGCCGTTTTACCGGCTTGTTTATTCGTGAAAGGATTGAACCAGTCAACGGAGAGATTCCATACCAGTCGAGCTTCGCCTGCTGGTCCATCAGAGAACGGTTTCTCATCGACACCTTCTAGCTCATGGATAGCCATACCATCCCATATATCCCACATATCCTCTGTGCCATCCCATTCCGTCTTCTTCCGTTCCCAAGCACGGTCAATCATGTCTTCCACTCCAGGGCGGGCCAAAAGGCCAGCAACGAACGCCGGAAAGCTCTGGTAGGCAAAGGGACGGGTGGGTGCCCTGATGCTCTCTTTATTTTCGACTTTGTTTTTTGTCAACTTTGCGCCACAAGGTTTACCACCTTTATATTGGATGTACTCGCATCGCGATGGGTATTGAGCCACTTTGGAGTCCTTCCTGAATGTTGGCGGGTGGGTGTAGCAACATCGGGGACATGTGGCGTATATAATGAGCATTGGTTCAAGGTCAAAAACTTTGCGAACTGTGCGAATATCGATTGGAAAGTTATCCACGACTGATTGATGTCGAGGACTGAGGTGGCCATCGTTCTCTAGAGCACAGCGTACTAGGACTTGCAGGACGCGCAGGGCAAAGTTGCACCCTGGTCGAGCAAGGTGTCCAAACAAATTCAAGACGATGACAAGGAACATTGCGATTCCAACGAGGGGGTTATTGGTGGAGATGGGCCGAAAGAATTTTGCTGCAGCAGTGGTCAGATGATTCGGAAAGTAGATTAGGTATTGATACGCACCTGTATCAAATTCCTCTGCCTGTCTGGCTGGAACCTCACCTGCAGGGAGTATAGCGTGCGTTTCAATCTTCATGATATGATCTTCCACGCGCTCTAGCATGGCGGCCAGGAGCGTCTTTGTAGCAAGGTCATCTCCTGATTTTGTTCCTCGAAGAGTTTGCTGCGTACTTCGAAGCCACGTCTCGTGATCCTTCAATGGGTCAGCAGGTAACGTAGATGTATCTGCTCCTAGGATATACACAATGTTGCTGATACGTGATCCCAGTTTGTTGTCCAGCAACACCAACTCATCATATAGGGTTTTTTTATGCTCCTCCCTTGTTGATGGTATAGCAGGTGCACCCTTGCTCCTAGACGCTGGCGGTGGCATTGGTGCAGGATGTGCACGAGCTGAAGGAGAAGAGGATTCGTCCAGAAGCTCACTGTCCCGTTCCCAGATCGCATCGCCCTGCTTCCATTGAACATTGGAAGTCCGACCTCCAAGCGTCCAGCGGAAAACCTCATTCACGAGGCCATCAACAGCGCCATCACCTTTTGATTCTGCTGGTGTGGCGTTGGCAATAGGTGTACCGAGTGTACGGGCTGCCTTCCGTCTCGCTAATTCAGCATCCTTTTTATGTTTGATAGCTACAGATTGTTTGACGCTTTCGCCTTCGCATATGCTGCATAGGCAGGTGACGAATACAGATCCCGATTGTGTCATTCCAGTCGTTGCGTGTAGTTTTGTGCGTTGATCTTTGTGGGTTGATTCCAATAGTTTCCATTTAACTCTCCTTGCTGATCTTATATCCGGTCCTTTCTGTTCCTTTTGTGCACGTTGGCCTTAATTTCCATACCGGGAATAAGGAGAAAAGACAAGGTTGGCAGGAGAAAACAAGACACGGTCGAGATGGAAAGACAATGTCACAATGGAAAGCCTTACAACGTCATCTGTGTTGCATTCTGCTCATCTCGATCTGAGAGTCACGCGCGCAGTAATGAAGGGCATATTTTTGGCAAGATTTGACGGTTCTCACAGCATTGAGATTGATTCTATTCAACTACGAGAACTGTCCTAGTGGGAGTGTCTCGGAAGTCTCGCTGTCATGACAGAGACTTGGTAGGGGACTTGGATGAACAAAAACACGCCAGTTCCATCTTTGAACTTCTTTTCCTTCATCCACTACCATGTCGTCTTCCTAGACGATGGTCTTCAGCCTACGAGGCTTCTGTGAGGTCTCGAGTGGCTTTCGTTGACGACGACGTTACGGTCTATGCGCAGAGAATGGAGCGGAATGATAGGCACGGCGATTATTCTCATTCTTCCGCCGACCCATAGGCTAATTTTGAATAGACTTCATATTCCATACCAGCTCGCACATTGCATCCTCAACGTAGCAGACCTGTCCCCACAGCACATGACCTTTTTCTGTCTTCCCTACACTAACCTGTGGGAGGTTGGGAAACAATGCCATCCAGGCCTCACAATAGGCCTATAAATAGTAAACATCTGCGGATTTGGGTGTGGAAAATTACATACCCGAAGCACCTCATCACTTATATCATCTTCGAAACTGATACTGAGCTTGCCAATGTAAGAGACGGTGGCGGCGGCAAGTGCTGATATGTGAGTTGTAAGGACAGTGAGCTCCGCTATGTCATCTTCCTTCGAATGCCTGATCTCTAACACTTGTAGTTCGTTACACTTTGCCAGACAATCCATAACATTGTCAACGAAGTTGTCATGTCGCACTGTCGCAGCTGGGTCAGGCTCGATGACGAGTATCTTCAAGGGTGGTGGGGAGAGAAGGGTCCGCAGGAGGTGCTGAGTCTGAGATAATGTTCCTTGTAAGCTCTGAAGTTTTCGCAACTTCAACGGACATGGAGATGTTGGCATATCTTTCGAGGAGCACTTCTCAAAGTGAAGGCTACGAATATCACAATGGATAACGAGGAAATCGTATACTGCCGCCATAGACGTCTCGCCCGTAAATTTTAAGGCTTGTAGGGATGGGATGACAAGTTTCGTGAAGAAGTTGATCCATTGCGACTGGCTTAGTTGGCAGTGGATAAAGGTCAACTCCTGAAGCCCGCTCAGCACAATCCCCCCCTCCGCTTTCTTCGTCTTCCATCCTGAGCGGGCGTCCTCAAAAGCGAGAGCTGTCATAGTTACACCTTGGCAACGGGTCATGAAGATAGTGTCTCGCAGGAGATCCAGAGAATTCTGGAGCGTCGAAGTCTCCGGGTAGTTAAGATGGACATGATGGGAGAATGGAGTTCGCTGTAATGGGAGCGAAGTGAAAAATTCTCGCAAATGATAGTTCTTCAAGGCCACCTGCCTGGAACCGAAATCGAACGAGCAATGCAGCCTTGGCAATGAAGGAAGGCCAAGGGATCGTCGCCATATGCCGAGGGCCTTGAAACCCTTGCTACGCGTGCTCAGGGAATGCCCTCGAGGCGACAGTATAAGCCCACATCTGCGGAAGTATATCGGAGATACCACAGCCGCCATGTAACGGGACACACGAGCGAGACTGCATAAATCTGCATCACAGAGATGCATGGCCATGATGTCAATTAGCTCCATCGGAAGGGTGGAGATGGTGGCAGCAGATGGGCCCGACGCCTAAGTCAACCATGGTCGTAAGACTCGATGCATTGCATATACGAATTAACAAATTACCAAGTGAAGAGGTTTCAGGGAGAAAGCATCGTGTGCGGAAGTGCTACTTTTTTTGAATAACTGAATACCGCATTCAGCGCAATATCAATGTGTGAAATAAATTGAATACTCACAGATACCAGCCCTTCATCTGAGCAAATATTCGGCATTGCGAGGAACCTGGCTATGCAGTTCAACATAAACATAAGTGATTTGAGGGATTGGGTTCTTTGCACGTCAGGCATATGAAGGAGGATCTGGGAGGATCTAGATGCGCCTTTATTTGAACAAAAGCAAACCCGCGTGCACGGTTACTTTCATTGGGAAGCAGACAATAAAATGATCAACAAATCCATCACCGTAGACGACGAATGGTTACAAAAGAAAATGATTGTCGCACATGTATTCTTCACTTCTTTTGTCTTTCAAAGGCTTGGGACGATTGTCAAGGAGAACCTCCGGGTCGGCTTCGCGCATTAAGCGAAGCCGACCCGGAGGTTCTCCTTGCACAAAACAACGCCATTCAATCCATTTGCGGACATCTTTTTGTCCATCTCCCTTGTCGTTTTGCTGTCAGTTGTGCTATCACCCGGCACACATGTTAGTGCTAGCTTAATGTACAGTAGTCGTAGTGAAAAGATGAACAAGACAATAAAAGTGTCCACAGCAACCGACTCGGAATGAAGCTGACGGCAGACAAAAGGCCAGTAGAGACAATTGGCGGGCAAAGCGGTATGTGTACGCCAAGTGGTGTGGCAGTCACCATTCGCTGTTTGAATAGTGTATAAATCTGATCTAATCGTTTAAAGATCAGGGATCATTTGGGAGCACAGTTATCTTTCCTATAAGTTATAACTCAGAGCCGCTATTGAATTTCATCGCTAGAAATCAATGTCTTTAAGTGATTGTGATGAGGACATGCGAGTAAGTAATTTTTAAATTTGTATTATCTCACCCTTACCTGTTGACTTATTTGCAGCAGTCGGAAGATTCACTATTTGATGCTGACGATGTAGGTCACCATTCAAGTGGACAAAATACACCGACCCCGGATGCAAATCAAAATCATACCCGGCAAGATCAGCCTGTAGGTCTGGTACATGGATATTCGTTCAAGCATTAATTATGCACGCACAGGTTGAATTCCCCGAGTGGATATCCCATGTGCAAACGTATCTTAACACCATACTTCCTCAGCTTGCAGATACAATCTATCATAGGATTCAAGCTGCGAATGCAACTCAGCCTCCATCTACGCAGTACACACTCCGCGAAGTATGTGCCTTTCATATTTTCATCATAATTCCGTCTCATGCAGAATCTACAGGTGCAAATGGACAGCAACATGCAAAATAACAATGCCAGTCAGTCTCCGCCTATGCAGTCCGCAACCCGCGAGGTACGTACCCTCCAGATTTTCATCATTATCCCGTCTCATGCAGAACCTGCCATTCTCAGGTGCAAATGGACTGCAACATGCAAAATAACGATGCCAGTCAGTTTCCACCTACACAGTCTGCATCCCACGAGGTATGCGCCGTTCGGATCTTTATCATTATTCCGTCTCATGCAGAACCTGCTATTCACAGGACAGAAATAACATGGCCAGTCAGTCTCCGCCTACACAGTCTCCATCCCACGAGGTACGCGCCTTCCAGATTTTCATCATTATTCCGTCTCATGCAGAACCTGCTATTCACAGGACAGAAATAACATGGCCCGTCAGTCTCCGCCTACAGAGTCTCCATCCCACGAGGTACGTGCCTTCCAGATTTTCATCATTATTCCGTCTCATGCAGAATCTGCTATTCATAGGTGCAAATGGACAACAGCATCCAAAATAACAATACCAGTCAGTCTCCACCTATGCAGTCCGCATCCCACGAGGTATGCACCTTTCAGATTTTCATCATTATTTTGTCTCATGCAGAAACAGGTGCAAATGGACTGCAACATGCAAAATAACAATGCGGCTCAATCTCCACCTACACAGTCCGCACCACGCGAAGTATGAGCCGTTCGGATCTTTATCATTATTCCGTCTCATATAGAACTGCTATTCACAGGCGCAAATGGACTGCAACATGCAGGATAATGATGCCACTCAGTCATCACCTACGCAGTCCACACCCGGCGATGTATGCACCTTTCAAATTTTATCATTATTCTGACTCATGCAGAACTGCCATTCACAGGCGCAAATGGACAGCGACATGCAAAATAACAATGAGACTCAGTCTCCACCTATGCAGTCCGCATCCAGTGAAGTATGCGCTGTTCGGATTTATCATCACCGTTTCCTTCTTGTGCTAAATCTGCCATTCACAGGTACAAATGGACAGCAACATGCACCAAGTCGTCAATTATGCTCTTAGCCGAGCTATTCCCGCGCTAATGCCGCTAGTGGATGAGAGAGTCGGGTCAATTCTTGGAACAGCTGTCTCCGCAGTGGAAGCAGCTGCCAACAGAGTCGAAACGGCAACAAGGGGAAGAATGTATAAACCTAGAAGATCCAACAAGCGGTTAGTCACTCTTGGTGACTACGATGGTGACACTGAAGTCACCCCGACAACGTTCAGTGGACCGAGACCCACAAAAATAAATAAACAGCATGTAAGTTTTCATCATTCGATTATTATATTCCTGCACAACCCATCTTTTTCAAAAGGACCTTATCAGGAAGTGGCTCGCGAATCGCGGTGTTCTCCGTACAAAGGATAACGATAATGCATCCATACCATCAGCCACCGATGAAGCCGTGGCAGCATTTGATAATGACCATACAGGTGGACCCATCACAGGGCTACCGATAATGATGCACTGGAAGTCAGGTTTGTCATCGGATTGGAATCGGCAGTGTATCTTTGTGCTTGCCTCCGACTTCTTGGCAGAGCATACATCTTGCGATGCTACACTGGACAATCTCCAGGACCTTTTTGTCCGCAAACTCCAGCGCACCCGTCGAGAATGGATTCTAGCGCAGACAATGCAAGCAGAAGAAGTCAGTAGACTCCAAGCTGAGACAGCCAAAAGGAATAGACGGAAAGGTCGCCTCCATGGAGTACGTTTGTATATATGGAGATTCTACTGATTACTGATGGATATACGCCGTAGACCTATCATCGCCGCGGCCGCATCATTGACACCTATTATGACGACAACCCCACGTTCTGGGGTCAGGTCCAGAATGTATACGACACGCTTGGACTCAACGGCATGAGCTCCGATGAGACTGATGATGAGCGCGGACCCCACGATGTGAAGATGGTCAGACGTGTTGCTAGAGTCTGGCTTTCCGAAGCAATTTCAAGCATGTGGGAGCGAATTGAAAGCTACCACCATGATCGGGAGGGACCGTCGCAAGGGAACAAGGCCTTCGGACGCAACTTCGCGCCAAGGAGTAGCAGCAGCTCTACAGCAATTCAATTCCTGCCAAGGAATTATTATAATTCTTTGTGGTGGGTGTCGCTGATCTCGGTTGATCGCAACGATTTGAAGCCAGGGGACGAGGTCGCACTTCCGGATCTTACTGCGTATGTTGCATCCCAATTCAATTTTTCTCTCTCGCTTATAACCATCACCATCAGTCTCCAGAACACTTTGTGAAATGTTACTCTTGCAGGGTAACCATTCTCAGTGCATTGGGGTATCAGTTTGTTGCAATTTCACGGATGCTCTCATCCTTCCTTGACTTACGTATAGGGCGTCGTCTGGCATTGTTTTGAAGACTTTTGGTTTTTGATTCCGTGGATGCCTGCGCTCGTGGACTTTAAAAAAGGAAGTGTATTACCTATTTATTTATTTATTTGTGAATCTTGTCATTTGGCGAATATCCTCCGCCGCTATATATGACTTGGTACTCTGTTATATACCCATGGTTGTACAGGACTTACTGCTTTGTTGAAATTACATGCTGCTCCTTTCCGCATCAAAATCCTTTGCGCCGGCGTGGGGTTGGCTTTTTTGAAGTTGAGTCAGATAGGTGTTTCGTTATCGAGAATGGGTGCGACAAAGTGGATTGGATTGTGAGAAGGATGTTACAAGGGTAGTCGGAGAGGATAATAGTACGGACGTAGAGAAATCGGGAAAGGAGCACTTGTGTAATGTAACGTATGGCTACATATGGGGCGGACAGTCACTATCGCGTGCAGATTCTACATCGTAGACATGGAAAGTAGCAGTAGAGGATATATCTACCGCCATCGCGAAGAAATATAGTCCCCCATTCTCGATAATTGGAAGGGGTTGGATGATAACCGTTGGCGTTTGTTGGGATGGACTGAAACCTGCGAAATTTTATCCTTCTACATGAAGGTCCTGGTTGCTGTGATGGTGCACAGCAACCGTGACGAGTGCTAACAGCTGAAACAATACATGAGTTCAATGTGACGATGGAGGAAGAATGAGAATAACCGCCCTGCCTATCATTCCGCCCCCCCATTTTCTGCGCATAGACCGTAACGTCATCGTCGACGAAAGCCGCTCGAGACCTCACTAAAACCTCGTAGGCCGAAGACCACCGCTTTGGAAGATTGAATGAACGAAAAGAAGTCCCAAAACGGAACTGGCGTGCTTTTGTTTGGGCAGAACCTCCGGGTCGGCTCCATCTTGTTGGATGGAGCCGACCCGGAGGTTCTGCCCAAACAAAAG
>Ga0208985_1000029_pt1 | contig 13916 bp, 4 predicted proteins | sample MedBloCARef_O1_FD_187853 | JGI IMG/M metagenome (GOLD analysis project Ga0208985, IMG submission 187853) | Forest soil microbial communities from El Dorado National Forest, California, USA - Mediterranean Blodgett CA Ref_O1 (SPAdes) (version 2) | ecosystem: Environmental > Terrestrial > Soil >...
GGGTTTGTCTTAATTTGTTTCCTAAGGGAACCCTTTTTTGTTTTTTGTTTTTTGTTTTTTGTTTTTTTTAATTAAATACCCCCAGCAAGGAAAGTGTTTATAAACAGGACCTTAATTTTGTTACTTTAGCATTTGTTTTTGTTTGTTTTGTTTTAGCCCTAAATAACAGTGTGAAGTCAAAAGTGAAGTCAAAATAATTTAGCGTTTTTCATCCCTCCGACTAAATTGACTCAAACCAGGAGATATACCAATAAATAAAGAGGAAATTTGATTTGAATTAAAGCAAAGAAGACAGAATAAAGAAACAAATAAATAAAGGGTCCACACACTAGGACACTAAGAGGGTGAGCACAAGAAGTATCTCCCTAACACAACCCTAAGTATCTAAAATATTAAGTTCCCTCCTCAACCTCCTCAATAGGGCGCGGCAAAACAAACAATTTCTCTAATTCTAATAATTAAAAATTAACAAATTAAAAATCAACCCCATATTTATAAAAATTCAGGATCATCTAAAAGCATTGGGTTTTAAAATAAATAAAAATTCAACAGATTTAGGTTCTAGTGAGAATACTTATACCCTATGATTCCATTTTTGTGTGTTTTGTTTTGTTAACTAAATTTATTATACTTAGTATAAACTGAGTTGTGATACAATAAAATTGAGAAAAGTTACATTCGATGAATAGGGTTTATACACCTTGTGTGATTTAGATAATTTAAGGGAATCGATATTATACTTCTTAGAGGCGTACATAATAATACAGGTCCAAACCCCACAAGAGGCATCAGTATAATAAAAAAATACATACATCGGTTTTGACAGCGAATACGTCTGGAAAGACAGTAAAAAACTTTTTAATTGAGTTTCTCCTATTAAAACAGCTGTACAAACACGATCGCTTATACAAATTCCCTTGTCTAAACTAAGTACTGACGATCTTTCTTATACTCACCCCCTACTTAGGAGATCACAACCTACTTTAAACAGAAAAATAGAGCTTTACGTGTAGAACCTAACACTAACCTCAGTGAAAAGAATTTACTCAACTAAAGTTTAAAAATTTGTGTGGAGTAGATTAGGAAAAGTAAATATTTAACCCTGGATTTAATAAACTTTGAATTAATTGACTTATTACACCCTTTAAAAGGTGTTACTTATTTAGTAGACCTTACAAAGGATCAAATAATTTTGCCCTATAAGACCAATTACCAAACTTAAGAAAAATTTAAATTTACCCCAAGAAGAAAAAGGGCTATACTCTTAATTAACCTTGTATACCCTAATTATTAAACTCTTAATTAGATATTTTGCTAAGTCCTTATTTAATCCTTTTTAGGATTTTTACTATCCTTTTTAAAGATTTCACTTATTTTTTAATTTAGACTATCTTTTCTAACAGCAAATACCAAACCAGGATATTCGAATTTGATTGAGGATAGCTTTTACCTAGACGTTACCGGTTTGTATAACTATTACTTTGCTTTGCCTAGTGTAACTAGTACCCCAGCAGGAATTAAGATTCTATACTAGTGCTAGTGTCAGAGTACCAAAGCAGAATAGCAAACTGGGAGAGTTAAGTTTATATAATATTTATTCAATATTTGCTGAAGCAAATAGCTAGGTATCTTAATGCTAATGATTAATCCTAGTGTAAGAGTAACCAAGTATAATTCTATAGGTTTGCTATACTTATTTCTAGAATTCACATTCAGGATAGTAATTATTCCTCTATAAATATTTTAACCCTAGTGTCTCTACTACCTAAGAACTATAAATGAAAATTAATAATATAGTAAAATAGTAATATAGTAAAATACTTTTTATAATACTTTTTATAATATTTAACTAATTTAACTAATGTAACGAGTAGCCAATAAGAAAGTCTTAATTTTTAATTTTTAGTTTCCTTACTTTTAATTTTAATTTTAATGTTAATTTTACTACTGTAAGAGTATCAAAGTAGGAATAAAGTAGGAGATAAGTAGGATTCCTAAGTAATACGATTCCGGTGTATTATTTCCCGAAAGTTAATATTGAAAAAGCAAAGAGTTAAAAAGCAAAGAGTTAAAAAGAATTGAGGTGAAGTATTCCTTTACTATACTATTTTATTCTATCCTAAACTATATTATACGTTCCTCTAGTTTCATTTAATACTAGTAGCCTTGAGATAGTGTATTATAAATTTACTTATTCGTTATACAGGTGTAAGAGTAGTAAAGCAGGAGTGTTAAATATTTAGAAGAATAGCTAAAGGCTATAATCGCTATTTTTAATAACACTAGTAGCCCCGGGAATAGTAGCCAAGGGAAGAATCAAAATGGAGTAGAGGATAGCAATTAGATTGTATTTAGGTAGAGGTAGAGTTAGGTAGAATTAATTGTATTTACTTGTAGCCAACCCTAGGATAAGTAGTACCTGAGGAAGAGAAGAACTTTAGTTTAAGTTTAAGTTTAAATTTATTCTAAATAAGTAATCCTACTGTATGAATAACCAACCAGGATATTCGAAGAATTAAAATAAGTAGAGTTTGTTAATACGATACGATACGGTAGATTAATTAACCTAATAAGGATAGCAATTAAGCTAGACGATAAATTCGGGATATTTTTACTTGGGTAAAAGTAGCAAAGAGGGATAGATTCTTGGAAATCTTTTAGATTCTTAATCTTAATCTTAATCTTATTCTTAAACTTATTCTTATTCTTATTCAAACTTTTAGTCTAACTAATCACCCAACTCATAAATCAAAGGTTCAATAAAAGATAATACACTGTAAAGTCTAACCTATGCAAATTCAGTCCTTACTCATAAAATCAATAAGGCAAATTTGTATTAAGCCAAAAGAGTGTAAAATATTGAGTTAGGTAGAGATTAAACAACCCTTAGTAAGGTGTAAAGAATTAATCTAAAAGATATTAACAGTAACAGAATAGATTAAGAGTCTAAAAAAATCTAATCAATTTAAAAGTGGGAAGAAATAGGAAAATTCATAAAGCAAGAATATACTGTATCAAAGGGAAGAAATGTTAGAAAAGTTAGAAAGACCCTAAAGAATACAAAGGTAGAAATTAATACAAAGGTAGATATTCAAAAGAATCTAAGCCATAAAGTTAGAAAGACCCCTAAAGAATACAAAGGTAGATATTCACAAAGAATCTAAGCCATAAAGTTAGTGTTAAAGAAAAATATCAGAAAGAGTTTAAGAATAAATAAGGAAATACGGTAATAAAGAATTAAAGTAATAATGTATAGTTAGATTAATAGATAAACAGAACATAATACAGAGCTAAAAGGATAAAAAGTAAGAACCTAAAAAATAGATTAAAAATGGATTAAAAATAGATTATAAGTATTAAAAGTATTAATTGGATAACAGATTAAAAGGAAAATTAGTAAGGAAATAAGAAGGAATAAAAATGAAATGAATTTAAGTCTCTAATAAAGAGTCTAAGAATATAAGAGAATAAGTAAACTTAAAAAAGACAAGATTAAATAGGTAAAGACTTATACAATTAAAGTGATAAAGTCTAAGAGTTAAAGTGATAAAGTCTAAGAGTTAAATTAGGTCTAAGAATAGTTATTAAAATATGATTTAAAGGGAAGTAAATAAAGAAAATTTATAAAGCTTAAAGCTTAAAGCTTAAAGAATTAAATTATGATGGAAAATAAAGGTTAAAGAGGAAAATACAAGGTGGTAATTGTTAGAACAAATAAAGTATAAACAGTTATAGGAAAAATTATGTACAATAATTTAACAAAAGGCTAAAAATAGTGTATAACAAAAAGCTATAAACAAAAAGCTATAAACAAAAAGCTAAAAATAAGTAAAGTGTATAACAAAAAGCTATAATTTACAAAATATTAAAATTTTAATAAAGGTAATAAAGTTAATAAAGAAGGCTTAAGAAAGATTAACAAAAGATTAACAAAAGGTTAACAAAAGGTAAATAAGGAATTTAATAAGGTATACAGAACACAGAATTTAATTTAATACAAAGGATACAATTGATTTAGTAAAGAAGGAAGGAAGGAAGATGGAATAAAGATATAAAAGACTTTAACAACTTAAGATAAAAATAAATTATGAAATTATGTAAATAGCTAAGAATAAAAATTATTTAGTTGTAACTTTTGTAATTATACTTTATACTTGATACTAAATATAAATATATTTTTTCTATCGCTTCCTTGGGTGCGAGATTAACTAAGGTAGACTATAAACTAAAATTTAAAACTATTACTTTAGCTTATAAATAATTCACTTAAAGTATTTTTTTTATCGAAACTTTAATACTACTACTAATTACTGATATTTTTTTGTTTTTTTATAGCTGTTGTGTTTAGTGAACTCAATATTTTTATGTTTTGTTTACTTTTTACTTGTAGTAGCCCATTATGTATTAAAATTTAAACCTTATATACTCAGGTTTTTAGATTATATTAAAATCGTATATATCAAATACTATTTTTAATTTTTTATTATTTACAGCATCTATAATATGTTTCTGAATTGAGATGGTATTATTGGATAAAACAGTGAATATAAATAAATAAAATTTTAAAGTTTAATAATATAAATTTTACGGATAGAATTAGTATTTGCCTAGCATTAATAAAGAATATTATAAAAATTTTGTCGTTGTTCCTATATTCAGATGTCCTTATATCTCAATCTTCCATTATTCTAATGTCCAATGTTCCAATGTACCATTGTTAAGACCATTTATCTTTGCTCGACCTGAACTTCATTTGTTTTTATTCTTCTTTTTTTTGTGTTTGTTGTTTTTAAGACTAAAATTAAGAATTAGCACAGCTAACACAATGGACGCTGACCTTAATCTTTGCTCGAGAATAGGATAGATAAACAGAATTATAACGTAGTGTTGTTATTTTGTATAAAAGAGTATTGAAGAATAAATAAAAAAATTTAAATATAATTAATTATATTTTTTAATATAACTTTTAGTATGTTAGACGCTAATAAAAAATATATGACAAATATATTATGTTAGCAAAAGCAAAATACATAGGAGTTGGTCTTACTTGTTCTGGTTTAATTAGTGCAGGAGCTGGTTTTGGTACTGTTTTTGGTTCTTTAATTTTAGCCACTGCTAGAAACCCTCAATCCCATAGCTGTTATGGCTGTAAAATTTCTTTAGTTTTTATGAGTTCTATAACACCCTCTAATACAAATACTCTATCTAAATCAGAGACTCCATCTAATACAAATACTCCATCTAATACAAATACTCCTTCTAATACAAATACTCCAAATTTTAATAATAGGGATGATAATTCAATAATACCTGAAATAAATAAATCTAAAGAATTTGCAGAATTAGATAAATTATTAGATTTAAGTAAAAATGCCGCTTCAAATTCCTTTTCTGAAGATACAAATACAGCAAGTTGAAAAAATAAAAAATCTTTGATTCTGGAAGAAGTAAAAAAATTACAAGATAAAAACAGAGAAAATGAAACATCTAACCCCGAAAATTTAAACTCATTCTTGAAAACCTGAGATAAATGAAAGAGTGATAATGCCTATTGAGATCTGAGATGTAATGAAATTTGAGAAAAAGTGAAAAACAAAAATATAATAAATGATATTATAAAGAATAATAACTCAAATAACTCAAATTTTAATAATTATAGTGACTTCTTACGCTATAATAAACAAACAGTTATTTCAGAATTAGACAAAACAAAACAAAAATTATTAGAATTAAATAAACCTTTAGGAAAAGCTGGAGATATTACTATAAATGAACTAATAACTAAAGGGTTAGATGTAGTTGATACACCATTAGTAAAATTGATAAAAGAGAATGTAGAAGTTTCTACAATAGGATATTATCTTTCTTCAATGCTTGTGTATAAATCTATAGTTAATTTATATCTTAAATCTGCCTATAATCAAAGTTTACCCGAAGCTCTGAAACATATACCTAGTACGAAGGCTAAAGAGATAGCGGTTTTTATGGTAATGGGTGTCCCATTAGTAGGTGGTTGGATGTGAATGGGAAATAAAATAATAGGTGGTAAAGCAGTTGTTAAAGTTCTTACAGATAATGAATTAGTGGGCACCGGTTCAAATAATAAGAATGAAATAGAAGGAAGTAGTTCGATTAATAAAAGCTCTTTCTTTTTATTCTTAAATAAATTACCTTCTTGGTTAAAAGTAATATTAAAGTATTTTGCAATATACTTTATAGGCTTATTTATTGTTAAAGTAATTGGTTATAATAGTAATATAATTACGGATATACAAAGCCAATTTAATATTTATCTTTTAATATATATAAAGATATTTACAATTTTAAATTTTTTTGTTATTATTTACTTCACTTGAAAATTGTATATAATAGCAAGGTTTTTTAAAAACAAAGAATTTATAAATCCAGAAGTTTACCTAAATTTTATTAAAAATGAATTATTAGAATCTAAAGAAATTGCCCTTCGTATGGATCCAAATAATCCAGGTCCCGTTTATAAGCATTATTTAAGATTAATTTTTTTATATAGTTCTATGGTACTCATTAGTTTGATTTTTATTTTTTTATATGTAAATTCAATATAATAATTCTACAAATTAAATTCAAATAATCTATAGCTCTAGCTAACTTTAAATTACTATAAATTTCTTAATTAGTAGACACCTACAAATAACAAGAGAATCATTAGTTTATGTTGCTCAATACATAAAGTTTCACAAACAGGAATACAAAATTCAATTTTATCTTGTTTATATTTTACACACTAAAAATAATGTCTGATCATTTTTTTAATTTTTTCTAAATTTTTTAAATTTTACTATAAGTTAAAAAAAAAAATATAAATTTGTAGGATTACTGTATAGTATATTCTTAACTTTATTCCTGTTTTCAGTTTTATTTTTGTCTTATCTGAACTTCATTAGTTATTTATTTATAAATAATAAATATTATAAACTTAATATATATTTTTATTTTCCCTTTTTTTATTTTTAGTTTTATTTTTAGTTTATCTAAGGTTATAAAAAACTTTCATTTATCGATATTTAATAAATACCGAATAATTAATAATTAATATATATAAACTAAGATAATCAGTAGTAAAAATACTAAATAGCAAAAAAGGTTCTTAAAAGTTTTAACTTAAATATTGTGTTTTAACTTAAATATTAATATAAGCAGCTATTTAAATTAAACCCCTTTTCTCAGGTATGTCAGTTTTTTTTAATCTTCTTTTTGTTTTCATGGGCTGTTTACATTGTTGTTTGTTATTCTTCAACCCTATAAAAAAATGGGAGAATAGGGGAGAATAGCTATAATTTAACAATATAACTACGTTCAGGACCATCCCAAATTTGTCCATAAGCCCTAAGCATTATTAAATCAAAAATTAATTAAAAAAAGTAAAATTTACTATTCCTTCGTATAACAAAAGTCATTTTATCTTTGTTAAAAACATAGCTTTGTTAAAAACATAGTAAGAAAGATAAAACTCTACAAACTAGTTATAATCCTCTTCTTTATTAATTAATTAATTTAAGCATGCTCACCATTATTGTTACATTAAAAACTTCTAATAGCCTAAATCAAAAAATACTTAATCACAAATACTTATAAAGTATAGAACAAGTGAAAATAATTTACACATTTTAAATAAATTCTTCTTACCTGTTCAAAGTACAATAATTATAATTAAGGAAAATACAATACAATTAATATATTAAATTTAGTACAACAACCACTTTAATTACTTCTCGCTTGCGAAACTGTATTACAAACTTTAAAACAACCTACAACATAAAGTAAATTTAAATCACCATATCTTCCTTCATACTGTGCTGCTTGACTAAAAAAAAGGAACAGAAAAATATAAATATAGATAGATTCTCCCACTATCCATCACATAACACTCAAAAAATTTAAACTTATAGATAAAAAATAAATCAGGAGCAGGCAATCAAGCAACGCCCTTCAACACTACTGTAGCAAACCCGGACCAAACCTTAAAAAATAAACAAAAAATCCCTACCAAACCTAAACCCCGTATAACATCGCACCCTAAATTATAACTAACAATCTCACACAGCAACAAGCTAAAACTCACAACGTTGAATAGAGAAGCAAATATACTATCTCCCTTTAAGGGTTTAAAATAAAGCAAAAAATAACTAAAACCAAAAACAGCACAAATTTTATAATCATTCTCATATAGGAGTTAGAAAAAATAACAAAACTCATAAATTAGAAAGAAATTTAAATAAAATAATATAATAAGTATCAAGGTTTAAATTTATTAAGTTGTTGCAAATTGCAATTAAAATTAAAACTTGCTTGCTTCCTATGTATACAGTTATAATTTTATCTAGGTAGAAAGGGATAGAGGGGAATTTTGTTTTCTCAGGAAATTTACAAAAGCCATTGATAATTAAATAACCTTTTAACAATTGATCGTTCTTCCAAATTTTACACTTTTCGGATCTAATAGTTTATTTTTAGGCTCTGTTTGCTTTAACTACTGGCAACAGGTACTCTGTTTGCTTTAAATAACTCTGCCTGTTTTTGGTTTGTTTTGTTGTTTTGTTTTATTTTTGGGGGGTTTGTTTGTTTTATTATTAATAAAGAACTTTTTTTTGTTTGTTTTTGTTTTTTTGTTTGTTTTTTTTAATTAATTTAAAATAATGCTTGTTCCATCTCTAATGACAAATATTATAAATAATTTCTAATGACAAATATTATAAATAATAAAGAGAATTTGCTTAAACTAACTAAACTAAATTCTATGTAATTTTATAAGCTTAACCCCTTTTACCTTAACATTCCAGGGTATATCGCAATCTTCTAATACAGATTGTATAATAAAAACTACGATAAATTATGTAGGTGATTTACTTCTATCTTTATGGATTTCAGCTAACTAGTTTCTTCTATTTCATTTGCTTTGTGTGTATAATATATACACTTTTGTAAGCTCTTTTCCAAGTTATAACCCTATTGTTATCACCCTATTGACTTCCTGTTTATGTAGCTGCTGCACCACCAACTAGTGCATTTATAGGTAGAGGCGCCATTCCACTTGTATGTTTAAAGCCTCCGCGGCTGTTTTACATGGTGCGGTTCGAGTTCAACTGTTCGAGTTCAACTGTACGAGTTCAATTTTAGGTGTGACGTCTAGTATACAGACCATAATTATTTTATGGACCTTTTTGTTTTGTTTGATTTTTCTACGGCACTCTCAACAAACCTTTTTGCTAATATGAATTGTATAATGACTAACTATAATTACCAACTTTGTTACCAACTTTGTTATAAGTTATTCTATAACATTTTTAGGATCTTTAGGAATTTCCTCTGCATACTCTTAATCACAAGTTAATCATAAGTTAATCAAAATTTTTGTACTAACAAAAGTCCTATCTAAATCAAACTAAAAATTAAAACTATTAATACAAAAGAACATAAAATAACATAAAAGAACCTAAAATATATACATTACAACAATTTCATAATTTGAATATATTTTTATTATTAGCAAAAATTTTAAAATTATGTGAAATAAATATAGATACTGCAAAAAAGAGTAAACAATAAACAAAAAGGAATTGGAGCATATAAAACAAGTTATATTAAAACTTCCACAAACAGGTATAAATACCTTAATTTGTAAGAATACAATACCTATAAAAATTAAGGAAAGACATATAAAATTTAAGGAAGTATAAGTTACTAGGATACTAGATATATGAACAAGGATACTAGTTATATGAACAAGGATATTAGTTATATGATTAGATGAACAAGGATACTAGTTATATGATTAGATCTTTTATGCCAAATTTTATTCATTCATTAAATGCTTGTAATGTTCAGATACTAATATATAAATTAATACCAAGTGATAAAATACCCTTATATACTGTTCATGACTGTTTCGCAAGTACAGCTAATAATATGTCAATATTAAAACATAATGTTAAAAAAGCCTTTATAGATATTTATTTTGATGAAGAAGGATTCTTACCCTTATTAGGATCACATAATAGGATTATTTCTCAAATTAAAGAAGTACATGAAACTATATTTATAGATGGAAAAGAATATATTGATATGTCCTCATATAATACTCCTGATATACTAATACCTGAATAACCTGAAGCAATTAAAAGTAAGGAATTAAATGAATTCATTAAAGGGTTATTAAATTCTAAATATTTTATAGGTTAATCCTTATATTCTCATTTCATTAAAATCCAATATGATACAGTGATAAAGTAATACAGTGAAGTAATACAATGATACAGTGATAACACAAATATGACACCTGATAACAATAAAATTAAGGGTTTAGATTCTAGCAAAAAAGGTGCGAGATTGCCTTCGCTTCTATGAACGTCACGCAAGGTAGCAAACATGTGGAAAAAGTAGCGGAAGTTCTCGTTTGTATATACAACCCCTGTGCTTTATCCTCTTCTCTGTGTCCTCTGTGTCCTCTGTGTCAACTAAGTCCTTATTTTAAATCTCTGTTGCCTTTGCTTTTTTTGTTGCAAGAACTCAATAACTCAATAACTCAATAACTCAATAACTCAAGAATTCAATAATTCAATACAATAATTAGTCTTAATCAAAGATACGGTTTAACTAAAAACAAAAATAGCTCTCAACAAGATAGGCAAACAATACAGGTAATAAAAACAGGTAACAAACAGACAACAAACAGGCAAAATAGGGAAACAAACAGGCCAGTAACGGGTAACCGGTAATTACATAAATAAATCATAAATAGATAACAGGAATCTAGAAAGCGAGAAAATAATATAGGCTTAATGAGTGGCCTTGAGACCGTGTATGCTATAGTTTATTAAATAAATCTAAAGTATTAACGGAGTAAGTCTTAACGGATTAAGTATAAAAATTTAAATTCTAAAATCTAAAATTCTTAAATTCTTAATTTCTTAATTTATTTTACACTTAGGTTCTTAGCTGCTTCGCTGATCAGTTTCTTAGGTTCTTAAAATCTAAAATCTTAGCTTCTTAATATTTTAAATTATTTGACATTTAGAATCTTAAATTCTTTGACACTTAAAACCTTTGACGCTTAAATTATCAGATAGTTAGATAGTTAGCTGCTTCGCTGCTCAGATACTTAGATTCTTATATACTTAGATAGTTTTTAAGTAAGATGGTAAGCTAGTAAGGTAAAAGTAAGGTGGTAAGCTAGTAAGCTAAAAGTTTGATAGATTATTAGTAAGTAATAATTAGCGGCTACGCTGTTCTAACGAAATAAGCAGGGATGGTCACGAAAGCGAGAGTATGCACAAAATTGTCTCTTTGCTTTTGACTTTTATCTTACAAATTAAAAGGGTTAAATAGCTAAAAATGTTAAAATTGCTAAAATTGCTAAAATTAGTGTTAAAATTAGTGTTAAAATTAGTGTTAAAAATGAACGGTTTTCGTCTCATATTTATTTATTTCTTGCCTGTTTATTATTTAATAATCTAAAGCCTCGGAAAGGGCCAGTAGCTACGCAACGCAAGCAACGAAGTGAAATAGCGAGAGATAATATATAACAAATTCAATTAAATTAACTAAAATCCAAGTCAATTTAGTGTGAAATTAATATTCAATTAATTCAAATAATCTAAATAAACAGAGCTAAAGCAAGGGTAAACGAAGTTGAAGCGAGATATGCAAACAATAATCTAAAGCGAGAGGATAAAATAAATAGGGTATTATTATTAATCACACAAAGAATCCAAATAACTAAGCGAGCTTAACGAAGTATAAGCGAGATACCACATAAACATTAATTATTAGAGCAAGCCTCTGCTTATCCCGGTAGCAGCCGGTTCCGGGTGCCGCATAAAAGCAGTCCCTGCGAAAGCGAGAAGCAGGGAGGCACAAGCAAGCGAGATACTTCTACGGACTAATTTAATAAAATAAAATTAAATAAATAAATTAAGCTAACTTAATAAACAAAAATTAAACTACCCCCCCTTACGGACGGGGATCCCAAATTAAATAATTAAATAAAAGAATTTAAAACGAAATAAATAAATAAATAAATAAATAACAAACATTAACATAGGAATATTCAATTAAATTTTAATACTATTTAGATAATTAATACAATACAATACAATACAATACAATACAATTATATATAAAAAGATCTGATCCTTCAGTGTTATATCTCTGATTTGATTTCCCTTTAATTATTTTATTCTCAATTAAATTTAATACATTGGTATCACCATGAATATAGGAAAAAAATATACCATCAGGTCCTACCGCTCTAGGTTTAACAATCCTGGGTAATTGACTGAGTTATAGTAATAGATGGAAAAAATAAAAAAACTATTTTAATAATTAATAAATAGAATTAAGTTTAACCAATACTTCCGCATCTTTTTTACCTTTAATAAGATTTAATTCAAATAGCTCTGAACCCTTTTTAATTAATGAAAATAAAGTATCTCCTAAGCTCATAAGTGTATTAGATCAATTTCATTCATTTTTTAATTAATTCTTTTAACTCAAAAATGTACAAAGATCCTTAACAGTTTTATACACATTACTGCTTGCAATTAAAGATATATGTTTAATAAACTTTTTAGCTAGCATATAATTTAAACTAGTTTTTATTAATACCTTATACTACTATCGCTTACGAGACTTACGAGACTCTTAGTTCACTTGTATAACTTTTATTCATTTAATATCTCTCTAAAAACTAAAGAAATAGTACTATCTCTTCCCCTATGCAATATCATTAAAACAATAATCCCATAGCCTTTATTTTTATTTTTACTAAACATCTCTCTTAATTTACTTTATTTATTAATTGTCGTGCCGACCCTTTAATAAAACATTATAATTATTTAAAATATTTTCATATTCTTGATTAATAATTTTAATTTGATTACTACTATTATCAAAATATTCCTTAAAAAACTTTAATTCATAATCAACCAAGGTTAATTCAATTGTAACTTGTTTATCTATTAGATTAATATCAGGAACCTGGAATAAAGCATCTAACATCTGTAATAATGGACTATCTTGAAATGAAAACTTCTTAATTTTATTTTCCAATACTCTCAATCTAATCGATTTTAGAATTAACTCATATAATAATCTCACACCACATACTGGAGGACTCATACGGATTCTGTTCTTTGCATAAAATTCACTAATATTAATCTTATTAATTCTATTAATATAACTTCTAATTTTCGGATTACTACTTAAGATTATCTCACTTGAATCTTTACCAAATAATAATATTTCAAGGTATTTATTCATATTTAAAATAACCAAATCAAATACAACTTTCCAGTTAGACATATCACTAAATAAAATATTTTTTCGTTCCATTATCCACCTTATCCATTCTTTATTTAAATCATTTAAAACAATTTTCATATTTACATCCAAAGAATTTTGATATGCCTTTATACTCCAGGGTTTGCTTGCTTTAGGAACTCTTTTAACCTTTTTTCCATTAACAGAAAACACAGTAATTTTATCTACTGTAGCAAAATTTTTATATTTACTTTTCAAATTATTTAAAAGCTTATCACCCAAATTTTCTATTTCCTTAATATTAAATTTATTAATACACTTTAACATAAATTTTTGTTATTGAAACTTTTAAGATATAATATTCACGCTCTTATCACACAATAATATAAGAACACAAATAAGAAACTTTCAGAATTATATATATCCAAACTTTTCTAATTCTCACTATTTATGCAACACTACTCAGCCAGGAGCCAGGACCAATAATTAAATAAACTAAATAAACAAATTAAAGGAAAATTAGTAGTAATATACTTATAACCAAACAAACACAACTAAACTCTCAGACACTACACAAAAACCTAGAGAGATATAGACGCTGTCTACACTTGGAGATTATA
>Ga0208985_1000031_pt1 | contig 13865 bp, 12 predicted proteins | sample MedBloCARef_O1_FD_187853 | JGI IMG/M metagenome (GOLD analysis project Ga0208985, IMG submission 187853) | Forest soil microbial communities from El Dorado National Forest, California, USA - Mediterranean Blodgett CA Ref_O1 (SPAdes) (version 2) | ecosystem: Environmental > Terrestrial > Soil >...
CACCACGATTTTTCACCCCGTGGGGACCGCAAAAATGGGGCCGGCTGAGGACGGCGACGCCGTCGTCGACGGCCGCCTTCGGCTTCATGGCATCGAGCGCCTGCGCGTGATCGACGCCTCCATCATGCCCACCATCACATCCGGCAATACCAACACGCCCACCGCGATGATCGCCGAGAAAGGCGCTCAAATGATCATCGAGGATTCGCGCTGAATGCCGCAGCCGCTATTTGTGTACCGTAATCGAGGAATCCAACAGTCCCAGCGCATCACCGGCGGAGGTTGAGCCGGTCCGCTCAATATCTTGGTTCGAGTAGCTGCGCCCAATGCCGCGGCACTGGCCCGGGGCCGGGGAAATCCGGCTACCGGTGTCGGTAAGGCAGGTCGGATCTTTGATCGCGGCAACCGAGGCCGGCTTCGGTTTCGCGCCATCCGTCGCTGCGCAGCCGAACAGGGTGACTCCCGCGATGATCAGGCCGGCAATTCGCACGTAAGTCGCCATATATATCTCCTATGCCAGTGAACTCCGAGCGCTACCTATAGCGCGGGGTACCCAGGTTGTCTAGGGCCGATATGGCCACAATTCAAGCTGCCGACGCCAATTTAATCCGCGGGCAGGTCACCGGCGTTCGAATCGAGCGACCAATTCCACGTGGTGGGTAAATGGCAGCAGATTGAAGGCGCTGAGCGCGCTCAGACGCAGTTTGCCGCGGGACACCAATCGCGCCGTGTCCTGGATGAATGACTCCAGACCGCAGCTGACATAGATGAATCGTTCAGGGGGGTTGTCGCTCAAATGGTCCGCCAGTTGCGCATCGAGTCCCTTGCGCGGTGGATCGGCGATGATGACTTGCGTGCCGGCCGCCATCGCCAGGCATTTGCCCGCCTCTCCCGGCGTCACGCAGATTCTCGCCTGATCTTGGGGACCGAGCCGCGCGATTCCGAGCGCGAGGCCCTGAAGCGAGCTCAGACCGACCTCATTCATTCGAATCTCGGCGGCTCGCCCCAGCACCGATAGGCCGATGGCGCCGACACCTGCGTAAAATTCAGCAACGCTGGAAGCCGCGGGGATCTGTTGCCGCACATGCGCAATCAGGATCTCGGCCAGATTGAGATTGTTTTGACCGAACGCTCCCGGCGGATAGCATACAGCCGCTCCGCCAAAGTGTTCGACCACCGCCGGCGGCCCGCACCAGTTGCGAAACTCCGGTCCGAGAATGGTATTCGCGCGATCCAGGTTTGCGTTGAACCAGAGGCTGTGCAGATCTTTGCCCAACCGTTCGCGAATCAAATTCAAACACTCGGCCAGAGGTTCCGGTGTGGCGCTGTTCGCCACCATGACCACTTGGGCAGTCTGCGAACTGCGCTCGATCACGACCTGCAGATAGCGCGCGACCCCCAAATGAGCGGCGTCCGAATAGCAGGTGACGCGCGTCTCGGCCAGAGCGCGGCGCACGATATTGGCAACGCGATTGATCAAAGGATGATGCACCACGCAGCTCGGAATATGCACCACGCGATGCGTACCCAACTCGAACAATCCCAGCTTGGGCGAACCTGACCGGCCGCGAATGGCGAGTCGCGCACGATGTCGAAAGCCGATGCACTCTCCGGACTCGATGTCCACCTCGGGAAGGCCATGGGCGCGCGCCAATTCATCCAGCGCGTCGCGCGCCAAACGTGCAATGCCCGCCTCGCCGAATCTCGGACAGCCTGGACATGGCGGCCGATGCGGGCATGGTGGGATTGCAGCGTCGCTGCCGTGCTCCAGTTTCGATTGTTCGCGCATGTCGGAGTGAATACTATGGGCCATGGCCGGCGCAGTCGACAGCAATCGTGTTTGGATCGCACAAGCTATCGCAAAGCTCGACGAGGATCGAAGCCGCGAGGCCGACACGCCGCTTTTGACGCTCGCGCTGCCGGAGCTACCCGACGTCAAGCTGTACATCAAGGACGAGACGGCGCACCCGACGGGGAGCCTGAAGCATCGGCTCGCCCGTTCATTGTTTCTGCACGCCATTTGCAATGGCGACATTCGCGAGAACACGACTGTGGTGGAGGCCTCGTCGGGATCGACCGCCATTTCCGAAGCCTACTTCGCCAATTTGCTTGGGCTGCCGTTCATCGCAGTAGTTCCGCGCGGAACAGCCAGCGCCAAGCGCGATGCCATCGCCAGAGCCGGCGCGCAGATCCATTTGGTCGACCCGCACGAGGAAATCTCCGCGGTGGCTGCGCGAGTCGCGCGCGAAATGCAGGGCCATTTCATGGATCAATTCACGTTCGCCGAACGCGCCACGGACTGGCGCGGCAACAACAATATTGCCGAAAGCCTGTTTGCGCAGCTCGCTACAGAGATCCATCCGCTGCCGCGCTGGATCGTGGTTGGGGCGGGAACCGGGGGAACCAGCGCGACCATCGGGCGCTACATCCGCTATCGGCCGGAACTCAATAAGACCCGCCTTTGCGTGGTGGATCCGGAACGCTCGGCCTTCTTCGGGTATTTCAGCTCGGGGGATCGGGACACTTGCGGCGGTCATGGCGGCATCATCGAGGGCATCGGCCGCGCTCGAGTCGAGGCCTCGTTCATGCGCAACGTCGTCGACCAGATGATTGCCGTGCCCGATGTCGCCTCGATCGCAGCCGCCCGCTGGCTCGAGACGCGATTGGGACGCCGCTTCGGACCCTCGACAGGAACCAATCTAGTCGGCGCGCTGGCGCTTGCGGCGCAGATGCAACCGCAGGGCGTCCCCGGCAGCATCGCGACGCTGGCCTGCGATTCAGGCGATCGATACGCGGATACCATTTACGACGATGCGTGGCTTGCGTCTCGACGACTTGACCTGGGCGGCTGGCCGCAGCAATTTCGGCGTTTGACCGGCGCTCCGCCATTCGGGCATGACCTGCAGCGGGCCGCTCGAACTCAAGACTAATTCTTGAGCGCGCCGAACACCTTTGAAACGATCGCGCTGCCCGCAGCCATCGGATTTTGCCGAATGGCGCGCTCTTCCTCGCCGATGATGACGTACAGGCCGTCCAAGGCCTTATGCGTCACGTACTGTTCGATATTCGCCGCGTCGCCCTGGATGAGACCGAGTTTCTCGCCTTGCCCGGCGAATTGATTGTACTTCTGCGCCAACCCAACCCGATCCGTGCAGCGCTTGACGATAGGGAGAAACTTGAGCGCGAGCGGCGCCGCGGTCTTGTCGCGGAAGAATTGCGTCACCGACTCATCACCGCCGGTGAGAATTTTCTTGGCGTCTTCGATGGACATCGACTTGACCGCATTCATCAGCAATACCTTGGCTTCCGGCACAGCCTGTTCGGCGGCCTGGTTCATGGCGGCAACCAATTCGTCCGCGTCTTTGCCGCGGCCGAGCAGGCGCAGGCCTTGCGCGATTTTATCGAGCGCCGGAGGCAGCGGGATTTTGACTTTGGGGTTGTTCAAGAATCCGCCCGGCGCGCCGAGCTTGCCAATGGCGGCGGATGCCCCGCTGGTGAGCGCCGCCTTGATGCCTCGGGCAGCGTCTTGGTTGGTCAGCTGAGAAATGCTGAGGGCGGTCGCGGACGCCGCACAGAAGCAAGCCATCAGGAGCAACAGACTGATGCGGCGGGAAATTGTCTTGATCACGATCCGATCATACGCCGCGGCGGATCCCTCCCGCGTCTAACCCGACTTATTTTTGCGGGGTGATCATGCACCAAGCCGCGAACAATACGTATAAGGCGATACCAATGCCGAAATAGAGTTTGTCCATGACATTGCCCCGTCGAAGGTTATCGGACCGCTTTAAGCAGGATGGGGATAATCAGACAGTCGGGGGTCGGCAATCCGTCAGAAAAAGTCTACACCTCGGGTAAGACGATGCGAGCCGCGCTATATACTTGGGATCCTCAGGGAGGTCTCGATTGATTCAACCGCCACTCCGCCTGCCGCTGGCCTTCACGTTCACGCACCAAGTCCAACCCGAGGAAATCGACGAGTACGCACACGTCAACAATGCGGTCTATCTGCAATGGTTGGATCGGATCGCGTGGACGCATTCTGCAAAATTAGGCATGACGCTCAAGGAGTGCCTCGCGCTTCGGCGCGGTATGGCAGTGCGGCATACACGCATTGACTACCTGGAAGCCGCGGTGATCGGCGACGAACTATTGCTTGCGACTTGGCTGGTCGCGTGCGACGGACGGCTTCGCTGCACGCGCCGCTTCGAAATCCTGCGTCTTTCCGACGGCAAGCGCGTTGCCGACGCCGAAATCGAATACTTCTGCTTGAATCTCGACACCGGCAAACCCTGCCGTTTCCCGCCCGAATTTGTGCGCTGCTACACCACCATACCGGAGGTTGTAGCGGCTTACGCGCAACTGTCCGCGGAATTGCATCACGTAGGATACTCCCGCGGCGCAGCGCGATCAGAAAGTCCTGGATGACCGCGCCAACGCATCCGACCAGCGAGATTGTGTCGATGGACGCCGCCTCCCTCAGCAAGGCCATTCACTCGCGCAAAGTGTCCTGTGCCGAGGTGATGAGCGCATATCTGGATCAAATCGATGCGCTGAATCCGCAGGTGAACGCCATCGTCGCTTTGCAGCCACGCGTGGAATTGCTCGCTCAGGCGCGCGAGCGTGATGCACAACTGAGCCGCGGGCAGTCGATGGGACCGCTGCATGGCTTCCCTCATGCCGTTAAGGATTTGCAAGCTGTCAAAGGCATCCGCATGACAAGCGGCTCGCCGATTTTGAAGAACTTTGTCCCGGGCGCCGACAGCCCGATGGTGGAGCGGCTGCGCAGCGCCGGCGTCATTTTCATCGGCAAAACCAATACGCCGGAATTCGGTCTAGGGTCGCACACCTACAACCCCGTTTACGGCGCCACGCGCAATGCCTACGTGCCCACACTCTCGGCCGGCGGCAGCAGCGGCGGCGCCGCCGTTGCCTTGGCGCTGCACATGCTTCCTGTCGCCGATGGATCGGACTACGGCGGAAGCCTGCGAAATCCAGCCGGGTGGAATGGCGTCTATGGGTTGCGAACCAGCATCGGCCGCATTCCCACCGAGGCGCGCGACGCATGGTTGCCATCGATGGGAGTCAACGGTCCGATGGCTCGCAATGTCACGGACCTGGCGCTGCTCTTATCGGTGCAGGCGGGGTTCGACCCACAATTGCCGCTGTCTCTGGACGGCGACGGCGCCGCCTTTCAGTCGGGGCTGGAAAAGTCATTCAAGGGCACGCGCATTGCCTGGGGCGGCGATTTCAAGGATCACGCTCCCTGCGAGCCGGGGGTGATCGAGGTTTGCCGAAAGGCGGCCCGCACTCTGGAGTCGCTGGGTTGCAGCGTTGAAGACGCGCTGCCCGAATTTGATTTCGAGGCGTTGTGGCAGGCGACGATTCGCCTGCGCGGCTGGCAGCAGGGAAGCGCCCTCCTCGCCTACTACCGTGATCCCGCCCAACGGGCGTTGCTGAAGCCTGAAGCCGTCTTTGAGATTGAAACCGGCTTGCGTCAATCGGCATACGACATCACTGCCGCCTCGGTGTTGCGCACGCAATGGACGCAGACGCTGCGCCGATTCTTCGAAAGCTACGATTTTCTGATTCTACCGACTGCGCAAGTCTTTCCATTCGAGGTCAATCAGCACTGGCCGCAAGAAATCGCGGGCCGAAAAATGCGGACTTACCACGAATGGATGAAGGGCACGCTGTTCATTTCGATGTCCGGCTGCCCGGCGCTCGCGGCTCCCGCGGGCTTCAGTGATCAGGGCCTGCCCATCGGCATCCAGATCATTGCGCCGAATCGCCAGGAGCTTGCCTGCCTGCAACTGGCGCATGCCTACGAAAGCGCCTTCGATCCCGTGAATCGCCGCCCGCCGGCGTTGCTCAATCGCGCCTAAGAGGCGCTGGCGCCGCAGGAGGCGGCACGCCCCAACAGCAGCGTGCGTTCGCGCGCATTCTGCGCCAGCCCCGCGGCCCGGGTGAACTCGGTGCGTGCCTCGTCGAAGCGTCCCAATTTCTCCAAAAGATCGCCGCGCACGCTCGGCAATAGATGATAAGTGTGAAGGCGCGCGTCGGACACCAGAGCGTCGACGATTTCGAGCGCCGCAGCGGGTCCGAACGCCATGGAGACGGCAACTGCGCGATTCAGGTCGACCACAGGGGACGGCGCGACCTGCGCGAGCGCGTCGTAAAGGGCAACGATCCGCGCCCAGTCGGTTTCATCCGCGCTGCGCGCCCGTGCGTGGCATGCAGCAACCGCGGCTTGCAGCGCATAAGGGCCCAGTGTTCCGCCCAACGCTTCCGAGCGTTCAAGCGCGGCCTGCCCCCTGCCGATCAACAGCTGATTCCAACGCCCGCGATCCTGCTCCAGCAACAGGATGGGTTGCCCCGAAGGATCCACGCGCGCGGCCGAGCGCGACGCCTGGATTTCCATCAATGCGATCAAGCCGTGCACTTCCGCTTCGCGCGGCGCCAATTCTGCGAGTATGCGCCCGAGACGCAATGCCTCTTCGCAAAGGGCGGGGCGCATCCATTCCTCGCCCGCCGTGGCGGCGTAGCCTTCGTTGAAGATCAGATAAATGACCTCGAGCACCGAGGCGATCCGTCCTTCGAGTTCCTCCGCACGCGGCATTTCGAAGGGCACGTGCGCCTCGGCCAAGGCCCGCTTGGCGCGCACGATGCGCTGTCCAATGGTCGGCTCCGGAACCAAGAACGCGCGCGCAATCTCGGCGGTATTCAGGCCGCCCAACAGGCGCAGCGTGAGTGCCACCCGCGCCTCGGTCGACAAGACGGGGTGACAGGCGATGAATATCAGTCGCAGCAAATCATCGCTCACTTCTTCGTCTGACTCATCCTCGGGCGTCGGCGTTTCGCGCATCAGCAACTCGGCGTCATGCGCAATCGTGTCGTGCTTGCGCTGCAAGAGTTTGAAGCGCCGCAACTGATCCAGCGCGCGGTTCTTGGCGGTAACCATCAGCCATGCTCCTGGGTTATTGGGCACGCCGGAGGTAGGCCATAGCTCGAGCGCCGTCACAAGAGCGTCTTGCGCCAGTTCCTCGGCGAGACCGACGTCGCGCAACATGCGGGCGAGTTTCGCAATGATTTTGGCCGATTCCATGCGCCACACTGCCTCGATGGTCGCTTGGATGCTGTCAGACTTCATTCAAAGCACGCCCCAAGCTCGCGGATCTCGAACGTCACCGAATTCGCGACCGGACACTCAGCCGCGATTGCAACGGCTTGCTCGCGCGTCTCGCAGGTCAACATGAAAATGCCGCCGATCATTTCCTTGGCCTCCGCAAAGGGGCCGTCTACCACCGTCGTCGCCCCGCCGCGCACCTTGATGCGGGCGCCGCGGGCATCGTCCTTCAATGACTGGCTCATCGTGAGCAGACCGCGCGCCTTGAGCGAATCGCTGTAGCGCAGCATGCTGTCATATAAAGCCCGCCCTTCCGCCTCGGTACGCGTCTTGCGCTGTCCGGTAGGTTCGACGATTAGCAGCATGTAACTCATGACGACCTCATTGATGAACGTTAGGGCGCAAATTATGACTGAACCGGGAGGGTGCTGTTCGCCGTCCGAACGGCACCCCCGGTAGGGCGCCCCTATTGAAAATCTTCCAATGCGTAATGCGGGCGAATCTCGATCTCCGAGTCCTCAGGCATGGGATTGGGACAGCGCTTGACCCACTCCACGGCTTCCTCTATCGATCTGACCTGCCAGAGCCAGTAGCCCGCCACCAGTTCCTTAGTCTCGGCGAATGGTCCATCGATCACGGTCCGGTCGCGGCCGGAGAACTGCACGCGTTTTCCCTGGGCGCTCGGACGCAAGCCATCGCCGGCAAGCATGACACCGGCCTTGACCAATTCTTCGTTGAACTTACCCATATCCGCGAGCAGTTTGGGCGTCGGCATGACGCCTGCTTCGCTGCTTTTGGTCGCCTTGACCAGCACCATGACTTTCATTTTCTCCCTCCTCAATTTGCCTCGGTTACTGGAACGACGATCGATGCAGGGCGATTTAGACAAGATTTCGTCATTTATTTTCCGCTGTCGTTTGGGGCCGGCGCCGTTCGTTGAAGGGATAGAGCGTCGATGCATCAGCGCATCACGCCAACCCTTGAAAGGAGGCTATCTTGAACACACTACTCGCGAAAATCGTTGCCCTGGGCCGGGCCATCGGACCTTATGTGGCGCTGGAAATATTGTTGCCGGGCGGCACTTTGATTGCCCTTCTGCTGTGGTTATACCGCACGCACGTCAACAAGGCACCATTGGGCGAGGCCCTTGGTTAGTGCCAGGTGCAAGCAAGAAAATCCGCAGCGATCAAGCGGCGGGGCGCAGCGCCAGGAACCAGCATGCGCCAATCACCAGCACGGCGCCGAAGCCCGCGACCAACTGGCGGTGCGGGCCGCGATAGCCGGGCATGCCGCTGCGAATGTAGATCCACCCGACGGCGAGTCCAAAAAGAAAACCCAGCGCATGGCCCAGCACATCGACATGCGCACTGCCTGCGCCAAGCAACGTCAGCAGGCAAATTCCCGCAATCAGCGGCGCCCAGCGATACCAGAGCCGCTCACGCAAGGTGAGACGCTGCCGCCACGCCATGCCTGAGAGCAGTCCCAAGGCGGCAAACACCGCAGTGGATGCGCCCACCGCGCGATGTGTGATCGGCGTGATCAGCGTTTCCGCATAATTGGCCATCGCGGCGGCCGCCAGAATGCTCGCCCACGCAATTCCCGGTCCCAGCAGGCGCGAAGCAGCGACGCCCGCGACGGCGCCGAATAGCACGTTGCCGAGCAAGTGTTCCTGATCCAAATGCAGGGTCAACGCCGTCACGGCTCGCCACCATTCTCCGCGCGCATTCGCATCGAGCGCACCCAAGGACAGCCAATCCGCGCCGAACATTCCATTGCCGGCGCAATAGGCCGCCAGCAAGAGAATCGACACATAGATGAAAACGCCGACTCCCGCGCCCGGGTGCGGCGGCAATACCGGCTCCGCAACTCTGCGCGGCACGCTGCGCTCGGCGGAGTAGCGGCTGATTTCCTCATAGGCGCGCGACAGCAGCGCAGGGGAGACGCAGAGCAGCCAGAAGTCCCCGCTCTGGCGCACCTCGTGCTCGATGCTGCGCGCTTCGAGCACCAGGCTGTATTCATGGCAGAGCCGCTTGGAGCCGCGGAATACCACTGCAGAAGCCGAGTCGGCTGCGGAACTCTCCGGTGGATTTGACAATGGCAGGGTCAATGCGCGCTCCGCCCAATGGCAGTTCTGCCCCTATGGGGTCGGGGCGCGCATTAGTCAACCGCCGGGCTGCGAAAACGCCGCGTTAATGAACTTAATCAGGCGCTGCCGCACATCGAAGCCGTGCCAGGGCTCCGGACTTGGCCCACCGCGCATCCCGTTCGACAACGGCCCGTGATCTTCGCGCGGATATTGAACCAGTTCCACATGCACGCCGGCCTGCCGCAGCGCGCGATACATCTCCAAACTCTGCCCCAGCGGATCGGTCCTATCTTCCTCTCCCTGGATCAACAAGAACGGTGTCTTCGCATGCGCGGCGCCCGCCAGAGGACTCTGGCGCCACGCATCTTCGGCATGCTCCCAGGGCGAACCATAGAACCAGTGGTCATACCACGGATTGTCCTCCGTTCCATATTCACTCTGCTGATCGATGACCGGCGCGGCGCTCACGATGGCGCGAAAACGCTCGGTCTTTCCCTCGACAAATCCGGCCATCTCGCCGCCGTAGCTGTAACCCATCAACGCCAGCCTGTGGGTGTCGATGGGATTTGCCGCGATGACGGCATCGAGGCCCGCCATGATGTCGCGATAGTCTCCGCCGCCCAAATCATTTTTGTTGGCCGCGGCGAATGCCGCGCCGTAACCGGTGCTGCCGCGGGGATTCGGTCGAAACACCATCCAGCCTTGGCCTGCCAAAAACGAAATCATGGGATCGAAGGTTTCCAGCCATGCGCCGGTTGGGCCACCGTGCACGTCGACCAGCAACGGCTGCGATGCGCTGTTGCCGGCGTTCGGCACATACAACAATCCTTCGAGCGGCAGATTTTCATTGTTCCAGCGAATCAAGCGCGCAGGCGTGCTCGGCCAATTCCCCGGCAGCAATTTAGGCGTGCTCAATTTTCGCGCCGAGCGCCCCAAGGTTTTAGAGTAGAACAGGGCAACCGGCTCGGCGCTGCTTTCTCCCGTCCAAACGCAGGCGACATGCCGGCGATCGCAGTCTAGTCTTCGGACAACGGGCGCATCGAAATGCAGCAACTCCGTATGGCCGTTGTGAATGCGCATGTACGCCAAGTGAGTGCCTGTCTGCACGCCTTGCAGCATGTCGCCGCCCACATTGACGGGCCTGTCTCCTGAGATCGATCCCGAAAAACCGCCGGTAAGGTTGCGCACCGAGCGATCCGCAAGATTGATGACATGCAAGTCGTTGTAGCCCGGCGGCGCATCGCGTTGTGCCTGAGCCACGTAGTAAAAGCTCGAACCATCAGCGGAGAAGGCGCCCTGCTCTACCGTCAGCGGTACTTCTTTGATTTGGGCAGGATGATCGGGATCCTTGGTCTCAACCAACCACGCCTTGGCATCGGGTCCGAGATCGCCCGCGTGGTTCGGACCCTCCGTCAAGGCGATCAAGCGCTCGCCCTTTTGCGACCAAGAAATCGACGCTACATCCGGCGGAACCGCAACCGCGGTCAACTTCTCTGACTCCGCATTCAGGAGATACAACCGCTTGCCGTGCCGGTCGTGGTTCAACCACAGCGCATCGGCCTTGTCAGTCTTCTGTTTCTTCTCCCCCACGGTCTCCGGATCGCGCGCAAGGATGGCAATGCTATTTCCGTCGGGTGCGACTTCGTATCCATCCACATCGAGGGGCAACGGATCGTGAGGATGCGGCTCGTCGGGTTTCTTGGGCGGTATGGCGTCCGCATCCGCTGATTCATCGACAATCGGGGAGATTTTTAAATCATAGGCATGCGCTTCACCGCCGGACATGAGCAGTCGAAACAATTCCGTATGCTCGCCGCGCTTGGCCAGGAAAAGCACGCTGCCGTCTCCCAGCCAGCGCGCCTGCCGCTCGCCCGCCTTGTCAGCAGCCGGAGACCAGGTGAGTTGACGCGCCTTATCCTGCGTCGCATCCACCAACCAAACGTGGCCTCGTCCGCCGTCCGCAGTCGCGTCGGAAATTCGCACCAGCACCCGGCCGCCGTCCGGCGAAATGCGAGGATCCGTCATCGCGCGCACATGGCGCAGGTCCTCATTGGAAGGATAGGCCCCATCGAGCGCATGAGCTTGCGAAACTGCAAGGCTTGCGCTGCACACCGCGGCCGCGAGCGGCCGCAGCCGGTTGGCGCCCGAAACATCCCATGACATGAGGAACCTCGCCGTGATTGCCGATCGCTCATTCTATGCGATCGGCGCGATACGACGAGGCGCCTTTTCTATTGCTTGGCCTTCTTCGCAGCTTCTTTGGCGGCCTGCGCCTTCAAGTATTGCTCATAGGCATTTTTCTCGGCAGCCTCGGCCGTGATGTGAATGCGAATTTCGTCGCTGACCTGCGGAACATACAGACCCAAGCCGAAATCGGATCGCTTGACCGTGGTCAGCGCTTCGAATCCAACGGTAGGCACGTTGTTTCGCGGATTCGTGCCGACCTTGTTCAGTGTCACATCCAGGGTTACCTGCTTGGCGATGCCGTGCACGCTCAAATCGCCGATCACCTTCAAAGCGCCGGGCATGGCGCCTTTTTCAACGCGCGTGCTCTTGAAGGTGGCGGCCGGAAACTTGGCTATGTCAAAAAAATCAGTCGACTTGAAGTCGTCGTTCAGATCGGGCACGCCCGTGCTCATGGAAAGCAGCGGAATCTTTACCGTCACCGTCGAGCGGGTAGGGTCAGCCTGATCGAATTCCAGAGTGCCTTCGACGGTGTTGAACTGCGCGGTAGGATTCGCAAATCCCAAATGGTTCCAGGTGAGCACGCCCTGCGTGTGCTGAGGCTCGAACGTGTAGGTGGCCGCATGCAAGGGAGCGCCGAGCAGCGCAATAGCGGCAGCGACGAGAAGACGAGAAATCATGGTTAGGACTCCGGTGGGGTGTGACATCGCCACCATGCCGCCTACGAGCCTCCGAAGTCCTGAATCCGCGCTGAATCCTTCTGAAAAATCCTGATGACGCTACTTGCTCCAGGTCCATTGCCGGCTGGTGGCGCGACAGCCGCCGCCCGGACTACCCGTCCACGCACGACCGTGGACAAAGCGCCCGCTTGGCGCGCCCGTGGCGCTGCCGTCGCGCAGGGCCTGAACACCGTTGACCCATACCTGCTCGATTCCGGTCGCGAGTTGATGCGGGCGATCATAAGTGGAGTGGTCCTGCACCGTCTTGGGATCAAATACGACCACATCGGCAAAATAGCCCTTGCGCAGTTCGCCGCGATCTTGCAGCGACAAATTTTGCGCCGGCAGCGCGCTCAACTTGCGAATCGCAGATTCCATCGACAGCGCCTTGTCGTCGCGAACATACTTGGCGAGGACCCGCACGAAGTTACCGTAAGCGCGCGGGTGTTCATTGGACTGTAGAAACACCCCTTCAGGCGCCGGCGCGCTGGCATCCGACCCGAAACTCACCCAGGGAAGGGCCACTTCACGGCTGACGTTTTCCTCCGACATCAAGAAGTAGGCCGTGCCCACGCGTGATCCGTCCTCCACGACGAGCTGCATGGCGGCTTCCTCGGGGCTGACGCCGCGCATCGTCGCCACTTCGTCCAGCGTCTTGCCGGTCAGCGGCTTGAGGGCCGGATTCTTGAATTCGAGCAGCAGCGCGCCCTTCGGACCCGCGCGCTGCAAAAGATTTTCCCAAGACGGCGATTGCTCGCGCATTTCAGCCGCGACGCGCGCGCGTATCGCCGGATCCTTGAGCCGCGCAATCCACTTGTCGAGTCCGCCTTCCTGGACCCACGCGGGCATCGCTACATCGAGACCGGTCGCGCCCGCGGTGTACACATACATGTCCGCCGTGATGCGGGTGCCCGCCGCGCGCGCATCCTGCACTTGCTTGATCACGGCATCGAGCTTGCCCCAATTCACGCGGCCGGCGACTTTCAGATGGTAAATCTCGGCCGGAGCGCCCGATCCCTGTGCGATATCGATGGTTTCCTGCACGGCTTCGGCAATGCGATCGCCTTCGCTGCGCATGTGCGCAATATACATGCCGCCGCAGCTCGCCGATTCCTGCGCAAGCGCGATCAATTCCGGCGTTTTTGCGTAAGTATTCGGATTGTAGATGAGCGCGGTCGTGACGCCGAGCGCGCCCTGCTCCATTGCCTGGCGCACCAATCCGCGCATCTGCTGCAATTGCTCAGGACTCGGTTGCACATTGTCTTCGCCCAACACATTGGTTCGCACGATCCCGGCACCGACAAATGAGGCGACGTTGGGAGCAATTCCCTTGCGCTGCAACTTGTCGAGGTATTCGCCGAGCGTGGTCCAATCGACGTCGTAGTGAATGTCGCCCTGATGACTGCTCATGTCCTTCTTCATCGCGGGATTCAAAGGACCCATGGAGTCCTCACCCATGACTTCGAGCGTCACGCCCTGTGTCAAGTCGCTCAACGCCCGTCCGTCCACGAGCAGCGACTCTTCAGGATGAGCCAACATATTGATGAAGCCCGGGACCACGGCCTTGCCGCGCGCGTCGATTTCCGCGCGCGCCTTGCCCGGGGCGTGAGGACCGACATAAGTGATCCGGTCGCCATCGATGCCGATATCGCCGATGAAACCGGGTTTCCCCGACCCGTCGTAAATAATACCGTGGCGGATAATGGTGTCGTGGCTCGTCCGGCCTTCGGCCGCCAATGCCGGGGCGCCG
>Ga0208985_1000032_pt1 | contig 13854 bp, 9 predicted proteins | sample MedBloCARef_O1_FD_187853 | JGI IMG/M metagenome (GOLD analysis project Ga0208985, IMG submission 187853) | Forest soil microbial communities from El Dorado National Forest, California, USA - Mediterranean Blodgett CA Ref_O1 (SPAdes) (version 2) | ecosystem: Environmental > Terrestrial > Soil >...
AGTGTAATTCTCTAATAGTTTAGTTTAAACAATATAATATTTAAATATAAATTATACATATTTCATTTAACTGTATAATTTATACGCGGAAAGATAAAACAGATATATTTTAAAATAAAAGATATGTATAATATAACATAAAGTCTGAAAGAATCGAACTTTCTTTAATCTATACACAAATATGTATATGTAAATTAAAGCATAACCATCTGCAATACCATTAGAAATTTTAAAAATAAAATATCTATTTATTTTAAATGTAAATATATTTATATACTTATTAGGTATATTTCATAACATTAACACTAAATAATCTATAATTCAGTTCAATTAACTTTTAATTGAACTAAATAAAGGCAACATAATTAATACAAGCAGACTTGAATCAAACACAGATAAGTAAGGGATTAATATATAAAAGATAAGTCCTATTAATATATATAAAGCATAACTAGTTATAACACCAGTATCTAAACTAGCTATATTTCTACTTAAAGTTACTAATCCTTTTTCTAAACCATAAGGCCCTAATAATTCTACACTTCCTCTATCTAAAACTTTAGTAGTTTGACCACCTAATTTTAAAATAAATCCTGTTATATATTTGTTATATAAAAGCTCAATTAAAAAACGTTGGTTAAAGAAACTAAAAATGTTATAACCTAATCTAGTTAATTTAAAATTAATTAAACCTAAAGGTAAAAATTCAGATAGAATAATAGCAATAACACTAAGTGAAACAGTAAACATTAAAGGTAATAATTTAAATAAAACAGGTACTGCAAATTCTGTGTCTAGCATAGTTTCATGCATAGGATGTATGAATAAACTATTATCCATAAAGAATCCTGAACCTAATCCTATAAAAAGATCTTTAGCTATATAACCAAAGAATATAGAGAATATAGCTAAAATTATTAAAGGTATACTCATAAAAATATCCCCTTCATGTGCGTGTTTATAGTTAGTTAAAGGACCATTAGGGTTTGTTAAGAAAGTTAAGTATAAAACTTTAACTGAATATAGAGTAGTAAACATTGCTCCTATAGTTGCAATAAAATAAACAACTGTACTACTAAAGTAGAATTGTCCATATGCAGATTCTAAAATAAAATCTTTACTATAAAATCCAGTCATAAAAGGGAATGCTACTAAACTAAGACTAGCTATCAACATAACAGAGTAAGTTAAAGGTAAAAAAGCTCTTAATCCACCATATTTTCTAAAATCTTGGTTATCAGATACAGCATGAATTACAGCTCCTGCACCTAAAAATAACAAAGCTTTATAGAAAGCATGATTAACTAAGTGGAATAAAGCAAGGTTGTATGAAGATAAACCTACTGCAATAACCATCATACCTAATTGACTCATAGTACTATATGCAATAACTTTTTTTATATCTTGTTGGAATAGACCTATAAGACTACTAAAAACAGTAGTTATAGCACCTAATCATAAACATAGTATTAATACAGTTGAACTGTATTCTATTAAAGGACTTGTACGCATAAGTAAGTATACACCAGCTGTAACCATAGTAGCCGCATGAATTAAAGCACTAACAGGTGTTGGACCTTCCATAGCCATAGGTAATCATACGTGTAATCCTACCTGAGAACTTTTAGCCATAGCTCCTATTAATAAACATACACCTATAATTGTAACAATATTTTCATTAACAAAAGGAGCTAATGAAAAAACGGTACTATAATCTATATTACCAAAAGATCATAAAATAGCAAAAACACCTATTGTAAAAAAGCAATCTCCAACTCTATTAGTTAAAAAAGCAGAGATAGAACTTTGATTTGCCGCTATTCTAGTAAACCAGAAACTAACTAACAAGTATGAACAAACACCAACACCTTCTCATCCCACGAACATCAATAAAAAATTATTAGCTGTAACTAATATTATCATCATAAATGTAAATAAACTAAGATAACTAAAGAATCTTTGATTATGGGGATCATGGCTCATATATCCAATAGAATATACGTGCACTAAAGAAGAAACAATTAAAACAGGAATTAACATAGACACTGTTAAACTATCAAATTGAAAACCTCATAAGATGTTTAATGATTCACTGTCTATTCATCTAAAAAGATTTATAGACACAGGTATATTATTTAGCCCTACTTCAAAAAAAGCTACTATTGCTAGTAATGTTGTTGAAATAACACATAAACATGTTATTAATTGCGCTCCACTAACTCCGACTTTTCTACCAAAAAACCCTGCAACTATAGACCCTAACAATGGTAAAGTTATTATCGCTAAATACATTATTTATATTCTATAGCTATACTTCCTCTTAATCTGTAAAAAGCAACTAGAATACCTAAACCTATTGCAGATTCTGCACCAGCAATTGCTATTATATATATAGCATAAGTTTGGCCTAATATATCATCAAAGCTAAGTGAACTTACCAATATTAAAAATGTAATAGATAAAAGCATTATTTCTATAGAAATAAGCATTAATATTATATTTTTTCTATTTAAAACGAAACCTAAAATTCCGATTAAAAATAACACTAAGGTTAAATTCATTATATATTATTTATTATCAACAACTATTGGTTTTGAAATTATTATTAGTATTGTTAAGGATGTTAATGTTAAGCCAGTATTATAATATAAAGAAACTTAAATTTAACATATAACATATACTAATACTTGTGTTAATAAATAAAAAATATTATTATAATTTACTTATGAAAACACGGCTTAAAAATAAACGTACAAATCTTGGTAATACATATTTAGAAAATACGTATATCATTGTAACTAATAAAACAAATGCAAATATTACTTGGTTAACAAAATAAAAAGGAACTAATTGTGGCATGGTGTATTTAGAACAAGATAGATGTATAAAAAACATGTAAAAATTAAAACTTAATTATAACGGGAAAACATTGAGAATATACATATAAATTATATCTCTTTAATGTTTATATGAAGCATTCAATGTTTTAAATTGGGCTATATAGTTAGTCAATTGACTATTATATGTAGGGTCTTTACTCCTCATATTATTTTCTAGGCTTAAGCCCTTATTAAACAACTCATTAATAGACATACCATTATGAGTGATTAATCTGTCTATGACACCTATTCTAGCACTAACTTTATTAGCATCAGAATCTGACATGCTTGAGGGTACATCAATTGACATATTACCTTGAGCATCCGAAACGACATTAATACCCGTATCTACAACAAGACTTTTAAATTGAGAGATAAACATATCTAATTGAGGGATCAATCTATTAAGTTCTAGAACTATTCCTGATAATTCTTCTTCCATATTATAAAATAGTATTTGATAGATGTGTATATATACATGTATATATATATATATATAAATATATATATAAATTACTTACATCAGAATCATTGATGATTAAAGATTACCGTGGGAAAACATTGAGGATACATAAACACTATTTTTTTTTTAATATTTACATGAAACATTCAATGTTTTATTACAATTTATTATTGTAGTTATAAGGGTAAAGATACAAACATTACAACATTACAACTAACTTTGTAATGGTAAAGATACGAATGCGTGAGGTTTAGGTGGGCTAGTTAAAGCTCATTCTAAACTATTATAGCTTCTATTTAATAATGTTTGTAAAGAATCACTATAGAACTGAGGTGTAAGTCAAGGGTATCTACTTGTAGCTTTACCTTCAACTAATTGTACATATACAATGTATAAGAAAAGTCAAGTAGCTACTACACTTATTATTGACCCAAAACTACTAATTAAATTTCAACCTGCGAAAGCATCAGGGTAATCTCCAATTCTTCTAGGCATACCTTGTAAACCTAAAAAGTGTTGAGGGAAGAATGTAACATTAACACCAATAAACATAATTCAGAAGTGAACTTTACCTAAGAATTGGCTATAATCTAATCCTAATATTTTAGGAATTCAGAAGTATCAAGCACTAAATAAGGCAAATACAGCTCCCATACTTAAAACATAATGGAAATGAGCCACAACATAGTAAGTATCATGGAAAGCGATATCAAGAGAAGCATTAGCTAAAACAACTCCACTTAATCCTCCTATTGTGAACATAAATACGAAACCTAAAGCAAATAACATTGAAGGTGTTAATTGTAAAGATCCTCCGTAACATGTAGCTAATCAACTGAATATTTTTATACCAGTTGGAACAGCTATAATTAAAGTAGCAGCTGTAAAGTAAGCTCTAGTGTCTACATCTAATCCCACAGTATACATATGGTGACTTCAAACAACAAAACCTAAAACTCCTATAGACATCATAGCATAAACCATACCTAAATAACCAAACACACTTTTGTTAGAGCTAGCTGATATAGTAGTACTAATAACACCAAAACCAGGTATAATTAAAATATAAACTTCAGGGTGACCGAAGAATCAGAAAAGATGTTGGTATAGTATAGGATCACCACCACCAGCAGCTTCAAAGAAAGATGTATTAAAATTTCTATCAGTTAAAACCATTGTAATTGCACCAGCAAGAACAGGTAATGATAATAATAATAATACAGCTGTAACTACTACAGCTCATCCAAATAAAGCTAATTTATGTAATCTTATACCTGGACTTCTCATATTTAATATAGTTGTTATAAAGTTAATAGCACCTAATAAACTACTTATACCAGATAAGTGTAAAGCAAAAATAGCTAAATCAACACTAGGTCCACTATGACTTTGTATACCACTTAAAGGAGGGTATAGTGTTCAACCTGTACCTGCCCCATTTTCTATTCCACTAGCGAAAAGGAATAAGACTAAACTAGGTGGTAATAATCAGAATGAAATATTATTTAATCTAGGGAATGCCATATCAGGACCCCCTACTAATAATGGTAATAAGAAATTACCAAATCCACCAATCATAGCTGGCATAACCATAAAGAAAATCATTAATATGGCGTGAGCTGTTATTATACTGTTATATAATTGATTATCTGCTATATATTGAACACCAGGTCCACTTAATTCTAATCTTATTAAAACTGAAAAAGCTGTACCTAATAGACCTGAAAATAAAGCGAAGATTAAGTATAGTGTACCAATATCTTTAGCATTTGAAGATAAAAATCATCTCTCAGTTCAAAGTGAAATACTTGATCTAAGTATGCTTTTATCTGTATTCCTCTCAACATTACCATTGCTTAAATTTAGACCATAAGTATTGAGGTGGGAAGTATTTAATCGTGAAACAGACAAATAACACATTTAATACACTATTCTTTGAGTTGATAATTTTACCAAAAGAATAGGTAGGTAGATTTTAAAAACAGAAGTAATTTAGCCAATAAATTTTACATTAAATGGTTATTAATACTACTAATATTAAACCATGGATAAAATTTAAAGACATATACTTAGGACATATTTAAAAAGAATAAGTGAATTGAACACCTATGTTATTAAAATTAAATTTAATATTACTTTACCTTTTAAGCTAATTCTTTTTTATATATGTATTATTTAAATAATACGTATAAGTAAAGTATAAAATACTTTTTATTGTTCTTCTAATCAAGATAAGAATTTTTCTATACTAACTGATTCTATAACTATAGGCATAGAACTATGTAAAATACCACATATTTCTGAACATTGTCCATAGAATGTACCTTCTCTATTTATAAGAACAGATACTTGATTTAATCTACCAGGGTAAGCATCACATTTGATACCTAAAGCTGGGCAAGCAAAAGAATGTATAACATCAGCAGCTGTAACAATAAATCTAACATGTGTTAATTCTGGAAGTATAACTCTATTATCAACTTCTAACATTCTTAAAGCTCCTTCAGCCAAGTCTGATTCTGGTACTAAGTAAGAGTCAAACTCTATAAAGTCCCCATCTTCTGTTAAGAAGTCAGGGTATTGGTAACTTCAGTATCATTGATGACCTTCTGCTAATACAGACATAGCTGGATCACTTACTTCATCCATTAAATATAATAATTTAAATGATGGGAAAGCTATTAATATTAATATTAAAGCAGGAGTTATAGTTCATATTAATTCTATTAATGTACCATGATTTAAATATTTGTGTGAGATAGGTGATTTTTCATGTATAAATGTTCTTACAACAGATATCATTATTCATCCTACACCAAATAATATTACAACTAAGTAAAACATGATATTATCATGTAATTCTACTAATCCTTCCATTTGTGGAGTAGCAGTATCTTGAAAGTATAAACCTCAAGGACTTGGGGCATCACAATAGTTTAAAAAGCTATTATATATATAATTAACCATATATTTATTTTTTTTCTTGTATCCATATTATAATATTGTATGAGTATTAAAAGTAATTGTATTTGGAATATAAAAGGAAAAACAGATAAAAAAAAATTAAGGATCAACGGTGTTATAATCTTTATGAAAATAAATATTTAGGAAATACAGATATTAATTAATATATATTACTATATATTAAAGTTGATACTGAGTAATGTAACCCGTCTAAAATTGGTGCAGGGTATATACCTAGTACTACTGTAAAGATAACTAAAGTAAATAACATGAAAAATTCACGTACATTTAAATCAACCAAGCTATATTGGTTTTTTAAAGTTAAAAAGAAGGCTCCACCAAAAGCTAATCTATTAAACATATAAATAGTGTAAGCAGCTGAGAATACTATAGAAGAACTAGCCAATACACCTAATAATGGTAATTTTTCAAATACACCATATAAAGACATAAACTCTCCTACAAAATTTAAAGTAAGAGGAGCACCACAATTACCTAAACATAGTATAAAGAATAATATAGAGAATATAGGCATAGTTTGAGCTAGACCTCTATAAAATGGTATCAATCTAGTTCCAGATCTGTCGTATAATATACCACCTACACATATAAATAGACCACTAGATACAAAACCATGAGCTAACCCTAAAAGTATACCTCCTTCTATACCTTGTATTGTATTACTAAATACACCTATTAAGTATACTGCGGCGTGTGAAACAGAACTGTATGCAATTAATTCTTTAATGTCTATTGTTCTTAATGTACTAAAACTAGCATATATAATAGTTATTACCCCTATAAGGTATATTATATATGTATATTCTAAAGAAGCTTTAGGTAATAAAGGTAATATAAGTCTAAATATACCATATAAACTTAATTTTAACACAATAGCAGCTAAAAGAATACTACCACCTAATGGTGATTCAACGTGAGCTTTTAATAATCAAGTATTTAAAAATATAGTAGGAGTTTTTATAGCAAATGCTATAAAGATACCATAAAATAAGAATAATTGTGTAGAGTAATTGAAATTAGTTTTATATAAAGCATCAAAGTCTGTTGTCCCCATTATAGATGACATTGTAAGTATTGATAATAATAAGAACAATGACCCAAATAATGTGTATAAAAACAAATAGAAACTAGCTCTTACTTTATTACTTGATCCGAATAAACCAATTAATAAAAATAAAGGCGGTAAGATACTTTCAAAAAATACATAGAATAATAGTATATCTAATACTAGGAATACAGCTAATAGTAAGCTTTCTAATAATAATATTATTATAACATAAGATCTTATGTTTTCTTTTATAGATTTTCAGTTAGATAATAATGCTATAGGTACTATTATAGTAGTCAATAACACAAAATATATGGATAATCCATCAACACCTAAATAAAAATCGTATGAACTTATTTGATGGTACTCTTGTACAAACTGGAAGTGGTTTACACTAAAATCAAAAAGTATAAATATTATTAATGAGCATAATAAGTTAACAACAGACGTTATTAGACCTGTTGTTTTTATACGTTTATTGTTTAAAGCAGAGGTATCATAAGACAGACAAGTAGATATTATAAAAATACCTATTAAAGGTATAACCAATAAAAGGGATAATAACATGTAAAAAAAAAGAAATAAATCAAACTTACGGTAGATCGGAGGAATACTTACCCCATATATTTTTAACATTTAGATTTAGTGTGGGTCTGAATATAAATAGTTTTATATTATTTTGTTGGTTTACCTACTAATTTATTAATTTTTATGTAATTACTATGTAAAGTGTATGTTTGTCTACTTTCTATTTTTAAAGCATTTTTACCTAATTCAAAAGCAAAACCTAATGTCAAGGCTAAAAAGAATACAAGCATTATGGTTAAACCATATATACCATTAGCATATGCACTAACTACATAAGGATAAACTAAAAGTATTTCTAAATCAAATAATAAAAATAATAGAGCAAATATAAAAAAAGAAATACTAAATTGTGTTCTATTTTGTCCCAGGAAAGAATGAAAACCACACTCAAAAGCACTATCTTTTTCATCATAAGGGTTATGAGGAGCGAATATTAAATTAACCGCTAATAGTATAATAGCTAATATGGGTACAAATATAAAGAAAAAAGTTATACTAGACATTATGAATTAAATAAGATTAAAGCTAATATATTTGACATACTTAATGATTCTTGAGGCATTAAAATGAATAATAACATTACTAATGTTAATATACTTATTGTTATTGTTAAATGGCTTGATAGTATTATGCTATCGTATTTAAAGCTTAATTTTTTAACTAAACCATTGTTTTTGGTTATAGTTGCAAACATGTCAACATCTGAAATACAAGGATTTACTTTGTATTCAGGTTTATCGAAGAAAATCTCTTTTACAATGTTTAGATAATACACTGCACTTATTACACTAGTTAATATAGCTACAAGTGTTAAGAAAACATATCCGTTGTCTAAAGCTGCGCTTAATACCATCTGTTTTGCAAAGAACCCTATTAGAGGTGGTATACCTGCAAAAGAGAATAGAGTTATAGCAAAACTTAAAGCTAACATAGGATTTATGTAAAAGAAACCTTTCATTTGGCTAATTAATTGTATAGGTGAGTTATTTTTATCTAATAATAAACTATATTTTTTATTCTCGTTACTGTAACAGTATAATGAATACCCTACAGCTAATAATAACATAAATGCATTTAAATTACTTAAAGTGTATTGCATTAAATAGAATATGAATGCTTGAATAGATTCTATGCTGTTAATACTTAAAGCTAATAAAATAAATCCTACATGACTTATAGTACTATAAGCAAATAATCTTTTTATTCTATATTGTGTTAATCCCAATACTGTACCTATTATTAATGAAAGTAAAGAACTTACTAATAAAGCTGTAGTTCAAGTAAAATTATTTGTAAATAATGAATTACTAGTGTAATGTACTAACTCTAAAAAGAATACAAATATAGATATTTTTGCTATTATAGCTATAAATGTTGTAACTATAGTAGGTACAGCATCATATACATCAGGTGATCAAAAATGGAATGGTGCAGCACTTACTTTAAATAAAAACCCTACTGCTAATATAACTAAAGAGATATTTATATAGTCAGATTTATATCAAGATTGAGTATCACTACCTAGATCACTTATGCTAGCTATAACATATATACCATCAAGACTAGTAGTACCAGAATTAGCATATAAAAGAGCTGAACCTAATAAGATAAAACAAGAAGCTAATCCACCTAATAAAAAATAAGTAAGACCTCCACTAGTTGCTTTTTCAGAGTTTCTGTATAGAGTACTTAATAAATATAACCCGTAACTTTGTAATTCTATACTTAAAAAAATAGATACTAAGTCACTAGTTGAAACTAAGAAAACAGCACCAGTTACTATAAATAAAATAATTAAAGGGTATTCTATTATTTTAAATTGTTCCCCCATTTTATTTATGATTTTAGATTTAAAGTTAATAACATTATAAGACAATAACTTTGAAGAGTTTTTAAAAAATACTTTTCTAGGATAAAAACCTGTTAATTGTAATATAGCAGCACTAACTAAAAAAATAAATAACTGGAAGGTGTGTGTTATGCTTGTAGCATTAAATAAACCTCCATATAAACCTATCCCTGTGTCCAAGTTTGTTAGATACAAACTATCTAAAGTAAGGTAACTGGATAATAATAAAATTATTATAGTAACTCTACTATATAAAATAGATTTATCTCGTCTCAATGAAACGGCATTCGACATTAATAATGAAAGAAGTGAAATAATTAACATAAGCCGGGAGAGAAATTTGAATTCTCATTCTTAATGCATGAAATTAATGTTCTAACCAATTAAACTATCCTGGCTAATTAAAAATTTCTTTTAGTATTTTTAATTAAAGGGTGAATACCCTGACTTGAACAGGGAACATACTGTGCCACATACAGTCGTTCTACCGATTGAACTATATCCACCTTTATCTTTTAGTTTTATGCTGGAGTGATTCGAACACCCAATGATAAGTATCAAAAACCTATGACTTACCGATTAGTCTACAGCATAGGTATACAATATAAGTTTATAAAATAATATTAATGATAGATTATAGCCTATAAGGTAAACCCGACTTGAACGGGTAAGATACTAAAATCAAATAGTCCTAAGCTATTCATGTCTACCAATTCCATCACTACCTTTCTTAATTTAATACCTAAAAATAAATGCTCGAGATAAGAGTTGAACTTACAACCTAGATCGCTTCAAGATCCCGCTCGACCAATTGAGCTTCTCGAGCTATGGAGACATCAGGAATCGAACCTGAGATAACGACTTGCAAAGTCGCAGTTTTACCAATTAAACTATGTCCCCTATATTATATATAAAATTATCCGAAAAACGACTTGAACGTTCACGATGTTATATCAGTAAATCTTAAGATTACCCTGTCTACCAATTCCAGCACTCGGACTACATATATAATTAAGGCCAAAGTGACTTGAACACTCATCTAAACCGTCATGAGCAGCTTGCTTTACCAATTAAGCTATAGCCTTTATAATGTATATAAAATACATATAAAGATATACTACAAAAAGATTTGTAGTATATTGTGATTACAAAGAGAGATATATGTAATTATACACCAAAACATAAAAAAAATCTCTATGTAAAGGTTTAAATTTGACCTTAGAGGGACTCGAACCCTCGAGTATGACAGTGAAAGTATCAAGTCTTAACCCCTCGACTATAAGGCCATTATTATTTGCATATCTATGCAACCTTTCTAAGCCCAGTGCAAGTATCGCACTTGCTTCAGCTGGTTACAAAACAGCTACATTACTTTTATGCTAACCAGGCTATTAAGTTAGCCTTTAAATATTAGAAATTTTATCTTATATTTGTTTCCGAATAAAAAATTTTTTTGTATAATGTAAGATATATATAGTAATCAGTTAATTATAAAATTAGTACTTTATGCCTAAAAACATTTAAATTCTTTCAGCTAAAGCCTATTAATCGCATATTTAATTAAATATGGAAATCGTAGTGTTAAACTACCTATATTTAAGAATATCTTAAAGTAAGTTTCGCGCCTAGATGCATTCAGCACTTATCTTTAACTAACGTAGCGTTCCTGCCGTGCCTATGCTATATATTTACTTAAGTGAAAGTAACATCCCTGTATAAACAAGTTTATACTTTAATTAATATTGGGCACATAAACAACAGGTAAACCATAGGTTAATATACCCAGCTCCTTTCGTACGAGGGGGCTATCCTTATTTTATTCTAATTTCCTCTAGAAGATAGAAACCATACTGTCTCACGACGTATTTAACCCAGCTCGTGTAACTTATTAATCGACGAACAGTCGAACCCTTCATGATTCCTGCATTCATGTGGATAAGTTAAGCCGACATCGAGGTGCCAAACTGCGCACTCAATTTGTACTTCCTGGCGCAATTAGCCTGTTCAAAATTTGTTATCATAAAGGCTATTTATCCTTTATTTCCATCTTTCACAAGATGGTTCAGACTATTTCTTCATTTCTTTATATATAGTAAATGTAACGCGAAAATTAAAACTATTTAGTAGTTATTTACTACTTATTCAACCTTTAAGACCAAAAGCACCATTACGTGTTTTTGAATTTATTAAAGTATATTGCACATTAGATTTTGCATGACCTCTTAACATTGCTGAAGATAAACTTCTATAAGAAGAATCTAAATTTTTAATACTACCTTTTCATTTTACTTTGAATACAGATCTAGAAGCAGTAAAACGTTTACTTAATCTACCTTTAGCTTCTAATCTTACACCCGCCATATCTTTATTTTTTAAGGAATTAAATACAATATCTAAAGGATTTTGTATATTAGTATCCTTTTCATCGTTAGATGATAAAAAAGTTGAAGAAGGTAATATATCTAATAATAATTGATCTAAAGTATCTTTATCTTTATTATACTTATTTATTACAGAATTTACTTGTAAATTATTAAGGTGATCTAAGCAAATTTTATCTACTTTACCATATTTTTCCTTTATCTTATTAACTGTAGGTAGTTTAACTAAGTATAAGGAAGATTTTAAAACTCTTAATAGATTATTCTTTCTATTTTTTAATTTTGTAGATATTACTTCTGTAAAGATATCACTATTAAAATATAAAGTTTTTAAGTTTACAATATTAAATTCTACTTCTTTATTGTAAATTTTACCTATTATTCGTTTTAATTCCATTAGAAATTCATCCTCAAATTTAGCTTTATTTAAGTTAAGTAAAAGTTTACATGAAGCAATCTCTTTAATTTCTTTACTTAATAAAATTTTTCTTAAGGACTCTGTATAAATTTCTTCCAGTTTTTTATTTGCAGTTTTATCTTTTTTACTTAAATCAATCATTTCATTGATTTTTTCTAAATATAACTTAGTATTAGGATCTACTTTTAAATCTAGATTAGATGTTAAAAGAGATTTTAATTCCTCTAAATAATTAACAAGAGAAATTCCTTTTTTATAAACATTAATATCATGTAATATGTTTATTAATGATGGATTAAAGTTTTTAGATTTAGAAGTAAAATATGCTTTAATTAAATTTTTTAATTTTAAAGTTAAAAAAGTTTTTTCTGCATTATATGTGTATAAAGTTATAGTTACTTTAGAACTAGTATGCTTTAATTCTGCTTTACTTATTAATATCTTTTTTAAAGATAATCTTCTAAATCTTGTAGCTATTTTATTGCTTTTTAAAACTTTCTTATTAAAATAGAAATTAAAATAACTTTTAATTAATCTACTTAAAGTTTTATCTGCAATAGATAGATTTTTAACAGAATTCTGGTTATAAGCATAAACAGAATTAAATCATTCTTTAGTTGCAGTAGGAAAAACACGAATCGGACCAATAGTATTAGTAATAACACTTAAAGGTATAATTTTATGTTTAAGATTTACTTTTTTATTAAAAATAAGTGGTTTCAACATTTCTGTTTTTTGGTTATTATTATTCATTATTGTTATTTTAATATACCAACATAAATAGTGGTAATAAGCTTCACTTAAATATAAATATATTTAAAGTTAAGACTATTTCATTAATAATTTAATATTAATTATGGTTGAGCAATAATTTATATTGCAAATATTTTACTATATACTAAAAAAGTTGGGCATTGTTAGAAAGATTATTGTTAGCATAACTCACCTTCTAGTCGTTGAACGGTTTTACTTTTAATACCTTTTACGGTAATATGCTAAAGTAAAGTTCGCTTCAAGTATACTAAGTCCTAAGACAAAGTTATTCTTGAAATTAACCCAATAAATTGCCAATGAGTTTAAGCCTAACTTAATAAGAATAGACTTAAACATTGGAGGACTAACATCCCTAGCGTAGCTTTTTCATAAACCCAAGACCTTTCCTTTCTGCATCTTGTGATCATATGCCCCGCTTACGCGACTGATAGACGTGTAAGTCAAACAGTAAAGCAAGATTAAGCCATTA
>Ga0208985_1000033_pt1 | contig 13828 bp, 6 predicted proteins | sample MedBloCARef_O1_FD_187853 | JGI IMG/M metagenome (GOLD analysis project Ga0208985, IMG submission 187853) | Forest soil microbial communities from El Dorado National Forest, California, USA - Mediterranean Blodgett CA Ref_O1 (SPAdes) (version 2) | ecosystem: Environmental > Terrestrial > Soil >...
GCACTGCCAATCACTATTTTGGGTAAATAATTATTTGGTTTAGCCTAAATGGGGTTGGGCCAGGCCGTAAATAGCAGTGTAGCCAATGTAGTGGCCAGGATGTAAATAAGGTGCTGGGCCAAAGTGTTTAGAAGGTGGCTGGCCAAGATGCATCGTACGTTGGCTGGCCAGGATTTGCTGGCATGCTATTTGCGGCCATGCATCAAGTATGGTTGACACGCTCCAAGCGTAGAAAGTGACTGAATGGGTTGGTCTGCTGGCAGCAGAAGAAAAGCTGCTCCAACAGTAGTACGTGTTTTTTTATCCCAATATTTTCCCCCACACAACTAACATTATTGCATGATTCACAGCTCGTCATTGCCTTCATGACATACAGGTCAAGGAGGAGCCCAAATTGCCGAAGAATCTGGCGACAAAGAAACAGAAGGTTGACTCCACCGCCAGCGCCAATCCCATCGGGATGATGGATATCCTCAATGTCGACGTGCAGCCCGCTCAACCGCCTGCAAAGCGTCAGAAAACCACCTCTGACAGCTCATCGCATGTCCGATTTGATGCTGTGGAGATCCAAGAGAAATCAAACCCCACCCCAAAGGCTACCAGGTGGGCCACAAGGTCCACCAAGGTCAACTCCAAGAAGGAAGCTGGGGAATTATTTGGGCAGCTTGCCAAGGAATTTCAGGCAATCTCAAAGACCTGCGAAAAGATTTCAGAGGCCTTGGAGTAATATGGACATGTCATCACAATATCCCTGAGCTGATTGGATAATATGGACTTGTCTTACCTACCTGATATGTAATTTAGTATCATTTTCAATTAAATACATTGTCCTTTGGTTCATAAGTTTGCAATTGATAGCTGGTTTACCAATAATCAAGCTATGTGGATGTTGGATAGGACAAATTCTGATTTGGAAATGCATTCAACTGTCAGATACTACTTACTGATTCTACTTACATCACCTAGTGTAGTTAATTGACAAAGACCTACAGGCTGGCATATGTTGGATATTAACAAATGTATATATTGACACCGTGACTACATATTACTTTGGAAGTCCATCATGTCCAGAATCGCAAATGTCGGATAGAATCCAGTCTAATGTAGAAACACAGCCAACTGTTGGATGGAAATGTATATATACATTAACTGATTCTAACATGCACTATAGATTACCCTGTTGAATATATGGCTTGCCCATCTGCCAGAACATACAAGCAATGGATATTGGGTATATATGAGCCATTCTGATTTATTCCATTACTCAATATTCAATTGCTTGTCCACCTGATAGTAACAAACAATGAATATTGTATTTGTCAGGTCTGCACATATTCAATGGCCCGTCTGCTTGACAGGAACATACAAGCAATGAATATTGAGTATATATTGACCATTCTGATGCATTCCGTTACTTAATATTCAACATACACAGAATCAATATTAGATCAGTAATCCGCCTGCCTCCTGCAAACACTGAATCAATATCCGGTCAATAATTCACCTGATCAATTCATACAGTCATTGAATATTTGGTTGGTAATCCACCTGACCAATTTATACAGTAATTAAATATATGATCAGCAGGCCACCTAACTGCTGCATACACCAAATGAATATTAGGTCGGTAATCCACCTGACTCCTCCATACATCAAATGTATATTCGGTTGGTAATTTGCCTGACCCCTGCATACACCAAATGAATATTCAGTCAATCATCCACCTGACCCCTGCATACCCCCAAAGAATATTTGGTCGGTAATCTGCCTGACCCATCCATACAGTAATTAAATATATGATCAGCAATCTGCCTAACTGCTGCATACACTGAATGAATATTAGGTCAGTAATCCGCCTGGCTCCTCCATACACCGAATGAATATTTGGTTGGTAATCCACCTGACCCATTCATACAGTAATTTAATATATGATAAGCAATCTGTCTAACTGCTGCATACACCAGATGAATATTAGGTTGGTAGTCCGCCTGAGTCCTGCATACACCGAATGAATATTCGGTTGGTAATTTGCCTGACCCATTCATACAGTAATTGAATATATTATCCGCCTAACCGCCGCATACACTGAATGAATATTAGGTCAGTAACCTGCATGACCCATTCATACAGTCGTTTAGCTCATCAGTAATCCACCTGACTCCTGCATACACTGAATGAATATCCGGTTGGTAATCCGCCTGACCCATTCATACACCAATGAATATCTGATTGGTATCCACCTAACCCCTGCATTCACTGAATGAATATCTGGTCTGCAATCCACCTCTTATACAATCATTCAGCATACGTCATATTTGATATCTGCTGAAGATGTCTGTTATGTTAATTTAATATCTAGTGGGTAACAATTGAGTGATATAGAGCTTATGCCAACAGTCCGCCTATCACATTTAATCGGATATCCAATATCTGACATCAGAAAGACAGATAATAACTCTTTACTTATTGGACAAGTTATATACATGTATTGAATACCCTTCCGCTGACCTGTACAATACATATACCATATATAATCTGGCAGATGTCCACTGGGACATCTTAAACAATATAATGTCATCATATAATCTACATAACTATCAGATATTAGGACTGAATGGTGTGGCTGCAAGAGGTGGAGAGGGGAGCTGTGGGGTTACAGCCCCCCCTCCCATGCTAAACTAAAGAGATGGGATGGGGGTGAGGTGGTATGGTGGGTGGTGGTGGTGGTGCTTACCTGCTACCTGGTGCCCCTCCTGCTTCTCCTTTTCTTCTCTACTCACTCCCCTCCCCTCTCTACCCACTTTTAACCTTCCTTACAGCCCACTGATAGGCTGTGTAGCCTTCGTTCCTGGTTGGTTTTGTGCTTGCTGTGGATGATAGAGATGCGTCAACTTGTCACATTTGGCAAAGTTTCAAACTCCGACCATTTCCGATCATGCTTTCAATTTTCATCATAGCATATTTTAGAGCTCTCCTAAAATCATGAAAATAAAATTACAAAATTTCCATTTATATTGAAAATACACGTCAGTTTTAAAACTCAGTTAATGGAGACTACAAATTTCAGTCTCACAGTAAGTAAATAAGTGTCCCATGATATATGACGCTCACGTTAGTGAGCAGAAAGTTGCTTAGAAAGTTAGGCTAAAAGAACGAGTCTTAAATTAGCATTTAAGGACTCGTAACAGCAACACACTCGCTCTAGGCAGCAAATCCTATTACAATCATCCATTCAAACACTTAGTATGACACCAATCCTCATCAATCTTTCACATCGTTGATATTAACATGGTCCGATATATCACCAATCAATACACACATTTGCTATCACATCACACAAGGCCAATATCACAATCTGCATCAATTCTGAGTTCCTGTGCATCACACCCAACACCCTAACAATGTTCCAATCTCATTTTGATGATCTGACTCAACTGGTATATCAATATAAACGTGATTATTGTTATGGATCTGTAGAATAATTGTATGTACAAATATTCTAATGAATCTATAAACTAGATTGGTGTTCTATGGAATACTTACCAATTTATGAGGGATTTCGTAAGGATGAATATATGTAAGAGGAAACCATATCCTAACAATTATATGCATCAACCGATCGGAGTTTGATTGGACTTCAGCCGATGTTTTGGCTTCAGTATTACCAACTCACTGGGTATCACCAACATGTGTAGCAGAGTACAATTATGGTAATTTTCACGCTCAACATGTTCGACTTACAATGTTCTACTTTTATAATTTGTTTATGCTTGTGAATTTTGGCTTTATCTCTATTCCTTACCACAGTATATATTCTGTAGCTCCCTCTCATTCAACAAGAATGCTTTTACCCACATATCAGAACTCAGAAAACATTGAACTTGCTTAGTATCACTTTGACCCTCATATCTCAACTTTGACCTTGACCTCAATGCATTTGCCTCATACAGAGCTCAGTAAAATTTGTGATTGACATTGAGCTATCATACACTCATTACTACACTCATCTCACTACTCTCGGAAGGGTAACTCACCAACTCACACTTATTGATTCTTGTTGTGGTGTTTGTATTGGTTCCTGGCCATATAGACATCGCAGGCATATCAACACTATGCTATAAGTGTGTATTTGGTTGTTTTTGATGACTTTCAGTCATGTTTCTTGCTCCCTGTCCTGACCAAGGTAACCCATTCCTTTATAATTACATTACTATTTACTGACTTGTACCTATGGTCCACAGACTCACCCTCCGCCATTAGCTTCCACCAGATCACTCTCAAATACCTTAGAACCCTATATCATTTATAACCACCAAAGCCACCAGCTGTGCCAAAGCCTGGGATCTGCCCCAGTGTTGCTCAGCACAGAAAACGATCTCAGTCTTGGAACCACTTGACAACAACCAATAGTAAATGCGCCAGGGAAAATCCTGACACACCATCTTAATCTCCAATCCTTCATTCAACAGCAAAAGCAAGGGTTGCGCCTTTCACTGTGCTCTGTACCACATTGATGCTTTTTCCCCAACGATGATGACATTAATATTGTTTAGGACGTCCGCCAGATCAATTATAAAATAACATACAGGTTGGTGGAATGGATGGTATTCAATACATGTACAATAATGTGTCTGATAAATGACAAGGTGGATTTATAACTATCTAGCTTGAATATAGAGGTGGTTGGTGGTTATAAATGATATATGGTTCAGAGGTATTTCAGAGCGATCTTCTGGAGGTTAATGACAGAGGGTGAGTCTGTGGACTGTAGGTACAAGTTAGTAAATAGTAATGTAACTATAAAGAAATGTGTTACCTTGGTCGGGACAGGGGGGCAAGAAACATGATTGCAAATCATAAAAAATGACCAAATACATGCTTAGAGCATAGCGTGCCTATCATCCGATCAGGCGGAATATTAAGCAGAGATATAATCTAATTTGCCTCTGTTTGCAGTAAATAATGATTGGCCAAATTAGATTGCATTGACATGCCAAAATAAGTGTTTGTTGTTATAGCAGTTTTCAAATTCTGTCTGTGTTGTAACCAGTTGGGAGCAGTCAACACCGGTTATATATAATCTGATCACAATGTAATTTTTCCTAGCAATGTATTGTCACCAGGAGAATCAATTATCTGATTTTACCAAAATGGATTTTAAGATATTTGGATTGGCTGAAGAGAATGTTTGGGTCTTGTGTGGGTTGCAATTTTACGGTAGATTTCTTTGAACTAATTTGCTGGCATCTGTCATTTTGTTCTTGAAAATCCTATAGTTTAGATTTTTTTCTATGCAAAATTGCTTAACGATTAGAATTTAACTGCAGCCAAGCTTTGTGATTCTAATTGCCATCCTGGAATCACACCCAACACACAAAAGCTTATTTCCTGCAAAAATGACTTGATTATCTCTATAAAAGAGAGTCCGATTCAAGTCCGATTAAGCTTTGTGGTAAATAAATAAGTAAGTCCCAAATGGGATTTTTTGTCTTCCAAGCTCAATCCATGAAGAACGATCGGATTATTGATTGGAGGAATGATTGAATTTTGTCATCAAGAAAATTTATATTTATGGAAGAGGTAAAAATGTAAATACATATTCTGATTCTGTAATGACTTGTTTTCCCTGAAAATAATCTCAACAAAGGCTTACAATTCCGAGTGTTGACAATTTGTAGTCTGAGAAAAATTGGGATGGCAGTGTGATTAGAGGTTTTCATTGATTATTTTCAGGGGGAATAAGTCAGGTTCAAGGTCAATTATAAACTGCACAGTTCAGTTTTCCAAATTTCTGCACAATTTGATTCCATACATAGGGTTTTTGTGGATTTTGAGTTGTTTGATGCTGGCAGAGGGTTTACTGGATTTATTATGCAATTAAACCACACTACATCAGCTATTCAAGGAAATATCCAATCTTCACACCCTTAACAAATTTTTAAGCAATTAATGGATTTTCAGCGATTATATGTTTAATCCAAAAGGGAGCATAACCAACCACCCTTTGACCTAAAAGGCACAATCATGTTTTAGCACAGCCACACCATCATCCGAATGGAAACAATGCATCAGCCCATTATGGATCATGAAGGGCCTGGTTAATATTTGGTAGATTTTTCCATAATATATTCCCTTTTTGAGACACCTGGTGGAGCAAATCTGATTATAAAGACAAGGGTTTCAATGACCCACTGAGATGAGAAACCTCCCTATAATCTTTCATATTCAACTGGTGGTACCCCATGCCTACTTTCATTTTGGCCTGCTGGGAGTTGCAGCAGAGGGGTCCATATTTTTTATTAAACTGGTACCCAGGTTTCTGAGTCACCCTCCTTTTATTTTGGAAAGGTGACCTGGAATATTTGTATTGAGGTGCACCACCTGGGGCACCTGCCATCACTCCGTGATGGGTGTCCATTTTTTGTATTCAAATGGTACCTGAGTTTCCCAGTCACCCTCCTTTTTTGTTTTAGCAAGGTTACCCGCATTTTGTATTGAGGTGTACCTGGAGCACCCTGCTAATCAATCCACAGTGGGTGTCTGCCTTTTTGTACTCACATGGTACCCGGGCTTCCCAGTCACCCTCCATTTGTTTCAGCAAGGGTTATCCCCATTTTGTATTCAAATCATACCAGGGCTTCTGGGTCACCCTCCTTTCATTTGGCATGGTCACCTGGATTTTGTATTGAGGTGCACCTGGAGCACCTGCCATCAGTTTACAAGAGGGGTCCACATTTTGTATTCAAATGGTACCCCAGGTTACCCTTGTTTGTTCTGGAAAGGTCTCCAGGAATTCCACAAGAAAATCACTTGGGCTTCCCAGAAGCCTGCACCAAAAAGTTCTGTGAAAAGGTTGGTGAGCAAGATCCGCCTGTGACATGTTGATATATGCAGAAACTGAAAAGCCCCATGAAACCCTAATCTAGGGTTTGAAGGGTCCACTGAGGCAAGAAACCTCCCTATACTATCCCGAAACAGGTAATGCAAAGTCCACTAGTGTTACAAAATGTGTTTTGCATCACCGCAACACACATCTAAATCCTTATGGCACTTCAGAATACAATCTTCAATAGAACTGGAGTGTTGTGTCATTTTTCCAGGAAGAAAACCGAGCACAAGAAGTCACATAAAATCCATGTGACGTGCAAAGCACAATCCAATGCTTCGCTGGACTCTCAGGAGAACAAATAGACAATGGAAAAAATACAAATTTTTACTGAATACTTTATTTATGTGAATAGAGCTTGTCATGGTGTGCAGGAGAATAAATCATGACAAGAGTTGTTTCTATTGCTCATTGATCCACTTGCAACAGGTCCTGAAGCGTGATGCTTGGTGTTGTATCCTTGTGGGGGCATATCAGTCCAACCATGTTCCACCTCATTTTTGTTATGGATCCGTAGAATATGTGTATGTACGAGTATTCTAATAGATCTATAAACTAAATTGGTGTTCTACAAAATACTAACCAATTTATGAGAAATGAGCGAATCCTAAGATATAATATGGATTCTATCCTAAGAAGTGTTAATTCTACTCTACTTAAGTGAATCAGTCTAGCGGAATATATTTGTATTTAAGGAATAACGTGAATATATACCTTAAATGTAATCTGAGTGGTGCATGAGCCGGTGGCACTTGGATATGAGACAATAAGAAGAGCCAAGAATGATCCTTAGATAACCGTTAGTGGGACTCCAACTAATCTACTACTGTCAAAGGACGTCAAGAGAGAGCGGGTCTATCTAGCTTGATTTCTTAATTGAGAGAGTGCAAAACCATCTAGCTTGAAATAGAGATTATAAATAATATAGTGTGAGTCAATATATTATTTGAATGGCGTGGCTGAAACGCTTAAGTTCAGGTATGTTCTTGGTTTGAGAGTGGTTAAGTTGTGGTAAAGATGATGATATTTCGATGGAGGCAAGGCCTCGTATTTATACATAATATCATAGAACTACAGGGAATGCAAAGGATAGACATGAGTCATTGGAAAAACCTTTAAATAACTCATGGAATGATCCTGAGCATTCCCAAGGTTTCAGTAAAACTCCTGTGAGTCGTCCTGACTCATAAGAAGTTATTTACAGTCACCCGAGGCCCTCGGCTTCGGTCTAGAGCTCAAGGTGGCCACCCAAGGGTGATTCAAACAAAGTGTTTCCCAATTGGGAAGGTAAGTTCAAACTCAGCAAAGCCACACTTCTGAGTGACTTGCTTGGAAGTTGATGGCGTGTCATATCTTGAAAAGGGCTGTTGCAATCAAATGCCAGAAGGGGGTGAGTGCTGCCCCCTGTCCTCTTATTCACTTTTAACACCATTTCAGCACAAACCCTCTGTCTCCATGTTTGACATCATTTGATGCTCCACTGGTTTGAGTGAAGAATGGCTGGGCAATCTTGGTGCATATGTTGACAGCCCTGCAAATGGTTTCAGTGGCCTCACCCTTCCACAATTTATTTGATGATTTTGGTTGGAGTTTGGAACCACAGGTGTGTTCTCTATCAATATGGCTCTTTGCACCATATCAAGGTACACTGTTTTCTAGGTTGAGCCACTGAACACCTACAAAGTTGTCGATTGGAAGCCATCTGGTCTAACTTACCTCAATCTTGTCTCTGTCCAGTGGCCAGGTTATCCCAGGACCACTTTTACTGCACCATTTGCGTTCACAGATAATTTTGGCAGTTCCCCCAGTGTTCCTGTGCCACTCATAACCTTCTTTGCACTTCATCTGCCATCGCTGGTGTTTTGCACATGAGCGGTGCTGCTGCCATTTATAATGACCTCATTACTCACTACCACCCCTCCTCAACTGCCATCCTGGCTGACAACAAGGGTGTTAATGCTGCTGCTCTTGAAGATCTTTTAAATATATTCAGTATGCCTACATAAACAGTAATCTACCAATTCACGTCATATATCCATATGACACCTGAGACATAAAAGCTTATATCCCACGAAAATAATTTGATTGTCTCTATAAGAAATAGTCCGATTAAGGTTTAATTTGTGTTTGCGGTAAATAAGTAATTACAAAATCTGATTCTGTCTATTGTTTTGTTCTCTGAGCACAATCTGATTGCGTCCGCGAAGAACAATTAGATTATTGATTGGAGAAAAAATTGAATTTTGTTATCAAGAAAAATTTCAATTATGGACGAGGTAAAAATGTAAATACATATTTTGATTCTGTAATGACTTATTTCCCCAGAAGATAATCAGTGAAAATGCGATTCTGGATATCCCTCTCAATTGGAATCCGACCCCTTTGGTGCTATAATGGATTGATAGACAAAACAAAGGCCTACAACTCTAGGTATCAACAATTTTAGTCTGAGAAAAATTGGGATGGCAGTGTGACTTCAGGTTTTCATTGATTATTTTTTGGGGAAATAAGTCATTAGAGAATCAGAATATGTATTTACATTTTTACCTCGTCCATAATTAGAATTTTTTTGATAACAAAATTCAATTATTTTTCCAATCAATAATCTAATTGTTCTTCGCGGACGCAATCAGATTGTGCTCGGAGGACAAAACAATAGACAAAATCAGATTTTGCAATTACTTGTTTACCCCATACGCAGATTAAACCTTAATCAGACTATCTCTTATTGAGATAATCAAAATATTTCCGTGGGAAATAAGCTTTTATGTCTCAGGTGTGATTTTGTGGGCCTCAATCGGTGTACATCAATGTATGCCATATGGCCCTCGCGAATGACAGCAGTCAGTGAGTCCGTCCCGGACGGCGGTCATTGATATGGCCAGCTTCAAAGGACCAAGACGCTCGGGTGATGATGGAATTACAAAGGGTACTGAGACTGTCACCTCTTTGGGAAGTAAGGCACAATATGTTAGCCATGACGATCATTTGTCTTAGTGAACCAGGACTCGCATATATTCCCGTGGTGTTGTTTATCTGTCCGGGACGCTTTGCGTACCTGCAAGGGGAGTGACTCTCCGGCAGGCCGTCTTGGACTGCCGTCCTGGTATGTAATTATCATTCAACATTTTGAAGGTATCATGCGGAGGTCAACTTATTGATTGCAAGATGGATAGAAAGTGTCGAGAAATGGTAGACAGTGACACCGCGAGTATGATAACGGCATAATTAGGACTATATGGCGAATCACAAATATCAGCCACATATCTATGTGAGATCCGCGGGTTTACATAGCAAGTATCAGGTAATAGTCGTTGAAAATATGTCAAAAGCATTTGTAATCCTACTCTTCATCACTGCTATGATCTACAATTTGACGTGAGGCATGGATGGAGGCTAATGTGATTTGCTGATAATCAGCCACGAACCGCGGGTTGACAGCAATTTGAGGGCAAGGGCCAGTGGAATGAACTGGAATACGAATGAAACTGCGGCCTTTGGCTTGCTTGGTCTCCCAAGCCCGATCACTAGTGGCGTGAGGTATCCATTTGAGTGTGGTCCATTTTGTGCGTAACACCGATCTGACTCGCTCTGTATCGCGTTCGCTGAGACGGCTAGTGGTCGTTCGCCAAGTTTGCCAGAACTTCATATATGGGAAGCCTTGCAATGATCCACGTTCTGGCGTGGGATGTGATTTTGATGGAAAATATCTCGAAAAGACTTGCTCCCATGTATTATCATCGCAGAGGCGCGCCTGAATTTGCCGAAAGATCGTGGACATATCAAATGAACGGAATATGTCCATTGTGGCAGTGGAGGCATTGACAAGAAGGATGTGAGATTCTTCGCGATTACTCTTCTTATTAGGACCCATCGAAATCATATCATAAGGGAGTTGAGCCCAGATACGAGTGACTATCCTCTCAACGTCATCATCATCGTCACCGGCCTGCTCGTTGTCACTGTCTGAATCCCTAGCCTCTTGTGCATTATCAACATCATCTCCCTGTGGAAGAAGTCGCTCTTTCATGCGAATGATGTTTCCGGGGATATGAACCATCTCCTGTTGATGGGCAGCATCCTCACCACGAATATGATGCACGTCCATAGTTACCATTCGTCTGTTATGGGTTCGATGTGGATTTTGAGCGGCGGTCCGTGGCAGGAGGGAATTATGAACCTCAAATAACGATTTGAGTGAAGCCATATCAGGTACTTGATAAAAGAATATCAGGTCTTCCGGAAGAGGTAGACGAGTGGTGGGCACACGCCAGACTCGATCGTCAGTCATTAGGTCAGCGAGGTAGAAGAGACCATGTCGATACATGACTGGGCACAAATCAGAGTCTTCATTATCGCCGTCTTCCAGCTCATGTGGAGAGCAAGCCTCTAAGAGACGTTGATAAGGTGGCCGGGATGCGGGCCGATGCATCAGAGCATCAAGTTGATGTATGGTAAATGCACCTAAAGTGAGGCAGGCAGGCCACACACGAAGCTCGGGCTCGGCGTCTTTGAGATGCTGCCAGACATAGAGGAGTGCACTCAAGCGATAGAATTTAAACGTCCTGCAAGACTGTGTGAGCTATGTGGCTAGAGAGTAATTGAGCACGGATATAACCTCACCACCAAGTCTTTGCAGGAATTGCAATGATGGACAGATGTGCAAGATCGTCAGGAAACGCGGTATGTCGTGCTAAGGCCGTCGCGAGGGGCACTCGGATTTCAAATCGCGCATTGGCTGCAAGGCCTGATTCGGACGGTTCATCTGAGGCAGATGAAAATGCTTTACCGATGTCATTGACTTCCTTGATGAGGTTGTCAATAGAATTGGGAGTAAGCTCGACACACCGCCGGCGACGGAAAAGTCCGTTGTCATGCAGTTGGTAGATCACGGACTTTTCAGTGCAATACACGTTTAGATAGGACACTTGGTCGTCTCGTCCTCGACTTCCCGGCTCACATCGGAACCCTGCCAGATCTCCTAAGGAGGCGCAACGGTCAGAGACAAACTTATCGGATGCCAACAGTGTGTCGACCCTCTGATCGGGGATCGATGGTAGGAGCCAGTGCAGCAAGCGGAAATGAGCACTTTCGGCGATGTGAGTGACATGGTTTGGGATGTGAATTTCCAATGCAATGTCAACGTCCCAATCCTGCAGGTCACAAGCGTCGGGATCAAGGCAAGACATCAGACGCTCAAAGGCATCCGCACGCGCTTCAGGGTCGGAGGGATCGTGATTTGTTGCGCCTTTAAGACCACGCAGTTCGTGTACAAAGTAGGCATCCTGCATGTCGTGTTGATCGGCGATATTGTCGAGCAGAAGCCGGGCAAACTCAGGTAAGTGGTCAGGGGCAAGATCGATAGTAGAATGATGAAGCCGTCCGTGTCGATCTTGAGCGGCACGGAATGCGCTGTCATAATTTATTGGCCAATGCGCCAATCGCTCAGGGATAATGTCCTCGATGGCCTTACGTATACCCGCATCATACAGAGTGCGAAGAGCTGAAGTCGGGATTTTTTTGTCGGCCAGCGTTGAGTACATGCGGGGGAAGACGATGCGTGTGACGTGGCGTCGAGCAACTTTGCCTATGGCCACGTTTGGGATAGAATGAAGAGGAACCTTGATGCGGCTGCCCTACGTGGACAAACGGAAAAGGGATGATCAGCCGACGAAGATGATATTCATTGATGCATAAATACCTGTGAGTCATACGCAACGCCGGTGGTGTGATTGGTTTTGGTTAACGTATCCTGAAATGATGGCACTGGAAATATTCCAAGGGAGTCACGGAATGGAAAATCACGTGTTTGCCCGATCGCAGAGTCAAAATCACCTGTCGTAACGTACTCATCTTCGACGGATGGTATGAAAGCGCCTCGAGAGGAACTGACAATGAATTTGGTATCTTGGTATCGACGTGCGGTAGGACCGCGTTCAAGACGACCTGACAGAGCAAGTCGCACGAAGGCAGGAATCGACACGTCGTTATCGAAGAGAAGGTCTTGATAGCGTTCGCATAAATCCTGCAGACCGACAACACGTCGATGCAGATATTCGTCAGGGTAATTAAGTTGGGGAGGCATGGGTCAAAATTGATGTACCAACACTAGAGTCAAACGCCTTAAATATCATAGCGAGGACAATGAGGCCTTAGCGTGAAATGATGTACAGGTAATTGAGGCGACGTGCTGTGGAGATATTACGTGTGTTTAGTAATATATATGTGCTATAAAGAGACTAATAATATGGCGACGCGAGGCAGCAGCGTCCTAGACCGTAGCAGAAGCATCGGCATGTTGACTCATCACATCAACATCGTATGTGGCATGCGGACGACTGAATGGGCGTCCGGGACGGAATACCGGTTTACTGCTATAAAGAGACTAATGATATGGCGATGCGAGGCAGCAGCATTCTAGACCGAAGCACAAGCATCGGCAAAGTTGACTCATCGCATCAAGATCGCATATGGCATGTGGACGACTGAATAGGCGTCCGGGACGGAATACCGGTTGGCGAGCCATGACGCGTGGCGATTGGTCTGACTTGACATGTGGCCGTCCAAGACGGACTAGCGGTTCACCAAGTGGGCACCGGCAACCCCCGCCAAAGTGCCGTGTCGGTTTCATTACACCTACTTGCCCAATGCGGTAATTTCCGCCACTTCCCGTTCAAAAAAAGTGACCCAAAGCTGTTTTCAATCAATCCTCAATGGTTTTCTATAATTTTTTCGATGTTATTATAATTTAGCATGCTATGTACACCTTATATAGCATTTTCCCTGTACTTTAATCTCATATATCCCATCCTGGAGCCTTAAAAGGTTACAGGTTCCCCTAAATACCACCACACAAATCAAGAGGTATGCAAAAAAAAGATCTAACACACACTGTCGAATTTTGGCAATAAGGTTTCATAGACCCTCCCCCCCCCCTTCCAG
>Ga0208985_1000035_pt1 | contig 13692 bp, 13 predicted proteins | sample MedBloCARef_O1_FD_187853 | JGI IMG/M metagenome (GOLD analysis project Ga0208985, IMG submission 187853) | Forest soil microbial communities from El Dorado National Forest, California, USA - Mediterranean Blodgett CA Ref_O1 (SPAdes) (version 2) | ecosystem: Environmental > Terrestrial > Soil >...
CAGCCGGACTCGCAGGGCAATGGCGCTATCAATTCGTGCCGGAAGCCTTCGGCTATCCGCCACGCGCGCCCTGGGATCCGGTCGGCGGACTCGCCGCCATCCACAACGCCATGATCGCGCCGCTGGCGCCCTACGGACTGAAGGGCGTGCTCTGGTATCAGGGCGAATCGAATGCGGCCGATGCCGCGCAATATCAATCGCTGCTGTCTGCGCTCATGAAAGACTGGCGGCGGGAGTTTGCCGCGGAGCTGCCTTTTCTCATTGTCGAATTGCCGAATTTCGGCAGCGTGCCCACTGCGCCGATGGCCTCCGACTGGGCCGATCTTCGCGAGGCTCAGCGCCGCGCAGTGCTGAGCGACCCGTATGCGGCGCTCGCCGTGACCATCGATGTAGGCGAACCACAAGAGCTGCATCCGCCCGACAAGCAAGCGGTGGGCCGGCGTCTGGCGCGCGCCGCGCGGCATTTGATTTATGGAGAATCGGTCTCAGCCTCCGGCCCCGTGCCGCGCGCGGCGTTACGCGAGGGCGATCGCGTCTCGATAGGTTTTGACGCTGTCGAGGGCGCGCTTGTCACCTACAGCTCGATTCGCGCGGTCGGCTTCGAGTTGTGCGCTGCCGAGCAAAGCAGCTGCCGCTATGTCGACTCGGTGGTTCAAGGCGATCGCGTGCTGCTCGATGCCGCCGCCGTCGCCGGCGCAACGCGGGTGCGCTTTTGCTGGGGTGATGCGCCGCTGTGCAATCTATCCGACAAGTCGGGATTGCCCGCCGGCCCTTTCGAGATCGCGATTCGGCCATAGGCCAAGAAATCAGAAATAAGGCGGAAGTGTCGCCGGCAGCCTTCGAGGGGGGTCGATGGACGCCGCCGGCGACGCTTCCTTTAAAGCATTGTTAGCGCTACCATACTACAAATAATACGCGTTGTGCCATGACCAATTTTACCCGCCGCCAATTCGGTGCTAGCGTCGTCGCGGCGGCTGCGGCAGCAACGCTGCCGCGCGGTGCGCGCGCGCAACAGCCCTCGCTCGCGCCGCGGCAATTTCCGGCAGGTTTCCTGTGGGGTTGCGCCACCAGCGCCTATCAAATCGAGGGTGGCGCCCAGGCAGACGGCCGCGGTCCGTCAATCTGGGACACCTTCTCGCACACGCCCGGCAAGACCTTCCAAGGCGCCACCGGCGACATTGCCTCCGATTCTTATCATCGCTACAAAGAGGACGTAAAGCTGCTCAAAGACTTGGGCGCGAAGGCTTACCGCTTTTCGATCTCCTGGTCGCGCGTCCTTCCGGCAGGCGGCGGCAAGCCCAACGAAAAAGGCATCGGGTACTACCAGCGGCTCGTCGATGAATTGCTTGAGAACGGCATCGAGCCGTACGCCACCTTGTTTCACTGGGATCTGCCCGAGGGGCTGGCCGGCGGCTGGCAATCCCGCGATACCTCGAAAGCCTTCGCCGACTATGCGGGCTTCATGGCCAAGCGATTGTCGGATCGCGTGCGTCATATCATGACAACCAACGAGTTCGTCTGCTTTACGGATTTGAGCTATCAGGTCGGCCAATTCGCTCCAGGCTTGAAGTTGGGCGCCGCCGAGGTCAATCAAATTCGCCATCACGGAATCCTCGCGCACGGCCTGGGCGTGCAAGCCATTCGCGCCAATGCGGTGAGTGGCACGAAGGTAGGCTTTGCCGAAAATCCGAAAGTGTATGTACCGGTGGTCGAAACGCCGCAACACATCGAAGCCGCGCGGCGCGCTTTCCGCGACGAAAATGCGCCGTTTCTCACTGCGGTAATGGAAGGCAAATACACCGACGGCTACCTGGCGCGCGAAGGCGCGAACGCGCCCAAAGTTGCGGGCACTGACATGAAGGTGATCGGCAGCCCCGTGGATTTCGTGGGGCTCAATGTGTATCAGCCCGAGTATGCGCGCGCGGCTGCATCCCCAGCCGGCTACATTGTGGAGCGGCGGCCTGCATCGTTTCCGCACATGCCCTCGCCGTGGCTGTTCGTCGGCCCCGAGGTAATGTACTGGGCCATTCGCCACACCAGTCAATTGTGGCAGCCTGCAGCCATCTACATCACGGAGAACGGCACCTCCTCCGAGGATTTGCCCGGCGCCGATGGACGCATCGATGACACCGATCGCGTGATGTTTCTGCGCAATTATCTGACGCACTTGCAACGCGCCGCTGCCGAAGGGTATCCGATCAAGGGCTATTTCTTATGGAGTTTGCTCGATAATTTCGAGTGGGCCGACGGCTTCACCAATCGTTTCGGCCTTCACTATGTGGATTTCAAGACGCAAATCCGAACGCCGAAGTTGAGCGCCGAGTGGTATCGGGAAGTCATTCTGCGCAACGCGGTGGAATAGCGCTTCGCTCGCCGACCCTACTTTTAGTCGCCCGCTGACGCCACCGTAGTCCTTAGTCCGACAGCCGCCCAGCGGCAAATGCCCGGATAGTGTGGGTTTTTCCTCTCGCACGGAGGGACCATGGAACACCACAAGCAAGTATTGGACTGGTTCGAGGATTACAACGCTGCCGGCTCGAATATTCGCAAACAAGAACTTGTATCGAGAATCTGCCGCGACTTGCAAGTGCAGCTTGCACGGGGTCAGGGAACTTCCGACCATGCGATTATCGCGCAGTTGACCGATCTCGTGCTTGACTCAAGCCCCATCGACGAACTCTTTGACTCCAAAGTGCGCATCCTCGGTGAGGTATTTGCACAGCACGTCGCTGCGGAATTTCAACAGGCTTGACTATGGAACAACAGATGCCGCCGCAATCCCATCGCAGCAACGATTCCGACGCCGACACGCAAAAGGCATTGGCACTGCCCGATGTTGCTCAGCGCCCTTTTACTGCCAAGGTTGAGCGAGAACTCGCCGCAAGCCCTGCGCAAGTGTATTCGGCATTTACCACGCAGTGGGAGCACTGGTTCGCCAGTCCCGGCACAGCGTCAATTGAACCCGTGATTGGGCGACCGTTTTTTTTCGAGACTGAGCATAACAATCAGCGGCATCCACACTACGGTCGCTTCCTTCGGCTGCATCCCTCGCGGCTGGTGGAACTAACTTGGCTCACGGGCGCCAAAGGAACCGACGGCGCTGAGACCATTCTGACGATCGAGTTCGCCGCAAACGGCAAGGGCTCCAAGGTGCGGCTGACGCATACGGGCTTTTACAGCGCCGCAACTGCCAAGCAGCACGAAGACGCCTGGCGAGGCCCGGTGCTCGATGAACTCGATCGACGCTTCGGCGCGATTAATGGGTCTTGAGCGCGGTCGAGCCGAACGGGTTTTGATATTGGGCACGCCGCTCGCGCCTTGTTTTTGACGGCGCGGGCATTATATACGTCTGACAATCGATGACACACTTGCAATCCGAGAACGCGCAATCATGGGAAAAATGACGGTCTACAAGCGGCCTGACGGCCAAAGCGTCGAAGGCTACCTCGCTGAACCTCCTCAAGGCCGCAACGCCCCGGGGATTGTCGTTATCCAGGAGTGGTGGGGAGTTAACGATCAGATCAAGGGAGTTGCCGACAAGCTGGCGGCGGCCGGTTATCGCGCGCTGGTGCCGGATTTGTATCGAGGCAAGGTGGCGCTGGAGGCTCACGAAGCCGAGCACCTCATGAAGGGTCTCAATTTCGGCGATGCGGCCGGCCAGGATGTGCGCGGTGCCGTGCAGTACCTAAAGTCATCGGGCAGCCCGAAGGTGGCGGTCACCGGCTTCTGCATGGGCGGCGCGCTGACGCTGCTCGCGACGGTGAATGTACCTGAACTCGACGCAACGGTTGTTTGGTACGGCGTGCCGCCCCTCGAGTACGTGGACGCATCCAAAATCAAGATTCCGTTGCTGGGACACTTCGCCATTCACGACACCTCCTTTCCGATCGCGCAGGTGGACGCACTCGAAAAGAAACTGCAGCAAGCCGGGGTGCCCTTCGAGTTTCACCGCTACGACGCGAAACACGCCTTTGCCAACGAGACGGCGGATTCCAAGAATCTGGACTTCATCAAGTACGATGCAAAGGCGGCGGAACTCGCTTGGCGCCGCACCATGGATTTCCTCGCGAAGCACTTGCGCTAAGAACGGCTATGACTGGTGATTCCACCACCAGGCGGCAGCGAATAGCACCACCATCATGATGGAAGCGGTCAACTTGATCACGGTGCCGAAGATCAGCCCGATCCATGCGGCAATGCCGACATGAGTCGAGCGCTCCAAACTTCGGCCCGCCGCGAGTTCGCCGATCAACGCACCCAGGAAAGGGCCAAACAGCAGACCGGGTAGCCCAAAGAATAGGCCGACAAGCGTGCCAACCAGCGCCCCCGAGACCGCTTGCGGGCTGGCGCCGATGCGCTTCGCGCCCAGCGCCGCCGCGCCGAAATCCAGCGCCAGACCGATGACCGCGATGCTCGCGATGCCGATCAACCAGCCGCGGCCTACGTGTTGATAGTGATCAACACCCGCGAGGATCCACAGACCGCCGAATATCAAAGGAATGCCGGGCAACATCGGCACCACGGCGCCGGCGAGACCGACGACGATCAACGCTGCGGCAATGACATTCAGCAACAGATGAGTGACGGCGACAGTGTCCATGGGGCCGACGCATTGTAGCGTTTGTCTAAGGCGCCCCTGGTCTCACGGGAGTGATGGCAGCCTCTCCCACCACCGTGGTCCATTCACGAATATGCCATCGCGTGACCAGGCCCCCGATAACGTAAGGATCCGATGCGACAAAGCGTTCCGGAATTGCTTTGGAGTCGCAACGGAACAATAGCGCCGCGCCATCCACCGGATCGGCATACGCGCCTGCAAGAATCAGTTCCCCCCGCTCCTGTAGTTTCCAAGCCGCCAACAGGTGCGCAGTTCGAAACGCTGCGCGTCGAGTCAGGTAATCCGGGACGAACTCGTAGAAAAGCAAATAGTGCATGTACCCTCCGGTCCGCTGAACGAAGCGTTCTGAATTCAGCATTTGAACTCACTGTCGCGACTCTTACTGCCGAACGTGCCACGTTTTCTCGGTCACGGCAAACGCGAGCCTAGTCCTGTGCCCGATACGAGTTGCCAGACCAAGACGCCGGCCAACAATAGAATTGTCAAATAATATTCAGTGTTGCTCACGGACAGACTCCACCGGCAATGACGGTGTAATGCTGAACTCGCGGCTCGAACTCCAACAGATAGTCTTTGTCTTCCGGGTAGTATTTGGCTTTCAACAGGTCTTGGCCAGCGAAAGCGCGAATACTGCTCTCAGAGTCCCAATGCGTCACGGTCAGGAAGTGGGTTACTGCATCCTCATCTCGCCGCATAACCACGACGCTTAGATTGCCTTGAACTGAGCGGTAGTCCGGAATAGCTCGCTCTTCGAGAAACTGTGCGTAAGCCTCGGCTTTTGAGATCGGAGTGCGCCCGTGCCAGATGCGACAGATCATCAAACCGCCTCACCGGATTGCTGAACGGCGAGACGAATCATCTCCAGGGCAGCTTTCTCCGCAGCGGCTTGACCGTCATTCGTTAGTATCGTAAACGTTAGCGCGATTGCACCCGTCCGAATCATCCCTTGACTCAGATATTTCCATTCTCCAGGCGCTGGAGCGCGATCCGTAGCCCTGAAGTAGTAGCCACGACCGCTGCTACCCGCCAGATCTTTCAACGAAAGCACCCCTTCAACCGATTGCCCCTCGGCGCTTTTGGCTGCCACGGTCACCGTTGAGCGGATCTTTGCATCATCCGGAACACCGTCGCTCGGAGACGTCCCCCACACAGCGGTGATCAACACGACGAACGGCGCACCGCTTTGCGGCGCAAGTCCAATCGTCGGCGGCAACCCTCCCGGGGGTTGCTTCGCACTAGCCTTCCAACCTTCCGGTACGTTCAACAGCAACGTGCCATGGCCCGGCAGCGTGAAATTCTGCGGTGCCGCCGCAACCATACCAGGCCAGCACGCCACGATGAGTACGACTGTAGCCAAACGAACTAGAGCACTGTTCATAACGTCTTCCCAGAAATTGTCACCAGGTAATCTACAGCAACTTCAAAGCGCAAGGCCTGCGCATGAGGCGCCTGTAGGACGAGCATTGAAGGCTTGGCGCCTTCTCTAGGTCTTTTTCTTCGTACCCTTGGTCCGCTTGGCGCTCTTCGCTCCCTTGGCGGCCTTGGTTGCCTTCGTGCCCTTCGCGCCTGTCGTGGTGCTGGGAGGAGGCATCTTCTGTTTCGCGTGATTGTTCCAGTCGTCCAAAAAGATCGCCTCGAAGTACTGCGCCGCCGTCGCATTCTCAATCAGCACCCCGGCATCGCGATTCTCGAGCACTCCCTCGCCTGACCAATTCATGCTGGAGACCACGACCTTCTTGTGATCGAAGACGAATCCCTTGTTGTGCACGTTGTTTTGGATTCTCACTTTGGCCAAATTGATGCCCGCGCCTTGCAGCGCCTCCAGGCCGCCTTTGAGTACTTGGAATTCGCTCAAGATGATGCGCACATCCTTGCCCGCGTTGATCTTCGCGCCCAACGCATCCAGCAGCTCGGTGAACTTCTCCGCTGTCGTGGTGGCGCCCGGTCGTATGTATTGCAGCTGAATGTACAAGGAGGTCTGCACCGAGTTGATCAGATTCAGCATCGCGCCCTGATAGTCGCCGGTATCCGGGGTCAACAGCGGCGTAATCGTGACGGGCTCCTGAATCGTCTTGGCTGCGACGAAAGTGAAATCGCCCGCGACGGCGTCTCCGACGCCCCCAAGCTTTGGGACCGGCGTATTCTTTTTCGCCGCAGGTTTCTTCTTGGCTGCAACAGGTCCGGCAGCCGCATGCAAGGTTGCCTGCGCGAGATCGGCATCAAGATACGCCTCGAATATCTTGGCCAAGTCCGGCGATTCGACGATGACGTGCCAGTCTCGATCGCTTTTCTTCGCTGTGGCTTGATCGGTCGGCAGCGGGTTGCCGATCGGATCCATCTTCGGTTGATTCGAATTGTTGAGATTGCCGCTCGACAGCCACAGGGTGTTGGAGTCGCGCACCATCACCTTGATGTGATACGCGGTCGGGAACATCCAAGTATCCGCTTCAGGACTGGAGCGGACCAAGGCCCAAGCCTGGGTGAAGTTTTTCGCGATTTTCGCCTTGAGGTCGGCGACCGTCACGATGTCGGAATGATCCGCGGTGGGATTGAGCGGCGGATCGTCCAAGGTCATCTTGAGCGTCTTGCCCACCAGCCGTTGTTCGAACAGCTCCAGAATATGTTCCGAGGTGAAGTCGTACATGCTCACCTTGAGTTTGGTCTTGGTGGCGCCGATGAATTTCTGCAATTCGGCCCAACCGGCGTCGGGGCTCACATGGCAGGTAATCGCAATATTGCCGGTTACCGGCGTCAACGGAGTGCTCGCCGACACGTATTGAATCGGCGCCTTCTTTTGCTGAGTCGTGGACACGTCCGCGCTGATGTTGGGCCTGACGCTTGCCTGCGCCGGCGCGAATTGCGTCAATCCGCCGCCGCGGAATTCCGCGCGATGATCTGCCAATTGCGAGAACTGCGATGGCTTGTCGTGGCTGAACTGTTCCAAATCGGACGCGCGGCGCACCTCGACGCTGGTGCCGTCAATCTTCGCCGGCAGCTTGACCTTGCCGGCCTTCTGCGACGTCACGGCGACGATGGCCTCTTCGTGGGTGGGCCAGTCGTGCTCGACGCAGTATCCCGGCCTCACGAATAGAACCCCGGGCTTGTCGAATTTGTTCAAATTGCGTTTGATTTTGGGAATCAGATGGTCAAGCTTGTTCATGCCGGATCCTTGCGCTTAGAAATGACTTGCGATTTGCTGCAGGTGGGTGCAGCTCCTTGCCACGGGTTCGGGGAGCGGGTTCTCGAGCAGCGCCGCCGCAATCTCGGCGAGTTCTTGTAAGCGCTCTCCACAGAGTTTGCGTGCGTTCTTGGCCTCGCCCGGCAACATGACGTGCCGGGTGAGGCCGAAACCCGGCCCGGCGGTTTTGCCTGGATATTTCTTGCCGGCCGGCATGAGCATCAACCCTTCACCCAGCGGCAAGATGACCCGCGGCATGAAGTCGATCGCCACCGCGCAGAACTCCTTTACCTGCGCTTCAATGCCGGAGTTCTCGACTTGGAAACTCCATGCCAGCATGCGCAGCATCAAGCTGTAGGCTGAATCGAACAGGCCCGCGGCCTGTTGCGCGCGCGGCTCATCGATGGCATTGGCGCTGGCGCCGTAGCCAAGCCCCAGGCCCGATGAGGGATTCACCATGGCGGGTCGGGCCGGCGCGAAGCCGGCGCCGCGGGATTTCGAGTCCAACAACTCCTTGAGCATGGCGACGAATGCGCCGAAATGCGAATCGTCGCGATCGATGCGGGTGCCCTCACCCTGGTGTGTGATGGTCTCGATCGCCTTGACGGCTGAGGCTTGGTTGGTCACCGCGACAATATTGGGAAAATGGATCAGCGCAGGCGTCATCTGTTGATCCGGCGAGCCGATGAAAAGCTCCTGTTCGCCGATGCCGCGAAAGCCGGATTCGATGAGCGCATACAACTCGCCGATTGAGGAAAACTCAATCTCCGCGGCATCCTCGCCCGCAACTGTCAGCAGACTTTTGAGATTTCGCTCCGGTTTCACACTCTGCGGCCGTTCATACTGAATGAAGCGCCGCAGGCTGCTCGGCCCGAAAGGCTCCAACGCGAGTGCGGCGTTCAATGGATAATATTTCGAAGCCTGAGGAAAGTTGGGCCGTAGATAGTATGGCGTGCCGCCAATGGCAGTGGTCAAATTCCACACCAGCGCCAGGTGCAGCATTTCCTGGGATGCGATGAAGTAAATCTGCGAAGCCCAGCGGCGCACGGTCTGCTGTTCCTGCCAAGTCATCCCGCCCTCGGCGAGCTCGCGCTTCAATGAAAATCCGGCGTACAGATATGAACAGGCAATCCCGTGTTCGAGCTCCGCCGCTTCGCACAGCAGCTTGAGCAGATCGCTGCGCGAACCGACTTTTCGCGGCTTGCCCGAGACTTTCTGCGGCTTGTTCATCGCCGCGGCCCCTTGGGCTTCGCGCCGCCCGATGACTTCGCGCTTGACGGCTTCGCGCCCAATTGCCTGGCGATGTCCTTGGCGGCGCGCAGCGCGAGAGCCGCGAGCGTCAAGGTGGGATTAGGGCTGCCCACCGTGGGAAATACCGCAGATCCCACGATGAACACATTGCGATGGTCATGCGTGCGGCACTGGGCATCGACTACGGAGGTCTTCGGGTTGTCGCCCATCCTGCATGTGCCCATGATGTGCCCGGCGCCATCGTAAGCCTTGTCATCGCTGCCCAGATCGACCCCGGTTGCGCCCAAAAGACGCAACATATCGGCCATGGTCTTGGTCGCCTGCGACAGCCCGCGATAGCTGTAATCCGGCGGCATAAAGGTAATCTTCGGGTGAGGGATATTCAGCGCGTCGGTTGTGCCGGACAACTGCACCTGATTGTTGAAATCCGGCGCAACTTCCACCGAGCAGCTTAAGCGAACCTGCCGGGTCACGCGTTCAAATAGCGCCGCCTGCAGCTCGGCGCCGATCTTCTTCTGATTTCCCACCAGATCGATGATCTCTGCGTAGGGCGCGCCCTTGCGCGACCAGCCGTCATTGTTGAGCGATACGCGGAACCCCGCGCGGCGTTTGCGGAAGTCGCCGTCACGGAAAGACTCGAGTCCGGAAGTGGATGGAGGACCCCGAAAGGGAAACAATTTATCGGGCGCCAAACCGAAGACGCTTTTGGACAAATGATCCATGAGGTAGCGGCCGACGGCGCCGCTGCTGTTGGCGATGCCGGACATCAACAGCAGCTTCGGCGTCTCGATTGCATGCGCCGCAATCACGACCAGATTGGCCGTTACGGTTTGCTGCACGCCGCCATAGGTCACGAAGTGAATCGTGTGGACCGATCCATCGGCGTCCTGGTCCAATTTGTTGACCACGCACTGCTCCCACAGCGCCGCGCCCGCGGCGGTTGCCTTGGCGACGTGCACTGCGCCGTCGTATTTGGCACCGATAGGACAGAGGGGAACGCAAATCGAGTTGCCGGCGCACGGCGGCCGCCCGTCGTACAGCTGAGAATTGCGGGCCGACGGCGTGCTGCGCACCAGGTACTCCGTGCCCTGGAATTTCTTGCCGTTGATGCGTTGCGCAATCCAATCGTCCGAATAGCTCGGCCAAATCATGCTCATGGGGAAGGGCTTGCTGCGCGGCGAGCCCGATAGGCCGTCCCACTCTGCATCCGAACCCGCGACACCCATTTCATGCTCTGCCTCGCAGTACCACGGCTCCAAGTCGTCATACGTGATGGGCCAATCCACCATGCCCGGCGGAAAGTCGCGGCTACCGCCGTACAGCGTTTTCATTTTGAAGTCCGAGCGCAGCATGCGCGGGGTGTGGCCCAGCCAGTGCCAGGTCGAGCCGCCCGTTCTTCGCTCGTAGGTGCTCTTGTATTGCGTGTGCGGAGCCGGCGGCTGATCGTAATAGCTCGCGGAGCTGTCCGGACTGGGCGCCATGCTGTCGGTCTCGGGATTCCCGTACGGACTGTGCAGGGTCTTGGCGGCGGCCGTGGCGTAGGCACCCACCATCTGCGCGCGCGCCGGATTGCGGCTGCCGGCTTCAAGCATCAAAACCCGCGCGCCGTCTTGCGCCAACCGATAGGCCGTCATCGCGCCCGCGACGCCGGCGCCAATGACCACCACATCGAAATCGCGCGCCACTTAAGTCTTCCCCGGCGGTTCGTTGTCGGGGCGATAGCGCCAATGACCGAAGTATCCACCGGATAGTCCCGGCGGGTGCGCGCCCATGATGCGCCAGGCCAAACCACTGAAATACTCCTCTTGGGTTCCATAGCGCAGTGCAATTGCCGGACTCTGATTGTCGCGCAGCGCCGAGGTGTACCAGAGCAAGACCATCTGGCACACGGTTGGCCGAAGCTCATCGTCGCCGACGATTTTTTTTTGCACCTGGCCGGCGAGTCCCGCCTCCGATTTCAGGGCGTGGAAGCGCTTGAGGATCAGCCGCACCGAGGGCTCCAGCGGCGAGCTCAGCAAGCGATCGAGATACTGGCTGCCAAGAGCAGGATCGAGCGCATCCACACCCGTCAAAATGCGCGACAGCGCCAGGAACTGTTCGAGCATCGCTGCGGGCTTGGGCGATATCACGTGTGCGAACTCGCGCTTTAGCCCAATGCGAATTTCACGAGGTCCCTCAAGCGATACTGTTTCTTGCCGTTCGGCGTCCACCCCGGATCGCGCTTCTGCTGGCTGAGATAGGAGTGGCGGTCGGCAAACATCAATCCCAGGAACACTTCGGTGACGATGGATCCGCCCACCGGCCCCAGTTGCGGCGTTGAAATCCGGACGTCTTCGCGCACGGGAATTTTCACGTCCGTCTTGTACTGGATCGCTTCGGCCAGGATATAGGTCCACAACGGGCATTTGCCCTTGAAGCCCGGATGGATGCTGGTGATGGGTTGCAGCGATCCTGGGTCGGGCTTGTCCACACCCTGCCCGATCAGGATTTTGTCATCCGGCAAAATATCTTGCTTCTTGAGTTTCAACAGCTTCGCGGCCTTTTGGCCCGAAGGCAAACCGAATTCCACGCCGCGCTTGAGGTTGCGCAGCGCCAGCGAGGCTGGGTGCGCCGCCACGGCAGGCGGCAGATGTTTCAGCGGCCTTACCAGCGCCGTGTCGATACGGTAGGCAAACTGCAGGCGTTTGAAATTTTGCCTGAGATCCGCGCTCGTTGTTCCGCTTGCCGATCCGTAATCGCGGACATCGATGTCGATGAAGCGGCCCCAATCGATGGCCCAGTCCGAAATGAGGCGGCGAAATCCCGTCAAACCCTCGGGAAAGCCCGGCGCCGTGCCGCGCGGTAAGGGGAATATGGGCACCAGCACGGTGTCGTTCAAGCGATATCCCGGACGGATCATGGAATGACCAAGGCGATACGCGGCAACCGAGAACTCCACCGGCATGAAGGGAACTTTGAAGCCCTTGAACACCTTGAGCTTCGCCTTGTCGAAGTAACCGTTGCTCTTATATTTGTTGAGCACCTCCGCACTGACGATCCTCGGCAGGAAGTCGTTGATGACGAGATACTGGTAGGTCTTGCGCACCTGCTTCTGCACGTCCTCGAAGACCGGCTTTCTGCCCTTTCTGATTTCTTCTCGAACGATGCGATTGTGAAACTGCAGAAACAGGCCTTGCAGCTGCGAAACGATGGAATTCTCATCGTTGCGCGGATCGCCGATCAAGGCGCGCCCGTTGGCATTGCGCTGCAGATCGCGCGCCGTCTTCTTGGTGCCTTGGGTTATGGGATCGCCCAATTGAAATGAAATCCCATCGTCCTGATACATGTAGGGCTGATCGCCGGGCCCGCGGCCGTACACATTGTCCAGATCAAAAGCGGGTGTGCGAAAGTCCTCGGTGGCGTTGGGATCTTTCTGTTTCTGAAAGCTGCTGTCGGGATCAAAGGTGAGATCGTGGTCGATGAATTGACCCAGATAGGTGTACAGGGCCGGTATGCCGCTCTCCTCGTCATCCGGCGCATCCTTTGGCGCATCGAATCCGGAGATCATGGCATTCGCCAGCGCATCGAGACTGGCCGCGCTGAATTTCGCGCCGTGAGATTTTGCAAACAGCCGTCCGAAGCGTGCGCCGAAGGGGCTTTTCTGAGTCTTGGGACTCTTGCCGGCGGCCTCCAGGCCTCTCATCAATTTGCCGTGCTTCGTGCCCATCGTGACCTCCGTGTAACGAATAGATTGAATTCAATCTGGCGGGAACGCGGAGTCTCTCGCGCCCGGCGATGCAGGTCAACCGGGTATTGCAATTCGTTATTGCCGGGAGCAATGTCTTCGCTGCGACTCGCTGCAGCGCACTATTTAGCACCATGGGATTTGAGGCAGGAGGCCAGTCGGAGCGCATGTCGAAATCGGCAAACAGTGGCAGCAGCGCCTCGCTCGTAGGGCTCATCGGCATCATCGCCGCGGCGGCTGCGGCGCTCTTGGCCGGGGGTGGCGCATATCTGCTGACGCGCCCGGCGGAACAGAGCATGCTGCTCGTCGATTCAGCGGCGCTCCAGCGCGTCCAAGCCGGTTTATCCGAAGATCCTTTCTCCGCGGTCGATCGATTCGAGCACAACGAGATGGATCTGCTGCAATTCAACCACGATGCGGCGGCGCTGGTACTGCCCGACTCGAGCACGGCTGCAAAACCGGCGCGCGCGAATCCGCGCAACGACAGTCCTTTGCCGACCTCTCTTGCCTTCGAGAAATTTCGCTTCGGCATCTCCGAGGACGAGTTTAAAAGCTCGCTGTCAGGCATTGCGCCGGCGGACAGAGTGAAATCGGTGCTGCCCGTCATGGTGACGAACTCCAATGTCGCCGGCTCCGCGGAGTCGCGGCGGCGAACGCGATATGCGGTTGTTTCCGCGTTGGGCGAACTCGGTTACGTGCCGAGCGACAACAAGCACATCGGCTATGTGATCGCTCACTTGCCCGGCGACCTGCCGGTGCGGATTCCTTTCGAAGCGTTCGAGCGTTCCAGCACCAGTGAGCCTAAGCCGGAAGGCGCGCCGGCCACCGTCACCGTTCTGTGGGTCGACGGCGGTGCCTTGAGCGTCTCATCCCCCACCCTGCAGCGCAGCTGGCTCGGGAGGTTGGTGCTCGTTCTTCGGG
>Ga0208985_1000036_pt1 | contig 13584 bp, 18 predicted proteins | sample MedBloCARef_O1_FD_187853 | JGI IMG/M metagenome (GOLD analysis project Ga0208985, IMG submission 187853) | Forest soil microbial communities from El Dorado National Forest, California, USA - Mediterranean Blodgett CA Ref_O1 (SPAdes) (version 2) | ecosystem: Environmental > Terrestrial > Soil >...
GAACATTGCAATAAGTGCTTTCATCAGGTCTTCGGAGGTACCATCGATGCTGGTGCCGAGACGCACAATGAGGCCGTCCGAAATGAATAATATCATTGTCGAGTGTGCGGTGAGGTCCCGAGCTTCCCAGGTGTCCTTAATGGATGACCCGGTAGTGGAGCTGATCGAGGGGTAGATGCTGGCGGAGGGTGCGCCTGTCATGGTTGTGTAGCGAGCAACCTTGCCGTAAGCAAAGCCAGCGACGTTGCGAGAGTCGAATTCAGATTTGATCCGAAGTTTCCACATAGGCCACTGTGTGGGCCCATCGAGCAGTGGGGGGTGTTGGCCAGTCGTCGACGACATGGCGGGGTTTCGGATGGATCTCTAGATAGGTATAGCAGTCCTTAAAAGACGCTAACCGGGGGCTCGTAACCTGAGAGAATCCGAAACTAAACGACTTCGTTAGGAAGCCGCTCACTGTTCGCAGATGAACGAGTTTATTAATTACCTAAACGACTTCGTTAGGAAGCCGCTGTTAGGTTCATAAGTACATGGTAATTATAAATAAGCAGGTGGAGAAAACGTACCTCACTGTTCGCAGATGAACGAGTGAGGAAAAGAAAAGATCGCGTTCGGACGACTTATCCGTCCGAACCTTAATTCGCATGCGTGCGTTTAACCCCTAAGTGCCGATAAGTGCTCTCGCTCCCTCTCATATTCTTTCAACAGATAATGCATTGCAATTTATGTATGTGTATAGAGGGGTAACTATTCTGATGTGATGCGTCTGTGGACCTTTTCCGGGCTTCCGGGCTTATATTCGGTCGGCAGGAAAGCCCGCATGGATCAGAATGGCTTCCCTAATGCAGTAGTGCATTACGCGTTAGCGCGCTGTGCCTTATTCTTGATCACACATCTTCTCATGGATGTAATATCATCAAAACATTGACCCAAATCGGTTACTGAAGTCTCTGGAGGCGTAGTGGTCGCATTTGGACTTGTCTGTACCGCTAAAGTGGCCTGTCCCAATGTAGCAGGAGGGTATCTTTTTTGCGTGCTTGTGCCTGCATTCCCACATTGTCGGACTTAACTTTATGCAGCATTTTCAATGAGCTGGTAGTGATGTTGTGCATACTGGCAATTTTTGCAGTCCGTGTTTACATCTCTCGGGACTGTTAGAGTGACCTGCATAATTATTCCACACTGAATGCGACATACATACAATAATTAATTATAATGAGAAAATGAACAAGAATGTCACGCTAAGGGGAGAAAAAGGGGGAGGGAGAACAACGTAGAACCGGAATCACCCTCCCTAAAAAAAGGAAAGACCCCAATGTACAGCGGTTGCAGATTAAAAGTTGATTAGTGACGAAACCAGAACGAAACCTTGGCACAGCTTTTCGTTGAGACGATCAACGACGACTTTTCACCATCTTCTTTGGCCGTCCTTCATATCCTTCATCTCTAGGACGAACACGCTTCCGCTCCCTGACTGGCCTGCCAGCGGCAATACTGTATGTGGTGCTATTCGCAATGCTGGAACTCGCAAGCGGGACATTTGAGGGCCGAGCTTCACCAGCACATTGATCTTTCATGCAATTGATCGACGCGTGGACATCCTTCACAGCTCTTCTCCACTCCTCATCACATCCGGAAGCCTTGCCCCACCATGTCAAAGTGAGCATGACAAGCGGCAACCCGTTTTTCCCCGTCTTCCGCAACTTTTTCCAGTCCATATCAACCGTTGGGATCGTGTCTTGAGAGCGGTTTTCGGGCTGCAGGGCAGACCACCAGGTCCACCAAGCCTCAGAGAAGATATTGATATCTTCAATGGCGATCTCGATCCAAGTTCCGCGGGTTTTCATCCAGGTACCAATTTCACTAGGTCGAATGCCCGTCATCGGGGGGAAGTTTGCACCGGTAGTCTGAGGAATCATCAGGTTAGCTTACGTTTGTTAATCCTCAGTAATGTTTACTTACGGAAAAGCCAGTGAACTTCAAGAACTCGAAAAATGCCTGGACGCACTCCTGCCAATCCTCACACCAATTTCTCATTTCTTTGAGTCCGTTTTCGTGAGATGGCACATAAACAAGAAAATTATAGGCATCGATCACATGCTGGGGCCAGCTGGATATGTCTAGTTGCTCCCTCATCACTGGTTGAGGTGGAAGACCCTTGTTTGCGGAGCGTGGTTTAGGGCGCCCACTGGGGGCACTAGTAGGCGCAGGCACAACTGGAGGATCGGTTATATCATTTGTCGCCGGTTGAGAAGTTGGTGCGCCTTCATATGCAGGGCGTGGTTTAGGGCGCCCACTGGGGGCACTAGTAGGCGCAGGCACAACTGGAGGATCGGTTATATCATTTGTCGCCGGTTGAGAAGTCGGTGCGCCTTCATATGCAGGGCGTGGTTTAGGGCGCCCACTGGGGGCACTAGTAGGTGCAGCCGCAATTGGACGCGGCTCTTGTCGTCGTCCATTTTCTTCCGGCCTATTGTCAGTACCAGGTCGATCAAGGTTCATATCATGTTCCAACATTTCTTGGATGGCGGGTTGAAGCCCAGGCGAGATGACTGGCACTCGTATCGCACCCGTTCCTGTGCTTGGCTGGTCCAACATGCCTGCTTCGTCAAGGCCTTGACCACTTGCATCTGGCCAGTCCAATATACCCACATCGTCAAGATCGTCGAGGCTCCCTGTCTCGGTTCCCTGAAGTTCCCGTCGAAGCCGAGGAGAAAGAGCCGGTTCTTGTCTTGAAGCAGGGAGTGCTATTGGAGATGGAGTCTGAAGTCGTGGTGGTGAGGCTGGGGGTGGGGGTTGCGAACGTGGAGGTGATCGACAAAGTGAACTCTGACGGTCAGGCAAAGGAGAATGTGGCGCTGGCGCTGGCGGTGGAGGCGAAGGTGGTGGCGGCGGCGGAGCTGGAGCTGGAGGCGACAGGAAGATACCACGAGGCGCAGGTGATTCTGGCGGTGGAGTCTGAAACAGAGAAGGAGACTGTTCACGAGCGGGCGATGGAGAACGTGATGGTGATGCAGTCTGGGACATCTGCAGCTCGCCATCTGCACCACGCTGGTGCTCTGCAGGAAGCGCGCGCCGCTTACGTTCTTCAACACCTGTGTTCATCAGTAAGACGGCATATCTTTGTTTTTAGTTAGAAAACTCACTGAAATTGGCCCTTCCATAGGCACACATCGACGCCTCTGCTAACTCGTACCCAGTTGGGTCATGTTTCGGCCACGTTGACGATGATAGACCACCAGGCCAATTTGCGTGAATACTACACGACCATTAGCCATACAACCATCGCGTCACATATTGTGCGACTCACCTTCTCACTTCGATCTCCCCATTTCGGTCGGCAATTGGTCCAATGATGCAAATTGACACAGCTGCCTGCATCTGCATGGAGATTGCATCAGCTATCGGCCGTATCACATCAGCAGCAAACTGCAACTGTCTGATTATACAATGGTCAGTAATTGCGAGCTTGAAATGATCGATAAAACACTGACTGATGAAATTGTTGCGGGGTTTTAGGTGCTTTTTGCAACAACTCCCATTGCTCCATATCTGTCTGATAGGCGGCTTCAGCTAATGCCGCAACCTCATCACGGAACTCTTCAGATTCGAGCTTCCAAAATTCAGTACAGATGGCAGTCATCATTGCCACGCGCACAGGGACCTCCATTTCTAGGCGATCTTCCTCACTCGCATCGTCATAATGTTTTTTTGCAAGAGCGTATCGACGATCGTGTTCCTCTTTGATGCGGCTGGGATAATAAAGCTTTGTGTAGTGATGAAATGGGCTCGTCCTGCGTGGTGCCTTTGTGATGTTGGTGCCAAGGACAGCAGCAAATGGATTTATATCGTTTGGCGAGCTCTTTTTTGCTTCTGGCCGTTTGTATTTGCTTCGATACCACTGTGCTAATTTCTGTTCATACGTTAGCTATCGCCCGATTATGTCAAAGCGCAAGAATTATTTACGGTCCGCAATTTCATCCATCGTTCTGTTGCTTTTTCCGCCTCCTCCTCAGTGAGGTCAGCCGGAACCGGCAGATCACCCGATACATCAGGAGGGTCGTCTGGGGGCTCGAGCGCAAATGGCTCGCTATCACCAAATTTCTCCACGAAGTCTCGAGTAATTTTATCATAAAACTCTTTGACATTTTCCTTTGGCCGACTGCCATCCAACGCCTGCTGATATAGGTTTGCCTGCGAGTCCAGAAACTGACGTTTTTTGCCCTGAAAATGATCAGGTGCCCCTCGTTTTGTCTTGAGGGCGCCTGGATTCTTTTTCGACTTTTTCGACATGAATACGATAGTTTAGATGAAAACTCGCGAAGAAACGGAAGAGCCACCGGAATGGTCATGAAAAAAATATTATGACCAACCTTCTTTTTTCGCACCCATAAATTCCTGACCATCTCAGTTTCCCACATACTTTTTGCCTCCGTCCTCCATCCACCATCCACTCTACACTTCGACATCCGATACAGATCCAACAGTATGCGTTTCTCATTTAAACATTTAAACTTTTGTCTTACTGACGCCCACACAGAATGTCTGAGTTTTATCTCGACCCGCCCACTGATGTAGAGTTTGGAAGACGCTACGTCGTCATCAAAGGTATACAACCTGGGATTTATTATGATTGGTATGTATATGATTATAACATTGTCTATCGTTACACTGATAATGCATTACTTCCAGGAGCCAATTCCAGCAACAGGTGTTCCGGGTTCCATTCGCTGATGGGACGTCGGTGCGCACGCCCAAGGCTGCGTGGGAGTACTACGAGTCAGAGCGCCGCGCTGGCAACATTTGCGCTCTCATGCGCCCTGACCCACCGCCGGCCATCCAGCCAGGGACTCCGCTGCTGCAGAACCCGTTTCCACCCAACATGCCAATCTTCGTTATCTTCCGTGGCAAGGTGCCCGGAATACACTATGGGTGGTATGTAACCTTTATCTATACGTTGATTGTCTAACTTATAACCAAGGGCCGAGTGTCTCAAGTATGTCAAGGATCTTGGCGATGACAGCGTCAGAGCATACAGCAACATCAACGCGGCAGCTGCGGACTTTACTAAAGCCCGCTTGGCTGGGCAGGTTGAGTGGATCGATACCAAAATTGAACTAGTATCTGATGTTTGATTTGTCTTACTACATGCGCATGTACAATTACCTAAAGTTTTGAATCCCCGCCTATGTTATGTCACCACAATCATGAAGTCCTGATTGGTTTGTTTGTCGAAGTTTGGGTTTACCCACACCTCGACGACTCCCCACTAGCAGTTCCGGCCAGGTTTCCGCGGTACCATCATGTCCTTCATATATCAAGACAGCTTTCGTGACGATGAAGACCTCCTGCGATGTTTAAGAAGTCTCCGCCTGGACAACGAGAGGTCTTCCCCTCCCTCGATGCCTATTCCAAGACAATCGTCGGAAAGGCCCAGTGGGACCACGGAATCAGTTAACCGTCGTAGTCCAATCATGGGGACCCAACTGCCCCAGGATGGGCACACAAAATCAGAAAGGCACCCTCGTCCGAACACGGTGATCCAAAGTCCTCAGATCAACGAGGCTGAGACACAACCAATTTTACAAGCCAGCCTTCGCCATACAACAGATGAAGCGGAAAGAGTTAGTCGGATCGCAATGCAGAGGGATCCCCAGGGTAAGTTGAACTCGAATATTATTACATTTCACTTATATATCATCATTACCTAAGTCAATCCGACAGAGTCTACCTACAATGTCCCTGTTGGCCGCGAAACTGGCGTTTTGCAATCCTGGTAACTGCCCCGCTTGCCAAACTAACCAATAACTCATCCTCATGTTATTGTACAGGCATCGTGCCGGACATGCATCTCAAGGTTATCCAAATGGCACGGCCATCAGATTCAAGGTTGAACCCCCAAAGGTCAATAAATGGGGGCCTAGGCCACGAGCATATGTTGTGTTCGAAGGGTTGATGCCCGGCATCTACAATAGGTGGTAAGCATGCTCGTCACTTAAAGAAAAGTGCAGCTCACCTCTGTCGGTTAGGGATGAATGTAAAGCTCAGATTCATCGTGTCCCTCGTAATGTGTACCAAGGTTTCGCTTCTCGTCGAGAGGCCGAACGAGCCTATCTCCTTGCATTTGCATTAGGTTCTCTCCGTGTACTGCCCCCTCGGGATGCTCCACCAAATATCACACTTCCGACACTTGCAAACCCTACCCCCGAAGCCTTAATGGAAGCATTTGCGTCTGCCGACGACAACTTTCTCGGCGCCGAATGGCATGTTGTATTTAAAGGCAAGCGCCCTGGCGTATATCCGGCTTGGTATGTTTTTTCTTTTTTTGGCCAGCATTTGCTAGCTTCTAATGAATGGCATTCTATAGGAATTTTGCAGCTACTCAGGTAAATGGTGTGAGTTCGTCTTTGTACAATAAATATCACACGAAGGCGGAAGCTTTCGCTGCATTCAGAATTGCATCAAATGCCGGCCATGTAGCATATTTGTAGATTGTAGATTGTCAGGATCCGTGTAATGTATCATTGTCGTGTTTGCAAATACGCTATATGCTTGATTCCATACCTTTCTTGTTGGAGCAAATCGTCCGCAGGCAAATCAGAATTTGAAGCGGAGGTTACACTGATACATAGGTTAGAGTTGACTAAATCAGTGCACCGATAGATCAGAAAAATAGCACTCTTGATATAACAGAAACATATATGCACATGCAATATTTACTTATAGGAACAAATAAGTGAGCAGAACAGGTAGTATGACATTAACATTGGGTGGCTGGTCACGAATTCGTGGTTTGGCTGAACGGGTATGCCCTTATATGTCATTTTGATCTTGGACTTCTACCGGTGCTTGTCTATACGCCAATTCATGAGCGTTCGCTCTGCGTCACACTCCACCTCAACAACGTCCACCAGTCGTCGTCGGAAAAATATACGCACAAGTGATGTAACAGGTTCTGACACTCACTCTTGCGATGAAGATGATACACCACTCTCGTCAAAAGATAATTCCTTGTCAGCAGCAGCAGATAAGGCACTGCGCGAGAAGGAACGAAAGGCTAAGAATCAGAGACGATATTATCAGAAGTGAGTAGGCCGATTGCCGAACCTATACTCGATGTCTCAATATCCGCTTTCTTTAGACACAAAGCCGAGCAGCAGGAAAAAGCACGAGTTAGAGCCTCTAGGTCAGTGCTAGGATAGGATTCCGCCCATTCATGGCCTCTCATGGATCACTTATGATAGAAACCGACATTTAGCGAAGCAGATGGTGCATCTTACCAACAATAATGCTGCAGCGGAAAACAACGATATATTTGCATTCCCACCAACAGATAGTCCTTCGCCATATGCACCATCGTCACCATCTTCTTCCGTGTCCCCCATTCTCGCATTCCCACCAACAGATAGTCCTTCGCCATATGCACCATCTTCACCGTCTTTTGTGTCCAGGTCTTCTTCACCCACACCACGTTCGCTGCATTCACCATCTGCCATACTGACTGCTGCCGATGGATCACACCACCACCAACATTTCCTAACCCCCATGTCTATCGCCCCTGATGCTCCTCGTGACATTCTTGATGAATGGTCATCTTGGAATGCTTCTCGTCGCATCGCTGCACTTCGTCGTTGGCTGTTGGATATGGAGTGGAGTTGGGGCGCTGTTGCTAACTGGCCAGCACTTTGTGCGGAGGAATGGGTTAGTGTCAAGGAACAGGACTCCAGCTGTGTAACAGCATGGCTTGACGGCGAAGCGAAGAAAGTTGCCACTGGTCGTCGAATGCTTGGTTACTTTGTCCGTGTGATGGAGGGCACCCTACCCACGGACATGGAAGTGTTGCGGGATATATATTTGCAGGGCCACCAACTTTCGTGCACATTGCACACTGCTGTCATAGGGTTAGAACAAACATTGGGCGTAGTGCGAAAAGAAGTTCAGACAGATAGCAGTCGCAAGTGTAATTGTGGAAATACGACCTGTGCAGCATAAATTCTTCTGTAATACCGGCTTTGAACTGTTTGTATTGTCATCTCAATATTTATTTCATCTCAATATTTATTTGTTCAGTGTCGAGCTTTCCTACATATGCAAAACCCTGTAGACCAGCGAGAAGCATGAACTGGTGTGTGCCCGTGGCCAGCAGGTGTGACGAATCCGGAAATGTCCATGCCTGCCCTACACGATGGTCCGTGCGCCAGCTAAAACATATATAAGCAGAGCCAACAGGCTTTCTCTGCACTGGACTTTTCATCCCCCATTCATCAATTGTCTTCGTTGGCTGTCGAGTGTTAAAACCTGTGTGCGAACTCTTAGGAGTCTTCCAGCCACGAGCCTCGGCAGCCATGGGCATGATGGTGGTGGTGGTGGGCTGTTCACTTCAACATCATATTATCTCGTCATAAAATCCCCCATCCCCCTCCATTCATCAAATGTCTTCGTTAGCTGTCGAGTGTTAAAACCTGTGTGCGAACTCTTAGGAGTCTTCCAGCCACGAGCCTCGGCAGCCATGATGATGATGATGATGGTCGTGCGCTGTTTACTTCAATATTATCTCGTCATAAAGTTGTCTTCCTCATTGTTTTTGTCGATGGTATTTTCCCTCTGTCTGTGGAATGAATCACCGCTGACTTTCCTTTTATTGCAGAGGGGTGGAACATGTGTTTGCGAGTGTGGCATACGCATGCCTTGAAGCAGGATTGTGGTCGTCCTCGACATATCCCTGTAGGAATGGATATGCGTCCTAATATTTGTAAGTGTCAGTGTTATGTTACTGCAGTTTTATTTTATTTTAATGATGGTGTGTTTCAATAGCCGGTTAAAATGGTTGATATTGGCCTAGATGGTATGTCCATGCGGTTCGTCATTTAGCTGTCAAGTTATTGATGAGATATTATAGGGCTTTTGGTGGGTTAAAGTGACGACCGCCAATGTCGGCGTAGATGGTATGACCGTGTCGTTTGCCTCCTTAAACGATTATTTAATGTGATTGTAGAGTGCGACTTGGATGGAATACCTACGAATATGGCAAATGCATGTACTCTGCGTAGCATGTTGCGCAATGGCCATTCCATGTACAATTTTACTGTTTTGAATAAATATTTTTATATCTAACTGCTCTCCGCTCGCAATCTCGTTATTTTGCTTCCGGGATTTCACCAATGACTTGTTTTTATGTTGGCCTTTTGTGTTTTTTTTTGGATACAACTAACTCGGTTAGCCTGTGGTTTTTATGTTGTCCTGTCGCATACTTGATATGATTTGTGACTATTATTATTTTTATTCCCTTGGGTCTCTTTGGTGTTGCTCGTTGCTAGTCTCGGAGCAAGAGATTTGGGATTAATTTAACTTGTCGCTACCAGTTAAGGGATATTAACATTTTTTCATCTCTTTAACCCTAACCCTACTTAGATTTATTTCCTTTCGTAGTCCCTTCACACTTTTGCCTCCGCCCATACACATGCCCAAGCTACCAACCGAGCCCTTGTACGACCACCGGGCTCGCCCAACTGTCTCTCGTCAAATAGCTGTCGATGTAGCTGGCACTACAGGGCGACGTAATGTACAATTTACATCCAACCTAATCTCACCAGCCTCTCTACCTTCAAATCCAACGGCGCCCGATGAATTCTTCCCTTTGCCGATGGACGTAGATATTGATATTGATATTGATATCGATACTGGCGATGTAGACGGGAGATCCAATGATGAAACTCCTGCATTGCCAGGCATCCGTGTCGTTGCCATAGAAAAAGCAAAGCGATACGAAAACTCAGTGCGTCAAACCCTTGTTGACCTATTTGCGAGCTTGTCTGACTCTAACTAGGATGTGCCTCTTGCGACCTGGGTTGGATTTCGAGATGAATACCTTGATGAATTGATGTGTTTAGAAGGCAGGGGAAGGTACCGAAAGTCATGCGCTGGTTGCACGGCATCCTTTCCCAATTTTCGGTGTAATGATTGCATTCATGGGGCGTTGTGGTGTCAGCAGTGTCTCGTGAAGAGGCACTCGCAATCGCCATTACATGTTGTTGAGGTGTGTTATATCGAATCTCACGTTTTATTCCTGCTATTGACTGTTGTAGATGTGGAATGGACTCTTTTTTCAACGGTCATCATTACAATCCCTTGGTCTTCGCGTGCAGCTGGGTCACCCGCCTGGCCGGCACTGCCCTACGAGAGAGCCTGGTCATAAAAAATTTGCCGTGATCGACAGCAACGGCATCCATTCGGTATCAGTCGATTTCTGTCGCTGTGCCCCTGTTCCACATAGGACGCAGCTTTTGCGTATTGGATGGTGGCCGGCAACTCCACTTGAACCGCAAACCTGCGCCACCATGTCTGTTCTACGACAATTCCATTTACTCAACCTCCAGGGCAAAGTTACCGGTTTTAGTTTCTATCGTGCTTTGGAGTATCAGACCGACAACACGCGTCTCAATCCTCCTCTTGTGAGTTGAGCATTGAGCATTCTTTTTGTATCTCTTCTCACAGAGTTATCAGGATCGTCTGTCTGCTTTTATGTTAATGGCACGGGAATGGCGTCATATTAAGATGGTTAAACGGGCAGGACGAGCCTTCGACCCTGGAGGTATTGCCGCAACTGCTCCCGGTTCACTTGCCATTCCCTGTCGTGCCTGCCCCCTCCCAAATATTAACCTGCCTCGAGGCTGGGAGAATGTCCCACCGGAGCGGGCGTGAGTATTTTCTATTTACCAGTATTATTGAACAATTGCTTATCAACGTCGCAGTTGGTTATATATACTTATGGTTGCCATGGACGCGAATTTTCGACTTAGGAGCAAACTGCGGAACTTAAACTCCAAGGACCCCACCCTGACGCCTGGATGGGCATATTTTGTTAAATATGGCCCTTACGCGGAGTTCATTAAAGACTATGTCGATCAAGATGAGGTACTTGCATCCACAGTCTGCCTCCGCTTGTATCTAACTTAAAAACAGCTCAGGACGTGCGTTGGCTTTCAGGCCCTACTCAACATGCTCACGAAAAAATCAAAGGGTCTCCGTGCAACGGGTGTGGCCGCAGTAAGCTGTGCGCGCCATCAGCTATTTCGTCCACTTGGAATGGGGGATCTGCAAAAGGGAGAACGGTAAATAAATTTTTAGCTAGGGTAGCCATTAACCGTCAACTCATGCGGTGCTTTATAGGCAATGTAACATGGACTATATCTTCACGTCGAGCATAGTGGGGGCGGGCCTCCGTCTTTTGACTGTATCCTATGACGTTGGATGCCAGTGGTTTACAAATTTCTGGCGTCGAATGCCCTCACTACCCACTCAACTTCACCTCCTCTTCCCCATATCGGCGGTAACGGCTCTTGTTCCAAAGTTTCATCTTCAGAGTCACGAAGAGCAGTGCCACAGTCGCTTCTCATTCAATTTCTTCAGGGGTGCTGGACGGACCGAAGGCGAGGGTGTGGAACGGAATTGGGATTATTTAAATGGGCATGGTCCGTCAACCGCGGAAATGCTACCTGGACATCGGTGGGAAACGTTGGATGACTGCTGCGGGTGGGTGAATTGGCGAAAGACAATGGGTTTAGGTGCATTTGTTGTTTGGTCAAGACGGAATTATTGCTCATTATTTGTACAGGCTATCTCCTTCTCAAACGGCTGCTGATTGCAATCCCACAAGCAATACAAACACACCATGATTTTGTTTCCCTCAACGCGAGTTTGAAGGCTGTGGATCCCGAGGAGTTTACAGCAATGGAGCAAGCATTGGAGGCATGGGAAGCAGATAAGACACAGCCAGATCCATACCGCCTTCCAAAGTCCAGTAAGTCTCGTGTGCGTGATTTTGTATGTTAATTGACTTGGTTTGCTAGGTGCTACACTCGCCCAAGTTCGACTCGCGATGGCAGAGGAGGAAAAGCAAAGGGCGGAAGGGGGCTCAAGCATGGTACACGATGTCAGCGCCGGAGCATTCTTGTTATTGGGGACGGATATACAGGGCATGCAGTGCGTATAAACTGTTGCTGGTAATATTGCTGTTTTTACTAATGCTTCTCATTCAGACAAGCCATTCGCCTCGAAGTCAATGGCCTCCGAAAGCAGACTTTGCTCCAAACCACAAGCCTGGTTGAGCGGCGAACCTTACTTGTCAAACGCATCCAACGATTCCGAGAAATCCAACGATACTACATGCCAGGCTTTGACCCTAGAAATTCGACCGATGCGGCATTCGGCACTTCCACTTCTTCAACATCAGCAGAACACACGAAACTCTACATGCCATCTGAGCTTAGCCCATCAGACCGTCGCAAGTTCTGTCCTAACGGATTGTCATTGTTGGAGGATCGTATTCGATTTGCTGAAGCATCGGACTCATTAGAAGATCTACGCCATCACCTCCGCACTCGCTCATTCACTAACAAATTCAAGATTGCCAATGTTACAGGTCAGGTCAACAACACCCGCGCACGCGAGGTCCAACATCGTATCGACGATAAGGTCCGAACAGCTGAGCTGCAGTACCAACGGGCTCGGGACGCCTTGATGAGATTGCGTGGTGGAGGGGACTGGGAGAATTCATTGAAGGTCTTACAGAAGTCAGACGTTCGCGCACTAAACGAGAGGGAGTTGAATCGGGAGGAGCAGGACGAGCTGCGTCGCTTGCGCCAACGGCTGGGGACAAATACGGATGATATAGAAGGTGAACGGGTTGTTGCACAGGTGGCAGCTGTCGGAGAGGGGCAGCGCAGGCCATCGTGGATATGGTTTACTGGTGTCAGCGGTGCAGAGTCTATGAATGATCCCCTGACACGTCAAGGTGAGCTTCGGTGTTGTATTATCCAATCATTGAACTGACTACTTTGTTAGCTCTTCGTGTCGAGTGGGCAAAAGCCAAAGCTCGGGCAGCACGCTGGCAGGAGGAAGTGATTCTTTTAGACGAGGAGATGCGCAGGGTACTTCAGTTCTGTGGCTGGAAGGCGGACTGGTGGAGAAACCAAATAGGCCTGCGTAACACTGACACCACGGACAATTTGGTACTCGATGGTCTTAAAGCATTTGCCGAGCAGCAGGCAGCTCAGGAGGTCCGCATAGCAACGGATTGGGCGGCGAAGTGGAGGGCCGTGAGAATACGTGCAAAACCGATCATTGACGGGATCCCAGACAATTATTGCGAGGTCCACGATGGTGAGAGCGATACAGTTGCAATATATATCGAGGATGAGGACGAGGACGATGGCAATGGTGATTTTTAGGTGTTATCTAGTTACTATTACTTTAATTGCCGTATATGGATTGCTACTGCCTTAATTAGATAATGTTTGGAACAGCTATGTATAGACGTCAGAAGCACCCGGATTTAGAGTCCCGGAGACCAGCCACAGCTCCCCGCCCGTGGCACGTCACTTTCCGGCGGTGCCCTAAAGCCAAACATCACAATTCCCTACCCCTATGAGTAAAGCCTTAAATTGCAATGTGCCCAGTGTCTAATATAGGTACATTGCAATGTGGCCACAGCTACTGGTGCGTTGACACGTACTTGTCCGGTATCTCCAATCAACTCGAAACACACTTCCCTGACGTACGGCTAGCTCGAAGAAGAGCACTCGT
>Ga0208985_1000038_pt1 | contig 13443 bp, 16 predicted proteins | sample MedBloCARef_O1_FD_187853 | JGI IMG/M metagenome (GOLD analysis project Ga0208985, IMG submission 187853) | Forest soil microbial communities from El Dorado National Forest, California, USA - Mediterranean Blodgett CA Ref_O1 (SPAdes) (version 2) | ecosystem: Environmental > Terrestrial > Soil >...
TGATGAAATGAGGAACATGAATCCTGGGTGGCTGAGTGTTGTAGGCAGTAAATGTTCCTAAATTCATAGGAAAATCCATGCACTAACTCGAAACCATTTTGAGGTGTGACAGCGTGCTTGCTGATGCTGATGAATTGTTTCTCATGCACAGACGAGCTATACATCCTGCAAGTGGATGCTATCTGGTTCCTTACACTTTCCGGAACCAGGTGAGTACGCATCTATTGTTCATTCCCAATTCAATGTCCTAACTTACGGCTGAATGTAGCTGACTGACAGTCGGTCGTGCGAAATGGGAGAACCGGTCATCCGAATTCATTCGCCTCTCCCTATGTACTATACTTTGGTATGCCGCTAGCGGCATACCATTCAATTCAACTTCCCTTTTGCGGTAAGCGTGTGATCGAAATAGCCTCATCCAGCCTCCAACCCTCTCACTCCTCCAGTGTTGGAAGTTCAACTTCCCGATCGGGTGCATTCAACGTTCCAGTCACTGCTGGCGTCGGTCATTCAACTCCCAATCCAGCCATTCAACCGATCAGTTGCATTCCACCTCCCGATGTGATCATTCAACCAATCACATTCGACTCCCAATCTGGCCATTCAACATGTTCAGTCTGAGCACTCCTGTCCCTCAAGTACCTCTCCAAAGCGGCATTGAATTGAATAGTATGTGGGTAGCGGTGTACCTAAGTATGGTACATATTATTGCCAGGGCAGAGGTCCTTTACCTACCAGCCACAGAGGTTTTCAGTGTGACCATTCAACCGATGGGTTACATGTTCGGCTTGAAGCCCTTGCGGTTAGGTCCCAGGCTCATCGGTTGAAGGTTCGACACTCCCTTTAACCTGAGGGCGCCCATTCAACCAATTAGACTATTGCATGTTTGGCCCAAAGCCCTTGCGGGTTAGGTCCCAAGGTTGAATGATAGGCCCATCAGTTGAATGTTCAGCAGAGGAAGGTTGAATCTGCTACCTAGCAATCCTGCCATAAAACGGCCTATTTGTGGTACACCCAGGTGTGGTTGAAGGGTGGAGAACGCATCCAACTATGCTTGCTAAAGTAGATATATATTATATCGGAAAAACAGTAATTAAGATATCAGCCCTGATGTTTTTACTTTGAATCATATATGGTTTCATCAGGTTTCATCAGGCAACTTGACAAAACCTTTTTCAGCTCCTTTTATCTCTGAACTGCAAGCGCTGCAGGTTCAAGACCAATGTCTTTGAAAGACCGACATGGATCAATGAGGTTCCCAACAGGTTGAACTTCTTTTTTTACGAATTCCCATTCGAAAGCAAGGTGACCACGCTAGCTGATGAGCACACCTGATTTGCAGATAATTAGATGCACAGCACCATTTGTATTACCTATCTTTCTTTGTGCCTTGTACTATCACGCATCACACAGTCATAGGTGCTTCGCTTAAATACACGGACATCGTTCCCCAAATATGACTATGCAGTCCAGTATTTATTGTTTGCCATCAAAGCTCTCAAAACTGGGTATCATATTCGCTTTCCAGAGTGTTTCTAAATCATCTGGCAGTCCTAATACTGAAGAGGCTACTTATATCCAAAAGTGGCATGGACAAATAAGATGTGATGGTGCAATGGTTAATGTCACGTGATTGTAAAGTCTGGCTCCCACGAGGTTAGTGGTTCGAATGTCGCGATGGACAACTTTTGTTATTCACAATTTTCCAAAGTCTTACCCAGTAGAGTGGATTAAAGTGTGCCCAGTAAGGCCATGATTCCGTGCGATAATTAAAAAGTCTGAAAAGAAATTCCCAATAAAATAGAGTAGATGTTCAGCCAAACTAAGTAAGGTTCACTTCTCGCAATCATAAGGTTCAGCCAACGTGACTCAGGGTGAGCCTTGTGTTCTTAGGTATATATTCGCTGATGCGCTCGCTTTCTCAACGGTTCCTTTCAGCCCCAGTAAAAAAGTGGCTCAGGACAGAAAGAGGCAAATCAAGGCACGTCAATTAGAAGGAAATCCATTGAGGGCCATCGAGGTAAAATCAGACCATAGCATAGTTTTTTCCCATGAGTTATGTTTTTCTGTGCACAAATCGTACAACTTGCAGCTGCAAATTTGCCCGCAACAAATACTGAAGTGATTGTATAGACTTCACTGTTGCTTCATTGTGGGTTGTCTTTTGACTTCTCTGTCATTTTGTCAAAGTCCCCTTCCCCACCTAGACTTTCTGAACAAGAGCCTTAGTTATTGTTGAGTACAATCTTCATCATTCAAATTAGTTACAATTTACTCACCTAACTGTTGAGTCAGCAGCCTCGCAGCTCTTCTCTGCCTTATCCATCTCTTCACTGTGTGTATCTCCTCTTATATTATTCTCACCACTACCACCTGAGACATTATCAGCACCAGGTGACGCTCCTCCTGCACCATCCTCGGGCCCTCTCAAGCTCGGATCCAGAGACGCATCGCCATCATCGTCCTGTTCCAAATCATATGAAACACCCTCAAGATTTGCGGGTGAGGGTGGGGTATTACTGAGGCCTTCAACATATAGCATTGACGAGTATACAGATATGGGTGGAATTTGACATGTTTTTGTTTTTGTTAGAAGCTCGTTGAAATGACTTGAATTAAAGTAAGAGCACAAATATGAAGGGGCCATGGATTGTACATGAGAGTGGACAGATCCTCAGTTGGTAGAATCTTGAGAGAAATGTGAAGGGAATGCTAGTGGAATGTGCCCAAAGTGTGATGATGATCTAGATGAAATCCTGTGAAATGAGAACTTCAGCAAATTTTGAACAGAATCAGCTGATTCCTACCAAATCCTGTTTGGAGGAAATTTTTGGCTCAGTGCAGTGCATGGTGGTCCACACCAGACAAGCCATTGTTCTCAGCAGGGACATGTTGACCAGCAACATTGAGGAACACACTGAGTTCACGGTTGACCAGGTCAACCAGTCACCTGCAGTGACATCGGTGCCGAAAAGGGCTAAGGCTTGGCCGGGTTGACCAGGAAACACGCATTTGCAACATGTTTTGTGGCAAGAAAACATCAGACCACAATACAAAACTTAACTGTGAAGCCCATTGCATTTGTTCACTATATCCCCCATAATATTCACTGGATAAGTCAATTGGGCTTGATATGACTACTCCTTCATCTGGAAATGTGGCTGTGCTTGGGCTCTTGATAGACCTGGTGTTCTCGTGTATGAAATCCTTTCCAGTGTTGTCTTGACACCTGAGATATAAAAGATTTCCCCTGAAAATATTTCGATTATTGCTGCAGGAGATAGCCTTATTAAGGTTTAACCTTCGTATGTAGCAAATAAGTAATCACAGAATCTAATTTTGTTTATTGTGCTGTCCTCCAATCGCAATCTGATTGTGTTCGCAAGAGACAATTAGATTATTGATTGGAGAAATAATCAAATTCTGTTTATGGATGAGGTAAAAAGGTAAATACAAAATCTGATTCTGTAATTACTTATTTTTTCCGAAAATAATCAAAGAAAACGGGAACTCACACTGTCATCCCAATTTTACTTGGACTAAAATTGTTAGTACCTAGAAGTGTAAGCCTTTGTCATGCCTATTGATCCATCCTAGCACCAAGGGGATTGGATTCAGGTTAAAGGAGATATCCATAATCACATTTTCATTGATTATTTTCAGGAAAATAAAGTAATTACAGAATCAGAATTCATATTTACCTTTTACCTCATCCATAATAGAAGAACATTATTTAATTATTCAATTATTTTCCCAGTCAATAATCTAATTGTCCTTTGCGAACGCAATCAGATTGTGATTGGAGGACAGAACAATAGACAAAATTAGATTCCATGATTACTTATTTTATTTACCATGTACGCAGGTTATCAGGTTATCTCCTACAGCAATAATCAAAATATTTTCAGGGGAAATATGCTTTTATGTCTCAGGTGTGACATCCTTGACACTGGTCAAAAGGTCCAGTCAAAAAAGGTCAGTCAATCTGGACCGGTCAGCCAATTTTGTCAATGAGGTCAATGTCACGCGGCACTCCACAAGCTTGACCACATTAGTTGAATAAAATCATTGCTGAAAATACAACAGATTATTTCCAAATAATTGATAGTGAAGGGCTATGTATGTGTTCTACCTCTAACAATGCCCCCCTTGTCCCCTTGGTTGAAGTGCTTCACTCACAATAAGACCTGCTATCAAGGCGACTAGAGTCATCACAATGCCTGGTGCAATAGCTGTATTTTGGCACATGTTCGCAGCTACCAGGACACTGACCACCAGCTCTTGGCCACAGATGCCTCCACTGAAATCCAAGCACCAGAAATTTAGGGAGAATTTCAGATTAGCTCATGCACTTGGGATATCCTACATATGTTAAAGCATCTGATTTCACCAACTAGGAAGCAACAAAGCACAAATAGGCTGCCTGATATCATGTTGCTCTTTGAAGTCGACGTCACTTGTTATAAGGATCATGTGCTTCTGCACCTTTGTTAAGGTTCCTGTAACACTCAGGCAATGCGGTGAATATTCACCCTGCCCCCCAAGCATCATCAATGTATGACAAAATGAGTCACCACTGAATGGTATCTTGAGCAAGGAACACTGCCCTTCTGCTGCCAGATGGCAGGTTGCAGGAGAAATCACAGCAGACTGCGATAGTCCATAGGAACATATGTGGTGTGCAGTTTGAGTATCTACGCATGAATTTCGGAAAGGTATATATCCTGTCATTCATAGAATCATACCCAGTCAGCAAAGGGTCACAAAAAGCCAATGGCATAATGGACTCACATTCAATCTCTTAACCACTCAACACATTTTTGTGTTGATTGTATACAGGTCTAGCTCTGTAAACTAATTTGCCATCCACGCTTGTTCTATGGACTAGTAAATTCTACGCTTTATCATTCTGATTAATCAGTCATTGGCTTGACATTATTCGGCTTCACAGGAACTTGGTTCACTGTACCCACTTTGTCTGTGTAGTGGGAATGCTCACTCTATCTGTCATGGTCAGACAGATGGATGATGGTTGGTTATGGTGGGTTTATTCTGGGAAAATGGAGAACATAGACAGTTGCCTATATGTTTCTCTCTAACTTACACTTGATTCAGTCAAGCATATAGATACATCAACTGTACAAACAAAAGATAAGATAAGACCCATAGGAATCTTGTAGAATCATATGATGCAAAAGATTCAAGACCAATACATGACCACCTTTGTAGTACATGTGCTAGATACAGTATATCAGAAGATTGCAAGTCGCAACTGCTCGTTGTAATCAATTGGGGTTGGACATGTGGCTTGGATGATCATCAGGGACCTTCCACAACCAAAAAGGACCTGAGAGTATCAGAGGCATTCATACATGAGAGTTTGATGGAAATCCATGAAGTTCTCACCTACAGGATCTCCTATAAATAGTGATAGATCTATGAGCCAATTGTAACTCAAAGTAATTAGTGGTGAACACAAACCATGATCATGTGTGGCTCCCGTCCATGCTCCAATGATTCCAGCAGCACTTCCAATGTTACCTAGTTGTATGCCCTCGGAGCTGTACAGGCCCAAAGTATCAACATCAAGGTGAAAAAATGCAATAAAAAGCCATGCCTCCATTGTGTGTGTCCATCATATATGGATGCCTGATGAGTTTATTATTAGCATCTCCCAAAGAATACAAGCTGCATAAAATAAATCAGACTCACAAATCGCCATCTCACAACCGCATCATTGCCCATACTCACACTTCCCATTACAGTTGCCTCATTCCCATCAGCTCCATTAGATATCCCGGAGAAATACAGATCGGGGAATCTGGGGGATCTCAAAGATTTAAGTGGGGAAATGGAGACATAGTTATGTGGGATGGAGGAAATGGGGACAAGATGGAGTTTGAGCTCCATGAGGCGGGTCACTTCTTGAAAGTTGGGGTCATCGAAGAAAGATGGATTACGAGTGCCACAAGGATTGCTTGAGAACTAAATGTATTTAGTTAAACACATGACTCAAGCTTCGTTTACATCACTCACATTGAATGCTGCAGAAAGGATGTCATAAGTGACAAGAACAACAGCAAACAGCTAAATACCACATACCAAAAATATCACTGAACATCGGGAGTTCAGCAGAAGCATAAAATTCGTAATTGAAGAAGCACGTACCGATAATCCAGGAAACAAACATATCTTCTCCATGTGCCTTCCACACAAGCCCAGTCAGCTGAGAGACGGTTTGCAGCACCCGTCACGGAATATGTTCTTGTAGCCTCCAAGCCCACAGGAGGGCATGTATCCATCCAGAGATCATGTAGATCCATGAGGTTTGTCTGGATCACAATGACGATGGCTTCCGCTTGAACCCAATTAATTTGGCCTCTGCAAAGAAACGGCCCATAATCGTTGTCCCGCCGATAATTGCGGAGATCATACACCAGACATCGGCTTCTAGTGCGCAGTGCACCTAAGCGTGCTGTTGTCTCGTCATCGTTGGCCCGTTCAAATGAAAGGGCGAGGTATGTTCGGATGCGACTGATGAGCTGGTTACTATTCACTGGGCCAGGAACAGCGACATGTGCATCTAGAATTCTGGAGTCGAGAAGGATACGAGTGACCCATTTAATAGAGTCAGACTCTTTGTGCTGGAAAGCGGACGAGACTGGTGATGCGTCCCCAATCACGGAAATGAGGGTCTCTAAAGCTAGCTGCTGCTCGTCAAGCCTGTGTGCTATATTGAAAGCAATCAGCTCCGCTTGGACCCGTTGCTGTAATTCAGCTCTCCAATTGTACAAGGTACATGTATTTTGATGGTTTGAGGCGTTGCGCGGGTCGTCGAAAGGATGTGCCAGGAAGAGCTGACGCCAAAGATGCTGATCGGGAGCGCCGTAAACCAAGGCATATGCCAAATGACATGTTTGCGAAAAATGGGCGATATCTATAGGATGCAGAAAGGTCAAAGTATATTCAGTAATTTCATCAGGGATTGGAAAAACTGTTGCCGTCGAGCTTGCCATTGCAAGCACCGTGATGAGGAGTGGAAGTCCGACCTGATCGTTGATCAAGACCATCAGCCGCACTATTGGCACTCAGTGGCATCACCGGTCCGGCCAACCGGCCTTGCCAGTCTTGCCAGTCCGGGATAGCAAGATCATTCTTGTATACAACACAACGCACGCATTCGTAGTAGGAGTAGGATCTCCGTTCTCTAAACCTTCTTTCGCAGTTGTAATACTCAACCACAACTTCATCAGCCACATTCTCCCCCTAACCGACCTCCAAAGCCAACTCCACAACACTCAGTCCTCGCTCGTTAGCCACGTCGTTCGTGCGAAATGGAGAAATGGGATGACCGCTCGTCCGAATTTATTCGCCTCTCCCTCTCAAGTTCCAACGGCGAAAGATAGTGCTGTTTATTTGGGAGGACCACGCAGGTGGTTGTAGTCTTTTATCTTTATCTTTTATTTTGCGGAGGGGCTCAAGATCGCGTTTTTTTTCGGTAGCATGGAGTGATGAGCACAAATGCACTCGTTGACGTTATCGCAAATTTCCCTGGATCATGTATTTCAACAACTTACAAGCACAAGCGGACAACGAGCATTTTCTATTCTGCATTAGATGCTATTCAGTTCCTCCGCTTTCCGAAACCAGGTGAGCATCTCTTCGTTATGCTTTTCCTGTTCAGTGTACCAATTCTCGAATGAATCAATGTAGCCCATCATCAACTGTCGTCTGTCCTGTCTAGCTGTATTCCGGTAGAATCGCGATCTGGATCTGTATGAGAATTATATTATGCAAGTTTCTCTAACCAACGTTACCATACCCAATACTAACTTTTCATCCCCAAAGCAGCTTAGCCAGACCAACTGACACGCCAGGCTCCGTCGATGCATTCATCAAGGTTTTGCGGGAGCTTGTCTGCGCTGCGCAGATGCCTGGTATTAAAGATTTGATCGATGACAACAGCGATTCTGTGAGCATTTATTCAAAAAAGAACAAAAAGGCTTTGTCTATTCCTTGCTCTGTTTTTCGAGTCTATGCAGGTTCACTTTAGTTTTGAATTCATTGATGGTTTTAGATCCAGTTTTGATTTTACGTGTATCGTATGTGATGTCGTGTTGTCTGTAACTTTTCCGGCCCCCTCCACTCCGCCATACTCACTCTTTCCTTATGTTTCTCAGGAGCTCTGTCAATCCACGGCGATCCGATTTAGGTATCACTATTCGCCATTCGGCGAGCCCAAGTTAGGCAAGGTTATCCCATATGTCACAGTTCTATTTTGATTGCGCGGTGGCGATTAATACTTATCTATTCGTTACAGATTGATTTTGCGGATGTTTGACGATATGCATCCGCGTGTGCGTTATGCAGCGTGCCAGTTTGTATGAGCGCTAAAGGTACCCCACAGTGTCCGAACTGGAAGGGAGCTTTCGAGAGCGTGTCGAGCCCAGGTAAAGATGTTGATATGTATACTCCATTTGTAAGCAGGGTCCTTCATTTCTGTACCTTCTGTGCTTTACCAACATTTATTAGATAACGGCAGCGACAGCATTCGTGGATAAATTGGTACTCGTTGATACACATGCTATTCCGGACGCTCAACGGGACAATCTCGCGCCTGATATCTCAATTTACGCGGCCGATAATGTTCCTGACGCCAACACCAAGACCGATTTCTCTAAGATGGAGCTTTTCGTTGAATTCAAGTTTGCGGAAACATCCGACCCATTCCGTGACCCACTGCAACCACGAGCAGAAAACTTTCGCTTCGAGAATGATTCAGATGTTTCTCAATTAAATCGGGGCCAACTTTGTTCATATGCAGCGGCTCACACGTCCACACCTTCACCCTATCGATATGCGGACCATCTGCAAGATTTATTCGTTGGGATCGGAGCGGCGCGACTGTTACCCGGAGCTTCAACTACATTGAACAACCGGATATCCTTGCTCACTTCTTCTGGCGTTACGCACATCTCAATCATAGTCAGCGCGGATACGATACTCAGCATCGCCGGAGGATCTCCAACAGATCCGGCATGTCGAAAACCGTTTGCGGAAAGAGAATCCTGCCCATCGTGAATTCCATATAATCATGGTTCCAGACCGCGACGACGCGGACGTTAAAACACCGTTTATCATATCATTTCCTCCGAAATACACCGCTTGTTCACCGTTCGGACGAGCCACCCGACCGATGTTGGCGTTCAATACGGAGACGAGAGAGATTGTTTTTCTGAAGGATTATTGGAGAGCGAATGTGGACGGTATGAAGAAGGAAGGCGACATCTACGCGCTCCTGGAATCAAAGGGAGTTCCAAATATTGCACCTGTTGGAAAGAGGAACGATCTCCGCCGTCACATGACCCTAACGCATACACTGAGAAACGAGAGGTGGGCATGCAAGTCAAAGGTCATGGTCCTCCTCAGCCAATATAGGATGTCTCTGAACGTCGTCGCTCGGCTTTTGACTTCGTTCAAGTCCTCGGGGGAGTTTGTGGGTGCAATCGCCGATGCCATGACGGGTAAGCCATCACTTGCGGACTCCGGCCGTAAAACTAACTTCTCCCTTCCACAGCACATCAACATGCGTATTTCGACGCTTATGTCCTTCATCGTGACATCAGCGCGGGTAATATCTTAATCACATGCGAGAGCAAGGGCCTCTTGATCGACTGGGATCTTTCTATCATACTAATCGACCCCATCACTGGTAAGAAATTATCATCTGCGAGGCGACCTGACCGGACAGTAGGTGCCTATATCTTTGCAGCCGACGTGTCTCTAACTATTTCCTCAGGGAACGTGGCATTTTATATCAGCTGCGCTTCTTCAAGACAATAAAAAATATAACGAGCTCGAGGACGACCGAGAATCATGCCTTTATGTCCTAACTTGGACAGCATTACGTTTCACTAATCATACCATTTCTGGAGGCGGTACAAGCAGATTCCTCAGAGCTTTTGACGAGGAATACGAAGACGAAGGTGTCAAAGGCGGAGACCTCAAGAGGGGATTTCTCGCGACTCGTGAAATACCACGCATGGTCAGGTTTGACCGTCGACCACAGCTGGACAAACTCATCAGAGAGCTCACCGAAGCACTTGCTGTTCGTTACGAGGAGCCCCCGTCAGCTGAGCAACTCGACGTGCTCAACCAAATGCTATCCAGCAACGTTCCTCCGTCTTTTCTTCACGAAAATACTGCATTCAAATATCAAAAGCATTTGAATGACCTAGTAGCGCCGAGCTGGCTTGTCGATACGTTCAGGCGCCATCTCAATGCAGATTTTTGGCCGCCCTCAGACGAAGCTCGAGGACAGCCAATTGGTACAGGATCCAGTAAGAGGGCGAGGGAGCAGGGCAAGTTGGAGGTGCGGATTCCAGGCACGAAGTCTTAGAGGCGTTCCAATGGCACTAGCTCGCGTAGTGGGTCGTAATGATGGACAGGAGAATACGATCAACAATTCCCTCGGTATTCCTTTTTCTAGCTATTCTTACTTTCGCGATGCGCTACGAATTGTTATAAATACATAATTCTATTGGGTGTAGAAGCTGTCTTCGATTTCCATCGTCAATAACATTAATACATTTTGATGTATCAAACATAAACAAAGTAAAGTAACAAGACATGTGTGGGGTAGCGGGAAATGTGCAAAATAGAATATACTAGGGCCAACCAAAAGATAATCAAACATTATAAAGACGGAAAGAGTTCCGTCATCAACCGTAAGTAGATTCAACCCAGCGTTTGATCGTTGTGTTGGGATCAGTCATCTTCTGCCGCTTGCAGAGATGCCATACTGCAGTTTCCGTCAAGGTGGCTCCACTTGTGCTAGATCCAGACTTCCGTTTGCGTTTGCTGGTGAGTCGCGACGATCGCCTGTCAGTATTGGAGCCTCTAGGCTGTCTAGATGCACGAGAACCAGGCCGAGAAGGACTAGGCGGGCCGTCGAGACCGCCATTTGCAGTGCGCGTTTGTGATCGGGTGGTGCGTTTGGTTGTCACCGAAGACGTATCGTCCTCATCTCGCTTCCTCTTCCGCCTTTCTTCTCTTTCATTTTTCCCCCAAACATTTGCCGCCTCCTTTGCATTCTGAAAAAGCGCCCAAATGTTGCATAAAACCTCTAGCTGGCGCCTTAGCTCCCTCTGAGAATCGCTCGTCTCCGATTTATGATAGTCGAGTGCAACTTGATCAAGATCAAGACCTACACACTTGGGGGCGGCATTTATGACTGCGTATGGAGGTGCAATATGACATTCGAGCTCCGGGAGATCGCGATAAGGATGATGGTGAAGACGGTCAGCTTGGCGCCAGAATGATTCAGGTTCCATACTAGGCAGAGGTATAAGTTTGTATCGTATTTTAATGTGGAGCGGCCACTGTGCGAGATAGATGTCAGCGTTTAAATGTTTTTTTGCATGAGTAACAAGCGTACCTTAGTGGTAAAATCCTCGACGCGAGTCGAAGCTGGATTTTCCCTTCTGGCAATGCCGGATTCAACATAACGATAAACTTCCACCAGAGTGGCGGCATCTGGAAGTAGAATCCATTTACCAGCATCAAAAGCAGTATGCCAGTCAGATTTAACTGTACATAAACATAAGCATTCTCGCTATGGAAAAAAACGTGTCGCGCACGGTATAAGAGATTTTTCCTGCTATCAACATGAAACGTGAGGAATTCTAGCCCTAGGCTGTACTCATATATGGTTAACTAGAGAAAAATGAGCCAGGAACGCATCACAGATAGATGAACTCTTACCTGATCGTACGCACGCGCACGCTGAACTACATGAGCCAGAATCAAACTGAGTTTCGAGCGAGTTACGAGACACCGCCAAGAGTCTTCGCCATATATGTCATTGTATAGCGTGTTTATTGCAGCACGAACGTCTGCTGGAAGGTTGCCATTGTATTTGTGCGGCTGGAGGGCGAGGTAAATTCGGTGGTCGCAGAAATGGCATTGGAAGGATGATCGGGAGAGTATTCATCATGACTGCTTTCGCGAGGTGGAGGACTTGGTGTCAGGGTTTCATTGTCAGATGCAGATATTGGATCTCTATTGCTAGCCAGGGAAGTAGGAGACCGAACAGACATCACATGTTAAACCACTTTGCGAAGCTTTTCGCGGGACTTAATCGGGATTGCCCGTCACCGCGGGAAACCAGCAGAAAATGGCATCAACGCGTTGACGCGTCACAACTAGAGGCTTTGCCTGACCCTACTTTGTTTTGCGACTGGGCCTAAGTTGCTCTTTTGTTGCTATTGTCGAGATGTCAAGAAAGATTGATAAAACCACAGTCCATAATGGCTGGACTGGCGACAATATCCTGTTAACTCCGTCGGCTATTACATCCTCACTGCTGTGCGTTTCGTCGCCAAAAAGCTGTACACATGGTGTGCCATGTATTGTCTCGGACAGACGATCTGGGCAGTCAGTTAATAAGAAGACTAAAAAGAAGAAAGGTTATCCACAAATTGGGATTCGTATTCGTTCTCATAAAGAGGTGAGTTTAGAAGCAGCATAGCTAGAATGGGCTTGAGTACTCGCTCATAGGCATTGATTTTGAAGATCACCAAATCCAGCAGTCGCACACAAGCTGCTGATCCCATAATCCCCAATCAGCCGATGCCACAAATATCAATGCCCGATCCAACGAATTGGCATTTTTTTGACATACCAGTGGCACAACCTAACCCAGTGGATCAACTTTCAGCTCACTTGTTGCGAGTTACTGTGCAACCCACGCCAACACCAGATGCTCATGAAAACTAGGATCTCGTCGTTCAGATTACAGTGGCACCTAGCGAGATCTATGGGTCAGGGTGAGAGCGACAGCATGGCGGCAAGTGGCATTGGAGTTAGTGGGATAATTTTAACACCGTTATTGGAAACGCAAAGGACATTTTATTTAGTTTGTGGCCTGTCTTGGGTTATGTGCTTGTTTCATATTTTTGACTATCGCAAATCAACGCAATTGTTTTTAGGAGAGGCTGAAATGTTTATTGTGTTTTGCCTCGCTTTCCACAATGCGTTGTTCGATTCTGGGATATTCTTACTGGTGACAATGTCAGCTAATGGTGAAAGATGTTAAGGTCTACAACGTACCAGCTAGTTGCTTCCACTTCTTTTTGAAGACCGCATAGTATTTCTTGGCCTCCTTCAGCATCTTCTCTTGGATGTCCATAGCTAGCAAATCCTACACAATGTGAACTGTAGCATCTGATTTGAAGTTGTTGAGGATTATCTCCATTAGTTCATCCTTATTTGTGGCTACAAAGGTCCAAAGTAACCTGAGAGAAGTCCGTATCACTAAGATAGTCGCATGCACCTTTCGACTGTTGTTGATGGCCTTCACGGCAGACCGCGGTGGATATAACTTGTCTGCATATGCATTAGCAATCCTTGTACATATTTATAATAGTTTAATTAATATGAGAT
>Ga0208985_1000039_pt1 | contig 13323 bp, 8 predicted proteins | sample MedBloCARef_O1_FD_187853 | JGI IMG/M metagenome (GOLD analysis project Ga0208985, IMG submission 187853) | Forest soil microbial communities from El Dorado National Forest, California, USA - Mediterranean Blodgett CA Ref_O1 (SPAdes) (version 2) | ecosystem: Environmental > Terrestrial > Soil >...
GTGAGTAGATCAACCCGGGTTGCGAAATAGTAGGTCAGGTTTCCCTGCCGCAGCCCAGCCCTCGCGGCAACGTTGGGCTGGGTAAATCCCGCCAGCCCCTCTTCGCGCAGAACCGCCAAGCCTGCCTCGAGTATCGCCCGGCGCCTATCTTGGATCTGTTTCGATGTCATGTATGTAAACATACACAATACTGATCAGGCTGTCAAGCCGCCGGTTGAGCATCTGCCGGCGTTCGGCTGTAATGAATCCCATCACACGGCTCGCAAATGCAGCTATAGTTTTTATATGTGCGGCTGAATCACATACGAGGAGACGGCATGAGCAAGATTACCTATGAAATCGTCAAACACGATGGCGGGTGGGCTTACAAGGTCGATGAGACATTCTCCGAAGCTTTTCGCACGCATGACCAAGCGCGCCAAGCCGCTGAACTCGCAGCTAGAGAACAGGCGGAGCCGGGCGAGGCGACTGTCATCTCCTATGAGGACAAAAAAGGCCATTGGCACAAAGAAAAATCCGCCGCAGACGATCGGCCGGAGGCGGATGTCGAGGGTTGAACCCGCGCACCAAGCCAACCTTCACGGCCGAGTGATGGCCCCCGGCACCGCTGAGACGGGCGTCCGTACGTTCTGCGCGCGCGTCTGAATCCACGCGTGTAGCGCGACAGCTGCGAGTACCACGGGCAGCCCCACCAGAACGTTTGCGGAAAACGATTCATGCCCCAGCCACCAACCCACTATCAGGGCCACCGGCGGATTGACGTAGGCATAGGTCGAGGCAAGCGAGGCCGATACGCGCTCCACGACGTATCGATACGCGGAAAACGCGATCACTGAACCGAATACCACCAGATATCCCCAGGACCACCAAACAGGCGCGGCATGTGGAATCGTCCAATGCTCGCCCAGCGCTGTGCTGACGACCAATCCGATGACTCCCGCGGCGAACATCTCCGCGCCGAAGCCGGTCGGCCCGTGCGGAATATCCAGCTTACGGGAAAGCACCGTGCCCAAGGACCAAGATGCCGTGGCCATTAATATCAGCAGCGTGCCGAATAAGCTGCCTTGCAGATCACGTCCCAGCAGCATGATCGCAGCACCGACGCCGCCGAGAGCAATGGCAATCCACTCAGCGCGCCCCGGCCAGTCGCCGAAGGCGCCCGACCAGAGCACGGTGGCCAAGGGCATGGTGCTGATCAATGCCACGGTCGCTCCGGAGCTCACCGTGTGCTCCGCGACTGCGACGCCGCCGTTTCCAACAACCAACAGAAGAAATCCCACCACGGCCGCGCCGCGCCACTGCTTCGCCGTCGGCATGGGTTTACCACGCGATGCCTGCCAAGCCAGCAGCAGAACTCCCGCAACGATAAAACGAGTCCCGACCAGGAAGAACGGCGCCATGCCTTGGATCGCCACTTTGATGGCGAAGTATGTCGTACCCCACACAATGTAAACGATCAACAGGCATGCGGCGATCAGCAAGGCGTGAGACCTTGCATTGGATGATTTGTTCGAATCGGGTGTCATATAAACTGAATCGTACCGATCCCGCAGCTCAAGCGCTTTAGGTTATCTAAACGCAGTCTTAGTTGCGCTAATACGACTCGATGCTGCGGATCAGGGGGAGACTTGGAGAAAGCTATTAAAGAGGCGTTCAGCACCGCCGTCGAACATCATCAGGCGGGACGGCTGAATGAAGCGGAGCGGCTTTATCTGCAAGTTCTGCAGGCCGAACCCCGCCATGCGGATGCCCTGCATTTTCTGGGCGTACTCGCCCATCAGGTCGGCCGCAATGACTTGGCGGTGGATCTGATCTGCAGAGCCATCGCGCAGAATGACCAGGTTCCCGCCTTCCACAACAACCTGGGTAATGCGCTCAAGGCGCAGGGCAAGCTACAGGAAGCGGCGGCATCTTACGCGCGAGTGTTGGCCCATAACCCGAATCATGTCGGGGCGCTGTTCAATTTGGCGTTGGCACTGCAGATGCAAGGTAAGTTGGAAGAGGCGGCCGGCGCTTATCGGCGCGCAGTGAGCTACAAGTCGGATTTCGTTGAGGCGCACGGCAATCTCGGCAATACGTTGCAGGCACAGGGCAGGCTGGAGGAAGCCGTGGCCAGCTACGAGCGGGCACTCCACTTCCGGCCGAACTACGCCGAGGTGCACAGCAATTTAGGCAATGTCCTGATGGCTCAGGGCAGGTATGCGCAGGCTGTGGCTTCCCAGGGACGAGCGCTGACCCACAAGCCGGTTTATCCCGAGGCTCACTACAACCTTGGCCTCGTTCTACTGGAGCAGGGTTATGTCGATGCCGCCGCGGCCTCCTTTCGGCGGGCATTGACTCAGAAGCCGGATTACGTCGAGGCCCACAATAACCTTGGGAATGCCCTCAGGGAACAAGGCCACTCGACCGAAGCGGCGGCCTCATACCGGCAAGCACTGCTTCTCGATGGGGATAACGGCGAGGCAAGATTGGGACTGGCCACAGCGTTGATCCCCGTGTTTGCCGACACCGTTGCCGACAGCATCGCGGCTCCTGAGGAATTCGCGCGCTCCCTGGACGATCTGACCGCTTGGAGCAGCGCCAATCCGGGAAGGCTGGGAAAGGCTGTCGGTAGCAGCCAGCCTTTCTATTTGGCGTACCGGCCCGCCGCTGTCACCGCCTTGCTATCGCGCTACGGCGACTTGGTCTGCGCCGAGGCGGCGGCTCATTGGCAACCTGGAATCGTAGAAAGCGGCAGCGTTCGGCCGCCGCGCGAGCGCATTCGCATTGCGGTGGTGAGCGGCCAGGTGCGGCAACACCCGGTATGGGACGTGGTGCTGAGGGGAATCGTGGCCAATCTGGATCGGCAGCGGTTCGACGTCGTTCTGTATCACACCAACTCGATCACCGACGCAGAAACAACTTGGGCGAGAGGCCGCGTCGATCGTTTCGTGCAAGGCCCTCGGTCGAAACGAGCGTGGCTTGATGAAGTCGCAAAGGATCGGCCCGACGTGATGTTCTATCCTGAGGTAGGGATGGACCCCACCACCTGTGCACTCGCAGCTTTGCGCCTGGCGCCGTTGCAAGTTGCCGGTTGGGGGCATCCGGTGACCACCGGACTACCCAGTATCGATTTGTTCGTGTCGGGAGAACTTCTGGAAGGGGCGGGAGCCGAAAGTCATTACCGCGAAAAGCTCATACGTTTGCCGGGAACCGGAGTTTGCACCGAACTGGCGCCCGTTCAGTCTCAGCGATGGCCCAGCCCGGCTCGACAGGAGCATTGCGTTCGCTTCGCGCTGTGCCAGCAGCCCATCAAGTTCGATCCGGCCGACGATGTGTTGTTGACGCGGATTGCCAAGGCCGTCGGACCCAGCGAATTCTGGCTGGCCGCGCCGAAAAAACTGCATTGGGCGACGCTGCGGCTGCGCAATCGGCTGGCGGCCGCCTTCCGCGCCGAAGGGCTCGATCCCGACGCTCATTTGCGCGTGATGCCCTGGCTATCGCGCGACCAATTTGCGGGTTTCTTGGACGAGATGGATGTGTTCTTGGATTGTCCGGCCTTTTCCGGCTACACCACGGCCTGGCAGGCCGTTCATCGTGGAATTCCCATCGTCACCTTGGAAGGTGAATTTCTACGTCAGCGCCTGGCGGCGGGCCTGTTGCGGCAGATCGGCATGACAGATGGAATCGCCTCATCAGCCGACCAATATGTGCAAATCGCCGCCCTGCGGGCGCAGGAGTCCCGCGATGCCGGCCAACGGGCCGCGCGGCGCGAATCGATCGGTCGAACCGCGGCGCAAGCGGACGGCAATCGCGCGGCGGTAAACGCTTTCGAACAGGCGCTGATCGATGCCCTTGAATCCAGATGACCAAGAACCCCTGCCCAGGCGCTTAGCCGCCGCGCAGCAAATGCATCACGCGCGCACGAATCTTGCCGTAGTTCTCTTTGAGCGAGCCTAAAAGCCCATGTTGCCCGGGAGGCAGATGCGCCAGAGGATGGCCGTGGCTGCGAAACACATAGTGATCAAAGAATGCTTTCCATGCCTCCCGCTCCGCCGCCGGCCGCTCCGCAATCGTGATCATGGAGAGCAGCATGCTGGTATGCGGCGCGTCGGGACCCGTGCGGAAAGCATCCCACCAGTAATTCACCAGCACGTTGAAGGGCGCGGTCGATTCGACTTTGTGCCACCAGAGCTTCGGCAAATAAAGCGCGTCGCCGGCCTGAAGTTCGGCGATGAGCGACTGATCTTTGATCTCCTCGAAGAGAGGAAATGCGTTCTTGTCGGGAGCCGACGATGCCGCCAGGCTCACCGGTTGTCCGGCCATGGTGTTGTCGATTGGCCCGACATAGAGTTTGTCGATCAATTGCGGCGCGAACAGCGTGAAACGCCGGGCTCCGACTGCCACGCACGCCAAATTGTCGACGGTGTCGTAGTGGGATGACACATTCGCGGCGTGACCAATCCAGACTCGCGGACCGATGCCGGGATTCAACAACGGCATGGGATTCAACGCGGCGAAGCCCGGCAGATAATCGTTCGCCGGCACCGACCCTACATACACCGATGGCGAACCCGGCCCCCCGACCGACGACACGATGCAATCGAGCGCGGCGCCGAATCTCATGCGCCGCCGTTCGAAATTGAAGCCCTTCAAGTCCTCGGTATAGAAATATTTGCCTGCAATCGCCGGCGCGCCGAAAAACGCCTCGATCTCGCCGCCCACATCCAGCGGCTCGAGATGATCCCGCACCGCCGCCGGCGACTGCCGCCCGGCTGCAACGATGGGCCAGTCCTTGACCAGCCCACGCAGCACCACCGGCCGGCAAGGTTCCACCACTTCGCGCAAGAATTGCTCGGGACTCTTAAGATCTCGGCCTTCTATGCTGCGCGGACTTTCAGACATGACAGGGAGGCACCAGCCGATGAATCAAGCTGCCAGAAACCGATCGTTCTTCTTTTTCGCCAGCGCCGGAATCTGCTTCAGCGAGGCAATGAGCAAATAGATCAATTGCAGGTAGCCGCGCCGAAACAATTCAACGACCGACGCATCCGGCAACTGCCGCAAAACCTCTTGATTGACGGTATACAGGTCTACGAGATTGCGCTTGCTGCCATCGTCGAAGCCGACAGCGATGTCGACCGGTTCCAGGAGATTGAGGTTCAATAGCGATTCGGTGAAACGCCGGGTCATTTCGATGCCGGGCTTTAGTTGCTGAAACGCCGCTTTGATGCTTTCCAGATATGGGGTGGGTTCGCCCTTTTCATTGAACAAGGCATGACCCCCGTGCGCGGCGATGCGCGCGTGCTCGAGGTCGATCGCCAAATCCTCGCCTACGACAAAAAAAGGCGCGCGCTGCAGATTCAAAGGCCGGTAACCCTCGTGGCCGCCGCCGTCCTTCAAAAATAAGTTCTCGCCTTCGTCGATCCCCAGCATGGCGCCGCAAAAGAACGCGCCGGTGTCGGAGTCCTTGGAAAAGAGCACGGGATAATGCGCTGCCAGCAGCGGAAATTCCGCAATCACCACGGGCACAAAACGCTGATTGTCGCCGAACTTGGCCGAAGCCTCCGCTTGAACGCGTACGTCACGGTGAGCGACACTGTTGAGAACCACGATATTGGTCATTTGGAGATGCCGCCTGCGAGGCATGCGCCGCCCCTGTTGCTAGATGCGCTGCAGACCATGCTCATGAATCTTGCGCAGCAAATCTCGGTTCTTTGGCAGCTGCGAGCGCAGCTGTTTGGTCATGGCCGCATTTTCTCGCAGCAGCCGGGTCGCCGTCGCTTCGGTATCGGCATTGTCCATCGGGCCTACTTCGGTGCGGAATCCCATGCCGTACAGGACATACTGATAGCTCGCCGCGGGAAACACTTCCTCGAGGCGGTCGAACTCATCGAAAAACCATGGCGATTGGTATTTCCAGAGCTGCAGTAGATTCTTCAGGCGGTCAGGGATGGACCCAGGGTCGAGATTGTCGCGCCAGAATGGCTCCTTCCTCTGCGTGAGCACGTAGTGCAATTTGAGGAAGTCGATGATTCTTCCCCAGCGATAGTGGTTTACGTCATTGAAACGTGCGGCGACGATGTCCATCACTTCGCGGCAGGCGGGCATTTGCTCAGCGATCAACTTTGCCGACAGCTCGATCAGTACGATGGCGGATGATTCCAACGGCTCGAGAAAGCCCGCGGCGAGTCCCACCGCGACGCAATTGTTCTTCCAGAAAGTCTCTCGATGTCCGGAACGGATGGCGATCTTGCGCGCCACTTTGTCTTTGTGTTCGGGACCGACGTAGCGCAGCAGAGTCTCACGCGCCTCATCCTCGCTGCTATGGCGGCTCGAATAGACGTATCCGGTACCGCGGCGCGTCGGCAATCCGATGTCCCAGATCCAGCCCGCCGTTTGAGCGGTCGAGATGGTGTGCGAGGCCATAGGTGCATCGGGGCTGTCATAAGGAATTTGCAGCGCCAGCGCGGTGTCGCAAAGCAACACATCGCTGCAATCCTTGAACCCCACCCCTAAAGTCTTGCCGAGCAGCAGCGAGGAGAATCCGCTGCAGTCGACGAACAGATCGCCGGCGATCTCGCCTGCCTGCTTGGTGTACACACTCTTGATATCGCCCGACTCGGATTGATTTGCGCCCAGCACATCCGCAAGCACGTGTCGCACACCCAGTTTTTCAACGCAGTGCTTGGTCAGGAAAGGTGCAAATTTGCCGGCGTCGAGATGGTAGGCGTAGTTTGCGACCGCCTTGTATTCCGGCGTGGTGATCATCTTGGGCGCCAGCCCCGCCTCGCACAGCTGCTCTTGCGGGCAAACCGAGTCGCTGAAATTTCGCCCCTGATCGTTGCGCAGCCAGTGCGGCACTAGATTTAGTTGAGTAAATCCTTGCGGCAGCATCAGAGGGTGGTAGTAGTAGTCGTTGTCGGCGCCGCTGGTCCAGCGAGCGAATTTCGCGCCCTGCTTGAAGGCAGCGTCGCTGTGGCGGAAGAACTCCGTTTCGGAGATCCCCATCTTTTCGAGCGAAGACCGCAGCGTCGGCCAGGTGCCCTCGCCCACGCCGATAATGGGAATATTGGGAGATTCGACCAGCGTCACCGAGAAACCCGCCTTCATCCGGCCCTGATGACGCGCAGCAATAATACCCGCGGTCAGCCAGCCCGCGGTGCCGCCCCCAACGATGACCAGCTTTTGAATGGGTTGGGTCATGGGCGAATTATCTCACGAACTCGCCGCCGCAGCGGTCGCGACCAAGGCTGCACAGTTTTGCTTTATGAAGTCCTCATGCTTCGGCATGGCAGCGGTGCATTGCCGAACGACGCTGCGGATGTTGTCGAGGTTGTCCATGACCTGCCGAGGATCCAATATGTTCACCAGCGGGTCATCGTTTTGCGGCATGAGGTTTTGCCCAACCAAAACATACAGCCAACTCTGCATCGGGAAGAGTTCGTTGTCTTCACGGATCAGTCGTCCGCAGCTTTGGAACAATTCGATTCTTTCCCTTAAGCTGTCGGGCTTGTCGATGCTGCGGCAATAGCGCCAAATTTCGCTGTCGTCCCGCTCGGTCGAGCCGTAGTGCAGCAGCAAAAAGTCCCGAACCCGCTCGTATTCGCTCGTGACGATCTTGTTGTAGCGATCCATGTCCGCGGTGTTGAAATTGCGATCCGGGAAATAGCTCAGAAGCAGCGCGATGCCGCGCTGGATGAAATGGATGCTGGTGGATTCCAGCGGTTCCAGAAAGCCCGCCGACAGACCGATTGCCACGCAGTTCTTGTTCCAGAAGCGCTTGCGGCGGCCGGTTGAAAACTGCAGCTTGATCGGTTCGGCGAATGCCTTACCTTCGATGCTAGACACAAGCTCCTCTTGCGCCTGTGCATCGCTGATGAAACTGCTGCCGTAAACGTAGCCGTTGCCGATGCGGTGCTGCAACGGGATGCGCCACTGCCATCCCGCCGACTTCGCCGTCACTCTTGTATAGGAGGACAGCGCAGCGGTGCGTTCGCAAGGCACCGCCACGGCTCGATCGCAGGGCAGCCAGCGATTCCAATGCTCGTATCCGGTTTGCAATGCCCCTTCGATCAACAGGCCGCGAAAGCCGGAGCAATCGATGTAAAGATCGGCTTCGACCTGTTCTCCGCTTTCCAGGGTCAGGGCGCGGATGAAGCCGTTGTCCGACTGCAGCGCCACCGACTTGACCTTGCCTTCCGTGCGCTCGACGCCGCGGGCCTCGCCGATGCTGCGCAGGTATCGCGCGAACAGAGAGGCGTCGAAGTGCAGGGCGTAGGTGATTTTTTCCAAGGGCGAATTGGCGGCTTGCACCGGCCGCATGAATTTCGCGGCGTATGCCGCCGTTGCCTCCAGGGAATACTCCTCGAGCCTGCTTGCTTTTCCCTCGCGAAATGCTTTCAGCCAGTAAGCCGAGAAAGCGACGGGCCCCAGGTCGAAGCCGGTATTTCCGAAAGGATGCAGATAGCTGTGCCCAATTCGCGTCCAATCCTTGAACTCGATGCCCAATTTGAAGGTCGATTGGGTCTTGCGGATCAGGTCGTTCTCGTCGATGCCTGCGCCGCGTATGAAATGCATGATCGGCGGTATCGTGGCCTCGCCGACGCCGATGATGCCGATTTGTTCGGACTCGATCAGGCGCACGCGCACATTGGCCGCCTTGAAGAACTTCGCCAGGCTCACGGCTGTCATCCAGCCCGCGGTGCCGCCGCCCACGATGGCGATGCTGCGGATAGGGAGTGCGGTCATGACGTCAAACAGCTTAGCGCAAGCACGCGGCCCTATGTCAGCTTTGAGGTTCTCTGGCTCCTAGAGCTTCGCGTGAACTCCGAGCGTGAATTGCCGGCCGGTCTCGACCACATCCAGGATCTGCTCCGAGAAGCGGCCGTGCGTGCTGTAAATCTGATTGGTGAGGTTTAGCGCCGTGAAATACACGTTGAAATGTCTGTTGATCTGGTAGCTGGTGCTGAAGTCCAGATAAGTGGTGGCATTCACGAAGGTGGGCTCGATGCCGAACTGCGAGCCGTTTTGAATTTGCCCGAAACTATTCAGGAACGATGCCTGATGATTGATCGCGACACGCGCCTGGAAGCCGTACTTGTCGTAGAACGGGATGAAGTTGTAAGAGTTCGCCAGGCCCGTTACGGCAAAGCCGGACTGGCTGAGATTGTTGGGGTCATACGGCTTGTTCGTGCCGACGAAGGTGGCGTTGGTCTGGAATCCGAAGCCGCTATCGCCGATCGTGTACTGCCACGCCAATTCGATGCCCCGCACCTCGGCCGAAGGGCCGTTGACTTGCGAGGTCACGCTGAAGATCGCCGGTGCGCCGCCGGGTAGCGTCACGCCATTGATCTGCTGCGTAATCGTGCCGCCGACGACGAAGTTGGTCACTTCCTTCACGAAGGCATCCACCGAAACGTAGGAGTTCTGCGCGTAGTACCACTCGGCACCGAGATCGAGATTGTCGGAAAGATACGGCAGCAAGGTCGGGTTGCCGCCTGTGGCCGTCAGACTTCCCACGCGCTGACCCGACGGGACGTTCAGATCCGGCGTCATATCGCTCAGCGGCGCGCGGGTCAAAGTACGCGAGGCGTCGAGGCGCAGCTTGAGGGAATCGGTCACGTATAGGCCCAAGTCCAGGTTCGGCAACAGATAGCGGTAGTTGCTCTCGGTGCTGATCGGAATGGGCGCGCTGGGTGTGAAGCTGTAAGCAGTATGATCGGTCGGCACGATGGTGAGCTGACCCACCGGCAAACTGGAGACGCCGGCAGAGGTTACGTGCGTAGACTCGATGCGCGCCCCAAGATTGATCTTCAACGGCATGTCCAGGATTTTTTCGTTCAAGGACAGACTGAAATACGGCGACACCGTGGACTCGGTAATGTCTTGGGAGCCGCCGAGGTTCTGGTACATGATGTACTTGCCGGTGCATGGCGTGCCGCCGCTCAAGTTGCTGCAAACGGTCGTGTTGTTCGCGCCGTTCATCCCCGCGCCATTCAAGCCCTGCAGGTAATTCAAGATCGCGTAGCCATTGGCGGCAATGATGTTCGGCGGCAGAATGGCGCCATTGCCCCAGCCGTTGATGAAATTCGAGCCGGTGCCGAACGTGTTGGAGATCAAGTTCGCCGGTATGGGTGCGACGCCGCCGGAACCGACCGGGGGCGGGCCGTAACCCGCATACATCTGCCAGGTGTACGGCAAGTCGGTAAATGCGCGCAGCGCCTCCGAATCGTGGGTGTACTGCACGCCGTACTTGAACTTGAGCTGCTCGTTGTGCCAACTGCCTTCGAGCTTCAGCTGGCTGAGATTGTCCGTATTCTGGTTATAGGACTCCACCAGCACGTGCGAACCGATGAAAGCGGGATTCGCGAAGTTCGCGGCGTCGCCGCCGGGACCAAAGCCCGTCGGATAGGGCAGGTTCTTGCCGCCGGGGACTACGATGCCGATCGGTGCGCCGTTGGGACCGTTCCCGTAGCCGACGTCCGCGTCCAAGCTGGTTTGATTGCCGGGATTGAGCTTGGCGACGGCGTTATAGGCATCGAACATGTACGAGGTATTGGCGCTTGCATCCCACTTTACGTTGAACCCAACGGTATTGGTCGTCGTCACCGACTGGTTGATCTGCGCCTGAAAATCGGTGGGCGTACCGGGCTGCGTGAAACTCGTCACGGTGCCGTCGGCCGCTTGCACCACATCCGTCAAACCGGTGTTGTTGAACCAGGCGGTGAAACCCTGCTGCTGCTGAACCAACGTTTCCTTGAAGTAGTTGTCGTCGAGCGTCATTTCCAAGCCGTCTATCGGCCTGGCCTGCAGCACGAACCGGCCGCCGACGCGCTTATCGTCGGTGTGCTCCTGATAGATGCCGTAGTCCTGGATGAACCAATCACTGATGGTCGGGGCTGGGCTGTTGGCCGAGCCCGGGGGAACGGCACAGGCCACCGCGCCCCTCAACTGGCAGGGTAGCAATCCACCGCCGGCGGCCGGGTTCCCGCCCTCCCAACCCTGAACGTTGATGTGGTTGGATCGCACCTTGGTGTCCGCATAGCCGGCATCGACCAAAATACCGAAGCGATCGTCTGCGAAGGTGTCGCTGAACAACAGACTGCCGTTGGGCGTGACTTTGTTGTCGCCGCTTGTATCGGTTCCCGAGAGCGAACCCGCCAATTGCATTCCGGGGTGATCGAAGGGTTTCGGATACTTGATATTGACCGTCGCGCCGATCGCACCGCTCGACAGAGCAGCGTCGGGGGTCTTCAAGACGTCCACCTGACTGACGAACTCAGAGCCGATTGATCCGAAGTTGAAGCCACGGCCGGTATTGCCGGTCGCGGTCGGCACCTGGCGGCCGTCGAACAGAGTCTCATTGAACTGCGGACCAAAACCGCGCACGGTAATTTGCGTCGGATCGCCCGTGGTCGACGTCCCGCCTGTGCCGGTCAGCGTCATTGCGGCGCGCGTCACCGTTACGCCGGGAACTCGCTCCATGGCAGCGGCGAGGTTCGAATCCGGGAATTTGCCGATATCCTCGGCGGAAATCGCATCGACGATGCCGAAGGAGTCGCGCTTGATGTCGAGGCTCTGCTGCAGCGAAGCGCGGATGCCGGTGACCGTGATCTCTTCCAGCGCAGAATCCGAAGCGGTGGTCGTGTCGGCCGCCAACACCTGGCCGCCGAAGGCCATCGAACCGAGCGCCAAGCCCGAGAATCCCATCCTGGCGTAACTCAAGCGGCGTATTGCAGCGCGCAGCGTCAGGTTTTGGACTTGGTTCTTGGACGCATTCCGCCGTGTCTTTCGGCTCATTAGCAATCTCCCCAACGCTCAATCTATTTATAGATAGCGCTATCGGTCGGCGCCACCCTGTAATGGTTGCGCTACCATCTTAAACACTATTTTTTGGCTTTGGCAATCATTTTGTGGTTGCGCTACCAATGGGATTACATATATCAGAACAGGGGCTGAGCAATGCCCCCGCTGCGGCCGCGGACTAGCCGATCATGTCCTCCAATTCCCGGCCGCGCGTCTCGTGAACCATCTTCACCACAAAGACAATGGATATGAATGCGCAGACCGTGTAGAAGCCGTAGGTGATCGGCAAGCCGATGAATTTCGCGAGCACCGGGAAGCTCACGCTGATCAAGAAATTCGCGATCCACTGCGCCGCGCCGCTCACCGCCAACCCGGATCCTCGGATCTGATTGGGGAACATTTCCCCGAGCATTACCCACATGACCGGACCCCAGCTCAAGTTGAAGAAAACCACGTACAGGTTCGCGCTGATCAGCGCCAGCCGGCCCACATTCGGTGCCAAATGCAGCGTCCCGCCGCTCAAATCGCCGGTGGCGAAGGCAATCGTCAGGACGCCCAGCGTGATCGCCATGCCAACCGAGCCGATCAACAGCAGCGGCTTGCGGCCGATGCGGTCGATCAGGAAAATCGCCAACAGGCATGCGGCGATCGACAGCGTGCCGCTCAGGATATTGATCTTGAGCGAGTCTGCCTCGCTGAATCCCACCGCCTGCCACAGCACCGCGCCGTAGTAGAACACCACATTGATGCCCACCAGCTGCTGAAAGGTCGCAAGCCCGATGCCCACCCAGACGATGCGGCGCCATCGGCCTGTGCTGCGATCGATGAGATCGGACAGCCGCGGCGTGTGATCCGCGGTGAGCGAAGCCTTGATTTCCAGTGATTTCGTCGCTGCAGTGGCCGTGCCGAACAAGCGCGTCAACACGCCCAATGCCTCCTCATGGCGGCCGCGCGCCACGAGGTAGCGCGGACTCTCCGGAATGAGCAACAGCGTCAACAAGAACACGCTCGCGGGGATGATTTGCATCCAGAACATCCAGCGCCACGCTGCATAGCCAAGCCACAGAACCTCGGTGGAACGGCCCGCCACGTGCGCTAAAAAATAATTGCCGAGAAACGCGCCGGTGAGTCCCGCGATGATCATGATCTGCTGCACGCTGGAGAGCCGGCCGCGCATGCTCGCCGGCGTCACCTCGCTGATATATGCAGGCGAGAGCACGCTCGCCGCGCCCACTCCCACGCCGGCGAAGAATCGCGCCACGATCATCATCGCCGCCGAAGTCGCGGCGCCCGAGGCCAGCGCGCTCAAGATGAACAACATTGCGGCGGCCAGCATGACGCGGCGGCGGCCGAAGCGGTCTGCCGAGCGGCCTGCCGCGAACGCGCCAACCGCGCAGCCGGGAAGCAACGCGCTCACGGTGATGCCGAGCCACGCCTCGCTTAAGTTAAAGGTGCTCTTCAGGCCCTCCTGCGTGCCGTTGATGACGCCGCTGTCGTAGCCGAACATGAAGCCGCCGATGGTGGCGACGCCGACGA
>Ga0208985_1000040_pt1 | contig 13036 bp, 6 predicted proteins | sample MedBloCARef_O1_FD_187853 | JGI IMG/M metagenome (GOLD analysis project Ga0208985, IMG submission 187853) | Forest soil microbial communities from El Dorado National Forest, California, USA - Mediterranean Blodgett CA Ref_O1 (SPAdes) (version 2) | ecosystem: Environmental > Terrestrial > Soil >...
TGTTAGATAAATTAAAATTGGGATTTAAGTATACAGGTTCTAAATTTAGTAATAGTAAATCAAAACTTGAAAGTATTTATATTAAATATTATGATGTAAGTAGACGTCATTTTTATTGAACTATATGGGAATCAGATAGAAATAATTTTGATTCATATAAAGATTTTAAGAAATCTTGAGATCCTAAAACTAAAATATGAAAAGAAATTACTTCACACGTTAAAAGAAGTATTAGGGATGAAATTGAAGATTTAATACGTATAAACGATCCATTTAAAAATAAACCTATTACGGATAATAAGGTTAAAAATATTTTATATAACCGTAGTCCTAAAAAAAGAAATTAATCACTGTGTCCGTAGGGCCACAAAGTGGTTATAGTAAATTAAGGTATAATAAATATACTCTTAATATTATGTTTTAATATTGTAATTATTTATGAAAAATGAAAAAATTATTTAATAAAAATTTTATTACTAAAATATTTATAATTTTCATAATTGGATTTATTTCAAGAGCTTTAATAAATTATTTTGGAGATGTTAACATTTTTGACGTAAATTATTTAATTATTAATGAAATATTTCTAGATTTTCAATTATATATTTTTACCTTTTTAAATTATATTTATTCATTATTAAAATTTATATGTATAAATAATAAAATTACTTTAACTAATAGTTATTATTTAGAAAATAAAAATATGATATTTACAAATAATGTTAATAATATATGTTTAAAAGATAAAGTTAGAAGATGTACTCATTGAATTATATGAGAGAAATATAAAGATGGGTCGAATTCTTATAAAGAATTTTAAAACAATTGAAATTCTGATAAAAAAATTAGAAAGGAAATTATTAATGATTTAAAAAAAGAATTATCGGATAAACATAGAGATTATCAGCAAACTAAACGTACTATATTATGAATTATAAATATATTTAGAGGTAAAAATGAATAAAGGTTTAACTATAACCATAATATAGTATTAAGTTATATAATTAAAATAATATGTGTTAAAAATGAAAATTGTTAATTTAAAAAGTGATATAATAAATAATTATAAAGAATTGTTATTTATTAATATATTCAGATATATAAAATTTTATAAAAGATATTTTTTTAAAGTATTTTTTAATAAATTGATAAACTTATTAATATTCTTTATATTATTTTTATTATTGTCTATAATATTAATAATTTATTTATATTTGTATAATTATTATAAAGTTGAAGTAAGTGAATTAGATTATGTTTGTAATAATTGTAATCATTATGTTGTAAATAATGATATTGTATTAAAACAACAATTTAATAACTATATGGATTTATTTAGAAATAAAAATATTAAAGAAAATTTTTATATAAAATACTTGGATAATGTTATAGAATTTAAAGAAAATAGAAATAATATCCTTGACAAATACTCTAATAGATATATTAATATAAATAAAGAAAATAATATAGATAATTTAGAGATAATCAAATTAGAAAAAGAAATTGGTTTATTAAAACTAAAAATAAAATATAATATAGATAGAGTATATATTATAGAACTTATTAATGATTTTATTCAAGAATGAAAATGTTTAAAAATTGTTTATAATATAAAATCTTAGGTTTTTATTAAGGATAATTATACAAATTAGTATAATAATTAAAAATAATAATAATTATTTATTTAAATAGTTATAAGTTAACGGTAGACTATTCATTTACCGAATGAAGTGTGCTGATTCAAATTCAGCTAACTATAGCCACTTTAAGTTACATTGATATTAAATGGGACTTAAAGCTAATCTAGGTTTGATAGGCGGAGTAGCCTGACAAATATAATGATTCAATAATAATTTGAAATGTTATGTTCGAGTCATAATAACCTGAAACCTAAATAAATAAAATTAAAAATTATATATATATATATTACTTGCTTTAAGACTTGTTATATGAATATAATATTTTAAAATATTTTAAAATATAGTATATAAAGAAACTATTACAGGTATTTTGCTATATATTAAAGAAATTTAAACAATACATAATGTAATTTCTAAGATAAATCTAATAATAAACAAAATGAATTAAAATATTTTAGTAATTTTAGGAAAATAAATCAAACGAGATTATATATTTAATATATAATAACTAATAAATTAGTTTTTATTTAAAATGTAATATTTTTAACTTAAATATAATATTTTTTTATAAATATAACTAAGAGTAAAATGGATTAAATCTGTTTGAATAAAGGGGAACCTTCCTCTAAAGTTAAATATAATATATAAGCGATAGTGAAAAGTACCGTGAGGTAAAAAAAAAAATAGTAGTTTTATAAGCAGCTCAAGTAAAATTTAAATAAAAAGTAAGAGCGTACCTTTTGCATAAGCGGTCAGCAAGTTAATTTTAGATGCAAGCGTTGATTATAAAAATCTAGCTTAGATAAACCAATTATGAAAAAATGAATTAGTATCTAGAATTAGACCCGAAGACTAGTGATCTTATTATGATCAGGGTAAAAAAAAAGCCCGAACGGTTTATCGTTGTATAGATATCCGAAGAATTGTGATAAGTTGGTGAAAGATAATACTGACTAGTATAGCTGGTAAAAAATAAAATAAGCAATTATTAAAGCCAGTAAGTGGAAGTGAACCTTCTGCTAAAAACCTTCAAATTGACGGGAACTCCCTAAAGCAATTTATACCAAACAATGTGGCAACACTAATTGTGGCACAGGTAATGACTCGTGGTATGGTAAAAAATAAATTGATATATGTGAATATAATGGGTAATCCGCAGCCAAGCACCTTAATGGTGTGCAGTTCATCGACTAAATGTAGGTTGGCGTATTAATATACGCTTAAGATATAGTCAAGCCTCATTCGAAAGAATGCAGGATAATGAAGTATTTATTAATAAAATTAACCTATACCCGCCCATAAGGGCGGGGGAAATATTTTATAAATAAAAAGCTACAAAAACAATATTTATTTATACAAAATGGACTTCATCTTTTTTTCATCGGATGAAGGCAATATAATAGCTATAAAAATTTAGCTTAGATGATATTTTAGTTTATTTATTAGTATAGGATTTCCTATTTTATAAGGCTGTACACTAAAAAAAAATATTTTTAATGATTAGACCTATTGTAATTTACAGTAATTCTGATTTACAAAAAGATCAGATACTTAAAGAAAATAAGAATAAAGTTGTAGTATATCGTTGAGTTAATAATGTTAATAATAAAACTTATGTGGGAAGTTCTGTAGATTTTACTACCAGATTATATAAGTATTACAGTATTAAACATTTAATGGAAAACAAAACACACATACATAATGCTCTTGTAAAATATGGATATTCAAATTTTAGTTTAGAAATACTTGAGTATAGTAATATTAAAGATATAATAGAAAGAGAACAGTATTATTTAAATATATTAAAACCAGAATATAATATTTTACAAATTGCAGGTTCATCTTTAGGGTTTAAACATAGTGAAAAGACTTTAAACTTTTATAGGAATGAACGGGAAGTAAGTAATGAAACTAGAAAAAATTTATCTTTAGCTGCAACAGGTAGAATATTATCTAAAGAGGATAAAGATAAAATATCTGATAAACGTTCAGGTATTAAACTCTCAGAAGAGACAAAATTAAAAATATCTGGAGCCGCTATATCTTTAAGAGGAATAGCGGTTGTAGTTAAAAATATAAATACTCAATAAGAAACTGAGTATCTAAGTTTAACTGAGGCAGCTAAAGCTATAGGGGTTAGTAGAACAGCTATATCAAAAGCATCGTCTTCTGGTAAACTTCTAATAAAAAATTATATTGTAACAAAAAAAAGAAATAAATAAATAAATACTTCATTATCTGTTAAATGGATAATCAATAAATAATAAAGATTATTTAGGGAGAAGGACCTAAGCTTTATCTTATAATAATTAAGATTAAAAAGGTAGATCTGTTTCTGCGAAACCTATGTAAGTAGGTAATTTAATTAATATCTTAGCAGGTACAGAACTGTGATCTCGAACAAATAGTTTTAAATTAAACTTTTGTACACATCGGGGAATTGTAGTGATTTTACTGAAGAGTATTTGCACTCGGAAGGGCAAAGATAAATATTAAATAATCGGACATAGTACGATAAGGTTGTATGTCTAAAGGGAAACAGCCCTAAACAAGAGTTTAAGGTTCCAAAATTATTATTGAGTGAAATTAAGGATGTTTTTTTTCAATACAATCAGGAAATAGGCTTAGAAGCGGCCATTTTTTGAAGATCTCGTAACAGAGCACTGATTAAAAAAAAAATTAGAAAAAAATACCGAAAATTTAACGGATCTAAATAATATACCGAAACCTTGTACACATTATATATGTGGGGTAGCAGAACATAGGATATATATTTTTTATTTATTCTTAATTAAGAATAAATAAATATAAGTAAATAATTAATAAATATATAATTTATTTATATTAAAAATTATTTTTTAAATATAATCCAAGAGATAATGCTGACATGAGTAACGAAAAAGGGATTTACCCTCGCCTAAAGCTTATGGAATATTAACAGGTTAATTTTCGGTGTCTAAATTATTAATTAAAAGATAATTTTGATGATATTTTTATATAGAAAGTATTTAATAATTAGAGAAAAAAAAATACAAAAACCTTTATAAGTTATAAAGGTTCTGGAAAAGAAAAATTTTTTTTCTTTTATTTTATATAATAATATAAAGTAGATATGAATATATATATATTACCGTACCTAAACAACCAAGAGGTAAGCAAGTAGAGTATACAAAGGCGTTAGAGTGAACAATCATTAAGGAACTCGGCAAATTAACTACCGTAACTTCGGGATAAGGAGAGCCATTTTTATTAATTTTACTTAATTTTTTTATTAAGATAATATAAAATTGATGAAAAGAGGAAGCATGGAATAATGTTGTACGACTGTTTAATAAAAACAAAGCACTTTGCCAAGATATAAATCTAAGTATTGAGTGTGATGTCTGCCCAATATCGGCTGGATAACGAATTTATCTTAGTTTTTAATCTAAGGTTTTGAAGGATACCCCGATTAATGGCGGCCTTACCTATGAGGGTCCTAAGGTAGCGGAATACCTTGGCCGTTAAATGCGGTCTTTGCATGAATATAGAGTTTGAGTTTGAGGTAGCTCTATTATTACCTAAATGTATTATATTATTATACATTTAATACATTTATAAAGTCCCCACCTCTCCATAAATTTTAAAATAAAAATATAAAGTATAAGTAAAAATTATAATGAAAAAAGTTTATTATTCTACTAATACAAATAATTTATCTTTAGATTGACCTTTAATTTTAGGAAGAACTGGTGATTTATTACCTGCTTATCGTTTAGCTAATAAGTTTATAAAACAAGATAAACCTATAACAGCAGCAGAAGTAAATGAAGTTTTAGCTTTTTCTAATATTAAAATAAGTCAAGATATGTTAGATAAAATATTAAAAAGACCTAGATTAGAATTTTCTAATTTAAATGTTGATACTATTAGATCAGATTATTTCTTAAAAAATATAGGTACTGTTAGAGGAAATATACAAATTCCTGGTGTATATATTTGAACTCATTTATCTACAGGTGATAAATATGTAGGTTCATCATCTACATTAGCGCGTAGATTAATAGGTTATTTCAAAGGTACACATAGAGACATTGGTAAATTAATGCATTTAATTATAGATGAAGGTATAGGTGTTTTTAAATTGGAAGTATTACCTTTAATAGAATCTTATTCTATTAATCAAGAACTTAGTTTAGAACAATATTTCTTGTTGCATTCTGAATTTAATCTTAACACCCTAAGGGTTGTTAATAATTTCTCAGGTGCAAGAGCAAAACCTCTTTATATGTATACTAAAGATTTATCTGAATTAATTTATTATTCTGATGTACAAGAAGACTTTATATTTAAATTAAGAATACATCATACTATATTTACAAGAAGTTTAAAGACTGGTACATATTATTTAGATAAATATGTATTTACTGATAAACCTATATTAGGTGTTAAAGAAAATAATTACTCTATAGTAGAAATAAACAAGATGTTGGATAAAGACAGACTTGAAGTACAAAATAGAGGTAGAAGTGTGTTTTTAAAAGCTGTAGATGGTAGTAATACTAAAAAATTTAATAGTATTAGTGATTGTGTTGATTATTTAAATACTATAGCTCCTTCTTATAAAACAACTTTATATAGACATATAGAAACAGGAATACCATATCATGGATATATATGCGAATTTGCTAATGAAGGAACAAAAGGTATTAAAGTTAGTGTAACACATGTTGCAAGTAATGAAACTATAATATACTCTTCACTAAGAGAAGCAGCTTTATCATTTGAACCAAAGTATATAACAACTGGTCAAACAATAAAGGCTTATGCTGAGAGTGGAAGGCTTTTTAAAGATGAATATAAAATAACTTTTAAATAAATATTTTACCCAGTCGGTGGGCCGGGTAAATGGTAATAATAAAGATCAAGTTTAGGACACTTGGTTTTGTGCGATAAAGAGGCAAACTCCGGGAACACCCTAAAACTCTTTTAACCAAAGTATATTAGAAATAATATAACTGGCCTGATTAATGACTCAGGGTATGGTAATATAAAAAGAGATAGACGAAAGAAAAATGGGTTACCGCGGATCTAAATCAGGGAATAAACCTGTAAAAGAGCAACGAGCGGATGCTTCTTCAGTATTTACTGTAAGGTGCGCTCTAGTCACCATGAAAGTGGCTCTTAGACGAAATAATAGTAATCTAAGATTAAAGATAACACAATAACCTATATCTAAGGGTATATACCTATGATTAAAGTTGTGTAACGGAATGATAAAACGATACAACAGCTGTCTCGATGATTGTCTCAGTGAAATTGGAATAGCAGTGAAATGTGTTATATTGCTGCGTTGGTGAAAATCCAACTCTATAGTTTTATTTTTTGTAAGTACAATTATATGTTTAATAGTTTTTTTTTTATACCCTTAATATTTTAAATACTATCTGTTTTGGTATTATAATCTAGTTTAGTTTAAACGATAAATTATAATATAATTTATCCACATAAAAATTATATACACATTGGTGTAGATTTAATTATAAAGTAATAAAAATGAAAACATCTTATCAAAATAAAGATAATTTTTTACAATGATTTGTAGGTTTTTCAGACGCAGAGTCTAATTTTAGTGTAGTTCCTCATAAAGATGGAACTATAATAAATAAATTTACTTTTAGATTTACTATTAGATTGCATTCAGATGATGAAAATTCTTTAATCTTTATAAAAAATTTTTTAGATATTGGTTATACTTTTAAAAATGATGATGAATGTGGTTTTATAGTATCAAATAAACATGATTTATTAAAATTAATAGAAATCTTTGATAAGTATCAATTAAATACTACTAAATTTCTTGATTTTTCTGATTTAAAAAAAGCTTTTATTTTATATCATGAAAGAGAAGGTAGATTAACAGACTTATTGATTGATAAAATTTTATCAATTAAAAATGGTATGAATAAAAATCGTGTTAATTTTGAAATGAGTCAATCACATATTAAAATAACAAAATATTGATTATTAGGTTTAATAGAAGGGGAAGGATCATTCCAACTTTGAAGAAGTGATCTTTTACCTGTATTTTCTATTGTTATGACAGAAAGACAATTACCTTTATTTATTAAAATAAAAGAATTTTTGATTAAGGAATTGAATTTTAATATTTATGATAAAATAAAGATAGAAAATACATCAGTTATAGCTATAAATAACCAAAAAGCTATAAATAATAGTAAAGGTAGTATATTATTAATAATAAAAAATGTAAATCTATTGAACAATTATATAATACCTTATTTAGATGGTTTAGAATTTATTACTAAAAAATATAAAGATTATCAAGATTTTAAAGTTTTAGTTAAAGTAGTTTATTATGGAGGTAATAAAGATAAAGAAATAAAATCTATAATTTTAAAATTATCTTATAATATGAATAATTATAGATTATCTACTTCTACCTCAAATTCAGAGACTATAAACTCTGAGGAAAAAGATAAACTTATAAATATGACTCCTAAAGTTAAACGTTTAAAAGATGGGCGTTTATTAGATATATTATCTAATAAGGTAATTCATCAAGCTGAAAGCAGTATTTATAAAATATTAAATCCAAAAGAAGAGATATTTATAGTACAAACTTTAACAGAAGCTGCTAATATTGTAGGTGTAAATATTAAAACATTAAGTAATAAATTAAATAAAGAAGTATTAGATTCAGATGAACCAATGGTCAATATTAAAAATTTTAAAGTGAAACGTATTGGAGTATTTATAGGAATAAATTAAATAATATAGATTAAGGTAAGGTTACAACCGAATAATCTTTTAGCTATAGAAAAATTAGGTGAAAACGGTTAATAAGATCCAACTTAAAGACCGTCGGCAGTTGTAAATGTCGCTACAGACTGGTTCACCGGGGTTAGGCTGAAATGCCTGTCCAAATGTACAGTCGGATTCTGTAACGAGTATAATATCGTAGGGAGGAATGGATTATTAATAATAAACAATTATTAGCCATAACACAGTGGTATGGAACTCCTTGATGGTCAAACCATCTTTAGTTAATCAGAATTGGCAGATACTGTTTACCTCTAGATAGACGAGAAGACCCTATGCAGCTTTACTGTTACTAATTACAAAAATAATTTTTTAGAATAATTGCGAGTGTATAAGGTAATTGCTTAATAACAATGAAACACCTTTATTTGTTTCTATATATTTTTGAGGATTAGAAGGCAGTTTATGCGGGGCACAGATCCCACAAAAAGTACCTGGGTATATCCAAAGTTCATATTGTAAATTTGTAAATTATAATTTATAAAAATTTTAGTTTGTTATTAATTATGTTTAATAATTATACAGTTATTATTAGATTAAATTCAATATTTTTTTTTATTTTAAGTAAGATTTTAACTATATGGTGAATAGATATAAAAAAAAAATTTTTTTTCATATTAATATTGTATTATTATCTTTATTATTATGATATTTATTTATATTTTAAAAGTTTAATGGCTTAATCTTGCTTTACTGTTTGACTTACAAGTCTATCAGTCGCGTAAGCGGGGCATATGATCACAAGATGCATTAAGGAAAGGTCTTGGATTATAGAAAAAGTTACGCTAGGGATTTAGAACTATGTCCTCTAATATTAAAAAAAATATTAGTAAATTGCCCGCGCCCTTAGGCGGCGGGATTTTGGGTTAATTTCAAAGATGACTTTTTAAAGTTAATTTGAAGCGAAACTTATTTTTACCTGTAATTTATGTAAAATAAGAACGTTCAACGACTAAAAGGTGAGCAAAGGTAGCAATAATCCTTTTATTAAAGCCCAACATCTTTTTATATTATATATTTTATGTATAATAATTATTATTGTTATTATAATAATGTATTAGACTTAATTATTTGTTAAGCCTTATTATTATATGTTAAAAAAATCATATTAATAATGTTATAATATATATATATTTTATGCTAAATATTATTAAATATAAATTAAAAAATAGATATAAAAAAAAATCAATAAATAAAGAAAGTGTTACTATATATTATAAAGATTTTATTCCTGCGGTAAGAGATTGAAAAAATAGTATATATTCTTATAATAAAAATATTTTAACTTTAATACCTGTAGCTAATAAATTTGTTATTAAATTAATTAAAAGTTATTTTAATTTATATAATTTAAAATTAGAATCTAAATTAAGAAAAAAAAGATTACGTCGTAGATTTAGAAAATTATCTAAAAACAAAATATTTATAAGTAATGGTGAATTTAAACATACAAATGATAAAATAAGTATTACTCTATATATATTTAATAGACAAAAATATAATTATTTATTAAAAATAAAAAAAAGATATATAAGATTATTTAATAAAATTAGATTTTTAAGAAAATTATATTTAATTAAATACATAGGATTAAATATTTTAAAACAACAACAAAAAAAAATTAAATTCTTAAACAAAATTTTATCTAGTTCCCAAAGAAACTTGACTTCTATAAATGGTCATGATCACGTTTTATGAACTAGATATAAATCTAAATTATATTTAATTCAATATTTATATTATAAAAATTTTATAAAAAAATGTTTAAAAAAATTAAAATATTATATGTTTTATAAACAATTACTTTATATTAATAATTTAAAATTTAACAATTCTTATTTACAAGGTTTAATAAATTTAATAAGAAAAATATATAAAAAAAATATAGAATTTAATTTAATAAATTTAAAATATTTTTATTTTAATAGTGATATTCTTACACAACCTTTAGTTTTAAAATTAAGAAAAAAAAGAAAATTATTAAGATATTTAAAAACTTGTGTAAGAAAAACAAAAATTAAAAAAATTGGATTAAGTGAAAAACCAAAATATTTTTTTGATTTAGATAATTTATTTATATTAAATAATATAGATATAACAAATAATTTATTATATAAATTAATGTTACAAAATAAAATAAATTCTAAATATATAAAAAAAATTATATTAAATTATATTAAATATAAAAGAGTATCAGGTATTAGAATAGAAGCTTCAGGTAGATTAACTAGACGTTATACTGCTTCAAGATCTCAACATAAAGTTAGATATAAAGGTAATTTAGAAAATACTTATTCTTCTATAAAAGGTTATCCTTCTGTAGTATTAAGAGGAAGTTTAAAACCTAATTTACAATATACTAAATTATACTCTAAATCTCGTATAGGATCTTTTGGTATAAAAAGTTGAATTAGTGGTACTTAAAATTTTATTTTTTTTTCATTTATCCCTCCCTTAATATAATAAATAAAGATGATGAAATAGTCTGAACCAAATTGAAAAAAATGGAATTTAACAAAAATTGAACAGGCTAATTTGCGCAAGAGAGTACAAATTGAGTGCGCGGTTTGGCACCTCGATGTCGGCTTAGCTCATCCACATGAATGCAAAAATCATGAAGGGTTTGACTGTTCGTCAATTAAAGAGCTACATGAGCTGGGTTTAATACGTCGTGAGACAGTATGGTTTCTATCTTCTAGAGGAAATTAAAGTAAAATAAAGATATCCCCTTCGTACGAAAGGAGTTGGGTATGTTGATCTATAGTTTACCTGTTGTTTATATTATATAATTTATTTTTACTTAAATATATTATTTTTATAGGCATGGCAGGAAAGCTACATCAATTAAAGATAAATGCTGAAAGCATATAAGCATGAAACTTACTTTAGGATACTTTTAAACGTAATAGAACATTACGATATAATTATATATAGGCTTTAATTGTATTAATTTTAATATTTTTAGATATAAAGTACTAATTATTAATATACTAAATATTTTACATATATTAACTTATTTATAACTCATATTTCTTAAAATAGAATATAGCCTGGTTAGCATAAAAGTAATGCAACCGTTTTGTAATCGGTAGAAGTAAGTGCAATACTTGCACTGGGCTGTAATAATTAAGATCCAATGGTCAAGTTCGGTTAAGACATAACATTTTCACTGTTAGTGCGGGAGTTCAAATCTCCCTTGGGTTGAAAGAAATTAGCTCAGTTGGTAGAGCGACCTCTTTACACGGGGAAGGTCAGGTGTTCGAATCACCTATTTCTTATATTTATTATGCGGGTTGATGTAATAGTAACATAGATGGCTCATGACCAAAATATTTAGGTGCAAATCCTAAGTCCGCAAATTAAGGCTATAGCTTAATAGGTAAAGCGAACTGCTCATGATAGTTTCAATAAATGTTCAAGTCATTTTAGCCTTAAAAATAATATATAAATTATATATGTAATTTATATGAAAAATATTTTAGATTTTAACTAAGTAATAAGTTTTATAAAATAAAAAATATATTTTATAATTTTATAAGATAGTTTATATAATAAAATTTATTTAAATTAAAAATTTAAATAAATAATGAAAATTATATAAAGGTAAGTTAATTAATATATAGTATTATATATTATAATTCAAATATTAGTCATAGTTGTTTTCTTTTAATCCGAGTGTTGAAAAGGTATACAAAGTAAACTTAAGCTTTACTGGCGCAAGCCGTGAACGTTCAAGTCGTTCCTCGGATAATACACATAATTTTTATTTGATAAATGATTTAAGATGATTTACAAAAAAAAGGACCTTTACAAACTAATAGCGGATTTATATTAATTTAGATTATGATTTTAGATAAAGTCTTTATAATCATAATCAATATCATTATGATGTATTAAGTAGTATCCTTGAAAATTTATTATTAATTAAAGATAAATTTTTATATGAATTTAAGAAATATTAAATATTAATATTATTTTTTTTTAATTATTAAACTTAAATATTTAATCCCGCGTCCGAGTGTGGCACGGGCATAGGGGAATTAGTGTTAATAAGGTAAAACATCGCCTTTGCAAGTCGAATTTCTAGGTTCAATTCCTGGATTCTCCATAAATTACTAAAATAGATCAAATTATTATGAAGGAAATTATTAATACAATTGATAATGATTTTATTCTAAATTTATGTTTATATAATATAAAATTATTTAAATCAAATTAATAATTATTAAATTCAGCGACTAAAGAGTCGCTCACATAAAATTAATATAAAAAATTTATAATAAATTTATGGATACAGTAAACGGTTTATACTCTTTATAACCAATATATAATAATCTTGGTTTTACCAGTATATAAATATACTGGTAAATAAAAATTATGTTATCTTTTTTTTTTATTTTTTATATTATTTTATAAGGTATAAAGATTTAGCTTAACTTTCAAAATTATTATTCTTAAGTGAATATACTATGTTAGGTAAAGGAGGAAGAATTATTTTCTTTCTATCTACATACATAATTCTTGTATTTTCATTATAACTACATTGGTCATCTCCATAAGAAGTGATTATATTG
>Ga0208985_1000041_pt1 | contig 12645 bp, 9 predicted proteins | sample MedBloCARef_O1_FD_187853 | JGI IMG/M metagenome (GOLD analysis project Ga0208985, IMG submission 187853) | Forest soil microbial communities from El Dorado National Forest, California, USA - Mediterranean Blodgett CA Ref_O1 (SPAdes) (version 2) | ecosystem: Environmental > Terrestrial > Soil >...
GTGTATTGATCTGCTTCATATTCTTCATGTACTGTATAATCAGTACCATCATCATAATTATCATCATCAAGGTGATCATTGTCATCTGAACCAAACCAGTGGGGAAAGACACCACCAGTCGCATTTTTTTGCTTCAGAAGCTTGGAATAATCGTCTCTAGCATCATTGCACTCATACCGTATATTGAATAATTTCATCAGCTCGGTTTGACGTGGAGTGAATTTGTAATCCGTGAAAGCTTCATCCCAAGACTGGTCGTCTTCTTTGAGGTTTTTTCCATGTCTCCATGGTTTGAACAATGTCAACATTGTTGTACAGTAGTACTCTCTATCTCCTCTATCACATCTAGGTAGCGATCCTCCAGCAAAATTGGGCACCAGTTTGGACTTGGATATATTGACTTGATGAGTTTCATAAAGTGGGTGATTCTCCAAAAATGCATATTTCCCATGAATTTTCACTTTCTTTGGTAATTGATCAGATTCTTCTAAGTCATCTGAACCACTTTCTAAATCTGTATCCATGTCTTCTTCAGCCTGGAAAACGACTGGTGGCTTCACAATTTCATGTTTTTGAGTATGAAACTTTTTCTGTTCTGCCTTGGTGCGTTTTAATTTCGTGGATATCCGGATCCATTCATACAAAGACTTGTCACTCAGCTCATGTGGCCTGTAAATGTAATCATCTACCATTGATAATCCAATATATTCGCCGTCAACATCTTTTAGAAGAACAACTTTGTCTGACTGTACATCACCATCTTCCTTCCAAGCTTTCAAAACCTCTGCGACATAGCTTTTCCAATAGAATACAACGAAATCTCGATTGGTGTAATGGTCAGGATTCCCTAGAAGGTATAGGGATGCCATGGGACCACCGATTTCCAGCTTGACAGTAAGAGCATTGACAATTTTTGTTATGAGCCTTCTGGCCTTGTCTTTCCTTGTCTGTGTACCACCCAGCATTTCAGAATTCTTATCAAACACACTTCTTATAGTGTCGAAGATAGTGTAAGTTTTCAAACCAGGCTTTGTGACATAGTCTGATATGTAAGCGACAATGGCCTTGATCGCAGTTCCAGATAACAGGCTAGTAACATCTGAATTACATCGCAGAAGAAATGTCACGATTGGAGTCAGAGTGTTGATCCACTTTTCACCTTTTTTAATATTTAGGGCTCCAGTATTGGAATCAACTTCAGTCTCATCGAATGTCTTCCTGGGAAATCGTGCCTTGCAGTTTCCGTGTTTGTTGATACAACCTCTTCGCTCTTTCTTTTGCTTTTTCTCATCAGCTGGAATCGAAGTGCGACACTTGTGAACATTTGACCTCAGAATCAAATCATCCACGGTATTTTTGAAATATTTCCACCAACTAGCTGTATTTTTACAAGATTCACATTTGTTGCAGTCACAATCTGCAGGTTCCGGGGGGGCGTCAGGCAAAGTCTGTGTGGGATCTCTATATTCTTGAGTCTTCATATTTTCTTGAACTTGTTCTTTAACTTCATCCATGGTCCCTGTCATAAACTCACCTACATGCACACTCTCTAAGTACTCTACTATTTTCTTCTGAAAATCAGAATTTGGGTCCATAATTCGATCTCTAATTTCTTGTGGAGATAATGAGTTCAGAATCCAAAGGAGCATGTGAAGATGCAAAGTCAGTCTTCCTTGCTGCTCAACAGTAGCATAGTATGCAGCAGTCTTGCCGTATAATCCAGGGTGTTCTTGATCCACTCCCAGGACATGCTTGATGAACATTACTACCATTAAATGAAAGAATCGAGCACCAGCTACTGGATTCTCAGCTATGAGTCTGTATCGCTCATTCTCAGGTCTCAGTTCTGGACTAAATGTCTCCTGGGTGTCAGCAAAATACAAGCTGATCGGATGCATGTTGTCAGCAGGAGAAAAGGTTATAAACCATGATGGCGCACCAAAATACGAGATCAATGACCATATTTCATTTCTCATATATTTTTTCTGAGTGATCGACCCAGGCACATGACCATTAACATGATCTAAGTCATTGATTAGTTTGAAGCACAATTTTTCTTCCTCAGTTTCAGGCTTGACTCTCTCTCCTTCTGTCATTCGTTTTGTCAAGTCTGACAGAACCTCCAGATTAACATTCATTAGCCTGTCTATTATATCACGAAATGATCTTTTTTCAGCTGTTAGATATCCAGCAGTCGTGCTTTTTTTCATCTGTTCATGGTTAAAAGCAATTAATGGAAAATGTGGATCCTTCTGAAACCGTTTATCGTAATACATTAGCAGATGTCTCTTATGCATCATGTTGGACAATTTACTTTTGTGTTCGGTTTGTCCTATACCTCCTAAGCCATATGGGAACAGCCAAGGCAGCATAGACGGGAATAATTGGGGATTTCCATAGATTGATTCTGGTGTTTCAGCGTGTCCGATAGCGAGTATTTTTCCTTCACTTGTTAAATGTCGGAGCGCTATAGCCTTTATGGTCTTAATGGTCTTTGTCGAAAGCTCTTCACCTGTAATTCCATGGACAATAAATGGACAAGGACCTTCTGTAGTGCCATCCTCCTCTTCCATATCATGTACACTTGTTGACTCTGGAAATTTATTTGAACTCAATGGATGATAGTCCACAAACACTAGAGGACCTTCATCAGGATACGAAGCTAAATTCTTGTCCGAAATTTCGCAGTCATAATAGTCAACATGATTAAGTTTCAACCAGCATAAAGCATTAAACACCTTTAAACGTCTCACAAGGAATGGTGTTCGTATAAAATCTGCCTTTGTTGGTTTGCAAGGACCCGTGTAGATGAACGCCAGGACTTCATCCATCTCCTCCACAGGAGGTGGTAAAACATTATAGATTTTAGGCATCGGGTTTGAAAATGATATTGCATTTGCTCGCATCTTAGACATGCCAGATGAAACCTTGACTATGCATCTATTATGGCGAACCCTCGCAATCAATAACTGTTCCGCATATGTCAGATTTTGTAATTCATCTGGTATCTCTCCAATCCAAATACCATTTGCCAGAGCCAAAGTTGGAATTTTATTATTATCTAGAGATTCGACACATATGGGACAAACTCTACTGCAACCAGGCGCTAAGATGGGTCCTCTCAACTCTCTGACAGGATCAGAGCTTTTGTGTCTGGCTTTTCTTGTGACTGCATCAACCTTTAGCAAACCGATATTTTCAACTTCAGAAAGCTCTTCCATTTCACAAACAGGAGTCAATTTCCCACAAACAGCACAACCAGCTTCTTCAAAAATCTCTGGAGAAGTGTCGGCACAAAAGTCCAACACAATATTTTGACATAACCCCGAGGACGGTGGACTTGGTGGAAACCTCACGTCTTTCTTGGACCAATAGTGTTTCTGTGATAAAGTTTTGTTGTTCTCTCTATATTCAGATGTTGGATAACGACGCTCATTGTATTCAGCACGTTTCTCTTTATTTTTTTCGTACCAAATTTTTTGACGCTCAGCACTGGAAGCTATTTTATATGGTCTGAATAATGCAAAAAGATCTGGACAAGTTTCACATTTGTGGTTTTCAAGCAATATCCGTGCATTTACTGCTAGAATTTTTGAAGGCATATACATGTCATGTAAATTGGCAAGTGCTTTTGTAGATGTTAATGTCAGTTTCGGGACGAGGATATTAAGAGGCACACGACAAAGTATGTCGCCATCAATAATATCTAAAGTCTGCTTCTCTTTTGTTTTGATGCACCGAAGAAACTGATACTGTTTCTCATGCAGATAAGCATATATATATGGCTGAAGTTCATCAGATGAAAACACGACAGCTTTTCCACCCCCATGGAAGTGAAATGTGGTTGATTTATCGGATTGCTCTTCTTTTTCATGACCTTTCTTGTTTATGCCTAATGCTAATGCACGGTTTCGGCCAACAGGACCATCCACATTGGGTGTCACGCCGTGAATATGGTTTTTGAAAATACCTGCATGAAGACAGTTATATGCTATAAGGTACAACACGGTGAAGCGCTTGCAATAAATTGTTAAATTTGCAAAGTCGTGCCTCCTGAGCACTCCGCGCATCAAGGAACATCGTATTCGCATAGAACGCTCACGTACAGTGACACAGGTCACTAAACACCCATAGGATGTATACAGATGTAGTGTATTCAGATACGGGGGCCATTTGTATTTCAAAAAAAGGAACACAATTTTGAATATATAAGTGGTCAAGATGGAAGAGACATCAACGATACTACTAACACATAACCGATAAAAAAATGTCACACAATCTAAAGCAACTTTTGTAGCACGAATTCTGATATCTTCGTCAATGTTACATGTTGTATGATCAGTTAAATCTAATTTAGTGCAATTCCAAATGTTATATTCGACAGTGAATGGATAATCAACAAGATAAAACATTGTCTGACCAAGGTCACCAACTGCAAATAATGGGATGGTCATCCCACCTCGATTGAGCTCCCATGATACATCATTGCACATATTGTAATGTATGTGTCCATAAGAGATCCATTCTACAACCTTTTCTGTCTGGTTGCAATTCAGGCTGCCCACATCTGGTTCTATGATGTGGTGCGCATCCGGTTCTAGGACGCAGTTTGGTAGTCGAAATGAAGACAGAATGTCATCCAAGGGGTGCTTATGAAAGAAAGCCTCAAAGGCGACCTCAAAGGCGAAGAGGGAAACGAGGGCGCATATGCGTTTGGCAGAAAGATGGGATATCATAGTGGGGGTAAGGAAGGGGGGGGGGAAAGAAAAAATGAAGGCATTGATGACTCGGTGGGAGTTGAGTGACACGTGGAAGTTCGGTACCGAGGGCCCAATCGGTCCATAGATCAAAGGTTTCCGTATTTAGATTGATGTACATTAACAGACGCAGAGAAAAGAAAGACTGTCAACGCAGCTATCATCACCAGTCAGTAGGCATATTAGAGCTATAATTTCAAATTCAAATGTGTAGTATGCAAATAAAAATGCCTCTGTGAATTAAGATTGTTGCACGCATATAAAGATTTGGCAGCGCCGAATCTGTAGTACAGGTGTTCGGCCTTTACCTTGATTATTTCCCACAATATTCGCACCCGACACATTGCACCCTTGATTGCGTCACATATCGTAAAGTATTACATGCAGGCCCTGTTGAGAATTATTCAATACACCTGTGGATGTGTTGGTTTTTATATTTCCATATTAATCTCTATGGGTGATGTACAGTGCGTTGACATTATTTGATGGAATGCTGTTGGATAATATATAAATGACGCAGCTGAGTAGATCACATTGTTTTACGCACTCGATCTATTATATCTAACTGACCATTCGATAATCCATGCGTGGGGATAGATTTGGCAGATCCTATGCCGCTGAATATGGCTTCACACTGGACGTTACGCAGATATATATTGGGCATATTCGGCGATACCTGATCTTACATTAAATGCTTTAAAAGACTGAAAAATGTTATATTATGCTTAAATGGAAACTCAAAAGATCATCGGGACCTCACGTGGAGACATATTATGAAGATTTTGCGCCGTGGAATTTGACATTAAAATACCATCAAATATAAATGGTACGTAACTGTCAACAGAGATGGAATCAGCGCCGCTGAATCATGCACTGAGATGTCCCACAATAATTGGCTCCCGGAAACAATGTATAGCTCTACGAACCCTTGTAATGGTAGCACAGGTAAAAATAGCATGGTTCATACGATTTTTGAGGACATAATGTGGCATAAGGCATAATCATAAATGGTGCAATACTACTGGATCGGGATGGTGGATGGAGGAGCGATGCGGGCCAAGCCAATCAGGCATCTGGAAGACCAAGGAGCATGACCCACTTTATGTTGAATGAGACGTTGACCGGAGGACCACCCCAAGTATTGACGGTGTATCCAACAACGGCAACCGATCCGGTTGGAAGTTCCCGGCCATAACGGGACATGCTGTCGAGATCGGTGAGCAACTTGAGGAAATCCTTTTTGGTTCTGGCATCATAAATGGGGACTTTCGTCCATTATCAGCCTATGCCTAAGGGAAAAGGTATTACAAATATAAAAGCAAAACTTACCTACGTCATAGCAACCCAGAACACCGGAACCGCCATAACCACTGGGACCACGCGAAAAGGAACTGGCGGTCCCGACACGACGGCCAATGGTGGAGGTAGAAGGGGAAGATGCTGGATGAACAAAAACAATTTAAGTGTAATATAAAGAATAAAATGATAAACGCACGATTTCCGGCCGATGCGAATGCAGTAGTGAATGATAAATTGCCAGCTTGAATTTGACCTTTGAACTCTCTGGCATGGATGATCTGACCTATGCATCCAACCAATCTTTCCCATTCACCTTCTATACAAGCTCCTTCGATAAGCTTCTGTGTTTTACCGGCAGACGATGTTCGTGGCTCATCCAGATGACAGGAATTGACTAAAACGAGGGAGGTAAACATGTAGGGAGAGCCTCCTCCAACAGCATGGAAATAGGTTGAACTTCCGACACCGGTGGATATTGTTGCGGGATCGATTCGAGACAGGTTGTGGTAGCTTCCATTGCTCGAGAATACAACTGCCTGCATCATGAGACTATGTGAAAGATTAGCTGTAAAGAATCGAAAAGGAAAATGCAAAGACACACTCTTTGTTGACTTTAGGGACATCGCAAACAATTCCAGTGTAACAAGGCAAAGCAGCAGTCTTGTTAGACCAGGATATCATGCAGGATTGCCTACATAGTGAACTGTCAGAGATTAATTATCGTCACAATATGTGACTTCACCTCAGATTTACAAGACCCTTATATGTCTTCTTCAGCATTTTATCCCTCCTACCGATGTCGCTTTCATCCTCTCGAGGAGAGGCCTCGCTAAATAGATAAATTAGTATACAAAATCTTCCAATTATAATTAAACGGAACGATGGATGACCTAGTAACTTGATCAGCCAGGAAGACAGTTCCAGAGTCGTCTTGCTCATTATCCTGATCGACTTTTGCAGTGCTGTCAGAATAAATAAAATATAAGATACACGATTAAAATATGTCAAAACATCAAATGATAGAACTCGCCTCTTGATCGAATGACGAGGTTTAGCATCCTCAAATGGGGACAAGAGATCTTCATCATCGCTTCCGAGTTCCATTTTAGACTTTGAACCGGAAACACGCTTTCCAGGCATTTTGTATCTGGAGGTGATGTCGTCATTGCTGCTGCGTTCAGTAATATTTCTGATCTTCGATGGAGACACCGTATTTTTAATGGGAGTGTGGTTATCTTCTCCGTCGTTGTCATCATCCGAATCGAGGACTGTGGCCTTATCGTTAGAGGAAATATTGCGTTTTGACGGAGTACTATAAATATGTAATAAATCAGCAGAAGTAACATAGTATAAATGAATAAATATTACCTGAATACATCATCGTCCTCGTCGAACCGATATTTTGATTTCCTGTTTGCCCAATCATTATTACATTCATGACACAAAGGCAAATGAATTTACACAGGGATAACAACCTCGGGCTTCTTCAAGGCACTTTTAAGAGGCTTGGATTCAAAACGAACTCTTGGAACGCTGGAATTCCTTTTTTTCGGACTTTGAAGCATCCTGAAAGCAACACGACTATGAATATGAAAGAAACCATCCATAAGCGACAACAACACACTCACTCCGAGGTATCTTCATCAGATATAGAAGTCATCTCAGAAGCTGAACGTTTCCTAAAAGAACATTTGAGAATCAAAGACTTGAATCAAATCAAACATATATAAATACCTCGGGGTACGAGACGACACAGGAGTCTTAGGAACAATTACGCGTCTATTGGTGCAAACGTGAAAATGTGCATATTTAAAACAAGATGATACATACCCTCTTCGAGGAGGAGTGTGCGGAAATTCTTCATCGTCGATGGACATAGCGCTGAATAAAATGTGCTGTCAGCTCCATGAAGCGTGTCATAACAACAGGATAATAACTCGCCTTTTGGTACTCCTGACGCTGACAACACTTTTGGCGTCGTCCTCGCTCGATATATCAATTCTAATGTAAAGTTTTTCATAAAAGATTTCAGAAGAATCAAAGTTGATGACTCACGTATCATCCTTCCGTCCATGGCTGAGAGGGGCTTTCGACGGTTTCCCCTTAGATGCTGCACGTGAACGGGTGGTGCTAGAATAAAACTGTGTGAGTACAACGCGCACAAAAGAAACCAGAGAAAAAGATGACCTGGACATGCTTTTGGCACTTTTTATACCGTTGTCGGAGATGTCGCCACTATTTCAACAGAACGCGATATAATTAAGAGATACAATCGAGAGATAAGAGGAGTAAATATAAACCCACGGATCATCGGAGTCGTAAGCTACCTGTTTTTTAGATGGTTTCCCCTTATATGCTGGACGTGGACGGGGACGGGTAGTGCTATAATTATAAAATACAACAGTTTAAGCACAACGTACACAAAAAATCAGAAGGAAAGAAAAAAAGACCTGGACACGCTTTTGACGCTTTTCATATCGTCGTCGGAGACGTTGACACTGTTTCAACAAACACGGTATATAGGTAACAGATACGACCGGGGGATAAGGGTGAATATAAACCCACGCATCATCAGAGTCGTAAACCGCCGGTTCAGACCGCATTGCCTTAGATACCGAACCAGAACGAGGCGAGGCGCTTGAAAATAAGTCTATCAGTCGAAAGGTAATGGTAGCAAAGACGGTAGGGTAAATTACCTGAAGGCACCTTTTATACTTTTCATGTCATCGTCGGAATCCTCAGCGCTTTTAATTTGGAAAGTAAGTCGCACAAGTATAAACAAATGATATATGACACTTACATATCTTCGGCCTGATCGTCTATGAACTCAGCAGACTTTACCGCCTTCTTTCCAGGCGGACGACCACGAGGTCGTCTTGAAATATAAAATAAGAAATTATGCATAAATAGAATTATAGACGACGCACGGAGTGTTGGTACTGGCTTTGGAAGCGATAGAATTCTTTTTAGGAGGCATGTTTTAAAACAGTAATCAAATGGAGGGAGAGATAGGTCTCTGATTTGTCGAAGGAACCGATGAGGAATATTCAGAAGAACACACGGGATGTGGTTGTTGTGTGAACTTGAGTACTATAGGCAGTATATATAGGATATCGAATGTATGTAACAGGTCCACCCCAATGATGTGTAAAATTTAACGGGGTACGTGCCGAGGACCCTACATGATGTTTACCCCAAACATCAGTTCAAAAGATGGAATGCCGAAGTGCATGACACAGTACGTTGTCCGACAATCTCCAAAAACGAACGGAGTATGTAGTAAGGACCTGAAACGAAGTTGAACCACCTCAGAACTCCGTGAAAAAAATTAATTGAAGGCCGAGGTACATGAGGAGTACACTGCACGGCGATCTCAAAATCACAAAGTTAAACCACTCCAGAATTCAGTAAAAGGGTTTTTTTTTTTTTTAAAAATCGAAGCCTGAGGTACATGAGGGGTACACTGCACGGCGATCTCAAAATTTTAATATAATGTGTGATACGGGCGTAACACGATGCGGTACTTGCATATGCTACCCAAAAACTCAAATTGAAAACCGGGAAGGCCAAGGTGCATGAAGCGGCACGCTGTCCGAAAACGAAAATCTCTCAAAGCGAATAGATTGTGTGATAAGGACCTGCCACGAAGTCAGAAAATGTTATCTCAGAGCTCGGGAAAAGGAAGTTTAGAAAGCTGAAGTACATAAAGGACATGTTACCCGACGATCTCAAAATGAAGATATGGACAGGAAAATCTATGGGGTTCGCATATTCACCCCAAGACTTGGTTTAAAAAATGGAAGGCCAAATTTTATGAAGCGGCACGTTGTCCAATGATATCTAAAAGAGAATAGAGTGAATTGAGTAAAAAAAAATAGAAGGCTGAAGTATGTATGAGGGACATTGATCGACAACATTAAAAAAAGAAGAAGAAGAAGATATGGACACGACACGATGCGGGGCTTGCATAGGTTACCAAGAGACTCAGTTTGAAAAATGGAATACCAGAGTGCATGAAGTGGCACATTCTAAAAGCGAGATAGAATATGTGATTACACGAAATAAAATCACATTAATATGTAACTCCATCAAAATTAGAGGCCGAAGTATATGGGATTATACAGGTATGAAAGGAAGATATAACGATATACACATCCAAATCAGGTTAGGGAGTAATGATAGTTTTATGTCACATGACGCTGTCATGTGGCAGGTATTTGACGTTTTTGAGATCCGAGTCTTGCCCATATGAAACAATAAAATAAAAAATCTGTGCCAAACCACAAACGGCATTAAAAACACGGACCGTAGCTGCGAACATACACGGCGACTTGAATTTCCGATGGAGTGGCCACAATTTGCAGGATCGGAGATGAGGCATAGCAGAATAACCCTCAGTGATATCCAGAATCCCTAAGAATCTATATTTCATCTCGATACCGAAACTACCCACCCAGAACATTTGCAAGTATGGATGCACACTACGACTTTAAGGGCGCAGGCAAGTCTTTAAATTGAACGTTCTTGTAACAGAACGGATGTTAACCAGGTGATGGTCGAAGCAGAAGCAGCATTGAATGGCCTGGCTAACGACAGGTCAAAACAAGACGGAAATCATCTGATGACCTTGGACGATGTGAGGAAAAAATAGACAACCTATTCAGACTAGAAACTCACTTGCGTACATCCAGTTCGCTGTTGTCAAGCCAGTGTTCAATACCAGCCCACCAGGGTGGATTTTAACTTTTTCCAAAGAGAATCAACCTGAAAACGAGGAACTAGTGGTACGATTGCAAGGGGTGATTACTCAGTCGGAGTTGCCACCAGTTATTGTAAGGTGAGGGAAAGGACGTATCATGTCGCGTGTGTATTAACTGTGATATTAAAACTTAAACCCAGGCCTGAGAAGAAAACCCAACCATTTATCAGACAGAGCGTCAGAATTACGGGACTGGGAACACCGGGATTCGAATCATCCATTGATAATATTCGGCGCTTGAGCCAGATAATCTCTCGTCAAGTCCCTGAAGGAACGATGGACCAGTTCACACATTGCTTCTTTCTAGAACACTCGGCTTTAGATGTTGGCACCCGTTATTTTACATCGCGCAAGGATGATCCAATGGGCCCAGCAGTACCATTAGACGTCATGATAGACCCTAAGGGCATTCTGGCATCCATGTCAGACGACAAGCACTTCCATAGCATCGATAACATAGTTAAATACTACACGGCCACCGAAGATTCGACGGACGACATGATAAGGTGAGGACACGATGACACTGAGGATTTTAAATGTTAAATGATTGCATATTAAATCATTAGATTCAAGAAAGTCGACCCGATACAGTTTAGAGTTGGCGACATAGTCGAAGCGCAGATCACACTTACAGGAGTACCGATCAAGAGAGGGCGTACCAAGGTGGTTATTAATTTGCGATCACTGGCACTGTTGACCGGATCGTTTACAGAGGTATGTTTGATACGAAACCTATAGTATGAATGGCGATGTTAAAGATAACGCAACTGTTAGATGGCAGCCACCGAACGTGCCAGGTCGATGGTGAGGAGGCCGACCGCGTCGATCAGGACCATCAAAAGAAAGATAGGGTATGAAACTGAAGACGATGATGATATTCATGATATGCGCAAGGGTATAGTGAACATGACGATGAATGTAGATATGGGACGTACCGGATAGGGATGATGTTAGGAATTCTGGATGAAATTGGTATATGGGTATGCGCTGCTTATGGGATGTGTATATCGTAACTAGGATACACCGAATCTGTTTTCCGTATAATGTCTATTTTGCTTCATTACCTTCAGTATCAATATGTCTCGAAAGTCACCTCGTGATCGAATGCCTCACATTTGACTTGTAAAGAAGATGCCTCTGTGAATTAGTAAGATAAAGATATCAGATTGAGGGCTGCAGAATATGGTATTATATCTAAATCTGAGGCGTCTCTGCAAACATAAGGGGTCTTTGCATACGGGGCACTACCACTGACTTATAATATATGTTAAAAGTCGATATTGAAAACCTGTATGCATCCAGCGATGCTCAGTGTCAGATTCGGCGCTGCCGAATCTGACACTGAGGGGTCTCTGCATAGATATGGTGCGGTATTACGGACTTATAATGCATGTCAAAGGTCGATGTTGAAAGCCTGTATGCATCCAGGGATGCTCATTGTGAGATTCGGCGCTGCTGAATCTGACACTGAGGGGTCTCTGCATACGTACGGGGCACTACTACCGACTTATAATATATGTTAAAAGTCGATATCGCAAACCCTTATGCATCCAGCGATGCTCAGTGTCAGATTCGGCAGCGCTGAATCTGTAGTACTGTAGATTTGGCGCTGCCGAATCTGACACTGAGCATCGCTGGATGCATACATATTTTCAATATCGACTTTTAACATATATTATAAGTCGATAGTAGTGCCCCGTATGTATGCAGAGACCCCTCAGTGTGGGATTCAGCACTGCCGAATCTCACAATGAGCATCCCTGGATGCATACAGGCTTTCAACATCGACCTTTGACATGCATTATAAGTCCGTAATACCGCACCATATCT
>Ga0208985_1000042_pt1 | contig 12554 bp, 14 predicted proteins | sample MedBloCARef_O1_FD_187853 | JGI IMG/M metagenome (GOLD analysis project Ga0208985, IMG submission 187853) | Forest soil microbial communities from El Dorado National Forest, California, USA - Mediterranean Blodgett CA Ref_O1 (SPAdes) (version 2) | ecosystem: Environmental > Terrestrial > Soil >...
CCGGTCCGGGCTACTCAGCGCTGCGGCCAGCAGCCCGGTGAGCTGGGCCTGCTCCCCGGCGGTCAGGCCAGCCGTGAGACGCCGCACGGCCTGATCACGCTGCCGCGTCCAGCGCTCGAGCAGCTCACGCCCGGCCGGTGTGACCGCCAGATGCACCGAGCGTCCCTCCCGGGCTGCCCGCCGGACCAGACCCGCCTCGCTGAGCCGGTCTACCAGCCGGACCGTGCCCGGCTGGGACAACCCGATCCGAGACCGCAGCCAGTCCACCGGGACGTCGGGATGGCTGGCCACCAGGGTCAGCGCCGAGATGTCGCGCACTGCCGTCCCCAGCTCATCGGCCACGGTCGCGAGTCCGTCGTGCAGGCTCAGGGCCCAGGCCGTGACTATATTTTCCATATGCATGATGCATGCATTCTACCGAAATAGGCCCGATCGGACCAGCCCGGCCCAGGTCGTGCGAGGAAGCCGGGCTAGTCGACGGTGCGGGGCAGCAGGCCGCGTTCGAAGCCGGTGGCCACGGCGGCGGCACGGTCGTTGACGCCGAGCTTGGCGTAGATGTGCAGCAGGTGGGTCTTGACCGTGGCTTCACTGATGAACAGGCGGGTGGCGGTGTCGCGGTTGGAGGTACCCCGGGCCACCAGGGCCAGCACGTCCAGCTCCCGGTTGCTCAGCGGTTCGCGGGCAGGTGCCCGCACCTGGCCGAGCAGCCGCGTGGCCACCGACGGGGACAGCACGGCTTCGCCGCGGGCCGCGGCCCGCACGGCCCGCAGCAGCTCACTACGCGGTGCATCCTTGAGCAGATAGCCGGTGGCGCCGGCCTCGATCGCGGGCACCACGTCGCTGTCGGTGTCGTAGGTGGTGAGGACCAGCACCCGGGTCTCCAGGCCCAGCTCGGCCAGCCGCTTGATCGCGGTGACGCCGTCCACGTCGGGCATGCGCAGGTCCATCAGCACCACGTCCGGCCGGAGCGCGCGGGCCCGGGTCACGGCCTCGGCGCCATTGCCGGCCTCGCCGGCCACCTCGAACTCCGTGGTGCTCTCGAAGATGCCGCGCAGGCCGTCCCGGACCACGGGATGATCGTCCACGATCAGCACCCGGATCGGATCACTCATCAGTTGCTGTCTCCGTCGCCGTAACGCCAGCCCGCGGGATGGCCGGGATGATGGCTGAGATCGCGGTGCCGTGGCCCGGCTCGGACTCGATGGCCAGGGTGCCGGCCAGGCGGCGGACCCGCTGCTCCATCCCGGTCAGCCCGAACCCGCCCCCGCTGCCGGGAGCACCGCGCTGGTCCGGCTCGAAGCCCGTCCCGTCGTCGCGGATGTCCAGCGACACTACGTCATCCATGTAGGACAGGGTGATCCCGACCCGGGACGCGCTGGCGTGCTTGGCCACGTTGGCCAGGGCTTCCTGGGCCACCCGCAGCAGGGTGACCTCGACCTCGGGATGCAGGCCGAGCACGGTGCCGGTGGTGGTGACGTTCGTGGTGACGCCGCTGTCGGCCGACCACTGCCCGGCCACGTCGGCCACCGCCTCCGGCAGCCGGGTGTTCTCCAGCGCCTCCGGCCGGACCGCGCGGACCGACCGGCGCGCCTCGGTCAGGCTGTCCCGGGCCAGCCGGGCCGCGGTGCTGATCCGGCGTTCCCAATCCGGGCCTGGGCCGGCCTGCTGGACCGCCTCGAGCTGAGTGATGATGCCGGTCAGGCCCTGGGCCAGCGTGTCGTGGATCTCGCGCGCCATCCGCTGCCGCTCCTCCAGCACCCCGGCCTCCCGGGCCTGGGTCAGCAGCTGGGCGTGCAGGCCGGTGTTCTCGGCCATCATCTCTTCGAGCTTGTGGTTGGCCTCGGCCACCTCACCGAGCATCTTTTTGCGCGCCTCGTTCTGGTCTTCGGCCTTCTGGCCCAGGTAGATGAAGGTGGTGACCAGCGTCGCGTTCAGCAGCGTGACGACCAGCCAGATCACCATGCCGGCCGCGGTGGGAGTACGGAAACCGCCCAGCTGAGCCAGCGCGGACAGGGCCGCGATCAGGATCAGGCCAACGTAGCGCAGCGGTCCCTGCAGGTACCGGAAGGCGTGCATGTACCCGATCCAGCAGAAGAAGCCGAACCACGGGCTCCGCGCCACCAGCAGGCCACAGCACACCACGAAGCCCGCGAAGTAAACGGACATCAGCACCGGCCGGGTGTGCCAGCTCCGGTGCAGGTTCACCCACCAGAGCACCCAGGCGGCCGTGGCCACCTCCAGGGCCACGGTCCGGCCGACGTCGGCCAGGGTGGGGTTCTGGGTCAGCAGGTACGGGATCGTGGAGATGACCAGGAGAGCGAACGGGGCCAGCTCCAGGAACTTCTCCAGCCGTCGCTCCGGCCCATCGAGCTCGGCGTCTGGCCGCCGGGCCCCGGCCCCGGCGGCCACCCGCGGCGGCAGCTGCGTCGACATGTCAGTGTTCCCTCGATGGCTTCCCTTGGTGGTGCGTTACTAATCCTGTCATTCCCAGCGGAAGAACCGGATGGCCAGCGCGCCGCAGACCACGATCCAGGCCACCAGCACCCCGAAGAACAGTCCGGAAGCCCAGTGGCCGGCCATGGCGTTCTGCACCGCCTGGACCCCGGAGCCGGTCAGGGTGGCGTCGCTGATGCCGCGCAGCCAGTCCGGCATCTCCGCCCGCGGCAGCCACAGCCCGGAGAAGAACATCAGCACGAAGAACAGCACCGCGCCGAGGGCGTTGGCCGCCTTGGCGGTGAAGCTGACCGAGGCGACCAGCAGCCCCAGCGTGCTGGCCGCCGCCGCCAGCAGCAGGAACGACACGATGAAGGCCAGCGGTGCCCCGATTGAGGCGGTGAACGCGCCTACCGCCAGGATGACGATCAGAAGTCCGGTGGCGATCTGGGCCCCGAAGGTAATGGCCACCTCGGCGGCCAGCAGGGCCTGCGGGGTGACCGGGGTGGTGAACATCCGGCGCAGCACCCCGCGCTCCCGGTAGCTGGTCAGCGTGGACGGCAGGAAGTTCACCGAGGTCATGATGATCATGAAGGTGATGATGATCGGCAGGTAGGTCTCCAGCACGCTGATCCCGCCCAGCGCCTTGACTGGCTTGCCGGTCCCGGGGATCGCGCCCAGCACGATCAGGCCGACCACCGGGAACCCGATGCCCCAGAACAAGGCGGCGGGGGTGCGCCACAGCAGTTTCAGCTCGGTCAGGGTGAGCATGCGCCAAGCGCGCCCGCGTCCTGGTGTCACAGTCGTCGTTGCCATCGTCGTTGCCATCTTCACTGGCCCTTTCCGGTGAGTGCCACGAACGCGTCATCCAGGCTGGCCTGCTCGAGCCGCAGGTGCCGGGCGATGATCCCGCGCCGGATCAGCACCCCCATGACCGCCTGCAGCGCTTCCTCGTCGCCGGTCACGGCGAACTGATCGCCCTCCTGGCGCACTGTGTGCACCTCAGGCAACGCGGCCAGCTCATCCTCATCCAGCGGGCCTGAGGCGGTGAACCGGATGTACTGCTCGCCGCCGGCCCGGCCGGCCAGACCGGACGGTGTGTCGGTGGCAATCACCCGGCCGCGGTCGATGACCGCGAGCCGGTCACACAGCCGTTCGGCTTCTTCCATAAAGTGCGTGACCAGCACGATCGTCACCCCGGTGTCGCGGATCTCGGAGATCAGGCCCCAGACCTCGCGCCGGGCGGCCGGGTCCAGCCCGGTAGTCAGCTCGTCCAGCACGGCCACCTTGGGCGTGCCGATCAGGGCCAGCGCCACCGACAGCCGCTGCTTCTGGCCCCCGGACAGCTTCTCGAACGCGGTGTCGCGGCGGTCACCGAGGCCGAGCCGTTTGATCAGCTCGTCCGCGTCCGCGGGCTGGGAGTAGAACGACGCGTACAGCTCGAGCGCCTCGCGGACCCGGAGCTTGTCGGGCAGCTGGCCGTCCTGCAACTGGACCCCGACCTGCTGGCGCAGCTCGTCGTGGTCCCGCTGCGGGTCCAGGCCCAGCACGCTGATCCGGCCGCCGTCCGGCTTCCGCAACCCGGTGACGCATTCCACGGTGGTCGTCTTCCCGGCGCCGTTCGGGCCGAGGATGCCGAAGATCTCCCCCGCCTCGACCGTGAACGACACGTCGTCGACCGCGACCTTCGGGCCGTATTCCTTGTGCAACCCGCTGACTTCGATAACTGGCATAGCACTATGGTCACGGCCGGCCCGGGTCCCGGGCATCGCCCGCCGGGCCATACTTGGCGCCGCCCGGGTTGGAGCCGGGGATCAACCAGATGGTGGATGCCTCCATCGGGCCCTCGCCCTGCCGTGACACCTTGGCTAATGCTGCTAGCTTTTAACTAACGTGGTTAGCCATTTCACGGAGGACGTCATGACCGCATACCTGGGCCTCGCCGCCGCGCAGACGCTGGCCAATGCCTAAGTCCCGGCTCACCCCGGCGTCGGTCACCGAGGCCGGGGCCGCCCTGGTCGACGAGATCGGCTTCGCGTCGCTCAGCATGGGCCTGCTGGCCGAACGGCTCGGGGTCAAAACGCCCTCGCTCTACAAGCACGTCTCCAGCCAGGCCGACTTGGCCCACCGGATCGCCGTTCTGGCCATGACCGAGGTCAGTGAGGCCATCCGGGACGCAATCCAGGGCCGGGCCGGTAGCGACGCCCTCGCCGCCGGTGCGCAGGCGATGCGGATGTACGTGCGGGAACACCCGGGCCGGTACGCGGCGGGCAACGCGGCCCGCCCGACCGGGCCCGACGATCCGCTCATCCCGGCCGACGGCCGGGTTATCGCCTCCTGGGCGGCCATGCTGCGCGGGTACCGGCTGGACTCCAGCCAGGAGATCCACGCCCTGCGGATGCTGCGGAGCATCCTGCACGGGTTCGCGACCCTGGAAGCGGCCGACGGGTTCCAGATCGACACGGATGTCGACGCCAGCTTTACCTGGATGATCGACTTCATCGATCACGGCCTGCAGGCCATCACCGCCACCCGCAGCGCCCCCGCTCAGTCACCATCCGACCATTGACGTGAACACCGCCGATGAACCCAGAGATAAAAAGATCGAGCGGCATGCGAGCTGGGCCGAGCTGTTCTTCGACCTGGTGGCGGTGGCGGGCGTGTCCGCACTGGCCCATGTCCTCGGGTCCGGACTGGACGCCGCGGCGCTCGGCCTCTATGCGCTGCTGTTCCTGACTTTCTGGCTGTCGTGGACGACGTTCATGCTGTACAGCAACGTCGCAGCCGACCAGACCCGCGTGCTGCGCCTGCTGATCGGGATGTTTGGCCTCGGCGTGATGGCTGCGTCCGTGCCGGGCGTGGCGCACACAGTGCTCGGGCACGGCGACAGCGTCCGTCCGCTGAACGTCTTTGCGGTCGCGTACATCGCGACGCGCATCTACGGGTCTCAGTCGTGGCGGCGGGGCGAAGTCCTGCTGGACTTCCCGGTAGCGCGGTACACGGTAGGGCTGCTGCCCTGGTTCGCGTCGATCTGGGTCGACGAGCGGTGGAAGCTCGCGCTCTGGGCGGTGGGGATCGGCCTCGACCTGCTACTGATCCTGGTTCTGTCCGGTAACAAGATCCTCGAGCAGCTCCAGGCGCGCTTCACCGCACAAGCAACCACCCGGCGCCGGCCCCGGCCCGGCGTTCGCGCCGACAGGGAGGGACCGGTCATTCACGGGGTGTCAGTCGATCCGGCCCTCCTCTCTGAGCGGCTCGGACTCTTCGTGATCATCGTGCTCGGCGAATCGGTAGTGGAGATCGTCGGTGCCGCGAGCGGTGCGCAGTACAGCGTCGGCCTGCTGGCCACCGGAATCGCGTCCTTCGTGCTGCTGGCCGGCATGTTCGGCTTGTCCGTCGTCTTCGGATACGCCGGCCTGCCGCACCTGCGCGCCGGCCGTATTCCCATCCGCGCCGCCCTTGGCCTGCACTGCCTGGTCACCGGCGTCGTCGCCACCGTGGCCGTATCGCTGTCCTCGGTGGTCAGGCACGGCTCCGATCCGCTGTCCGGCCAGGGTCGCTGGCTGCTGTGCGGCGCGGTTGCGGCCTACTTCGCCCTCGGCGTGGTCACCGGCGTCGCCAGCCACAGCTCCGATCTGCAGCGGACGATCTCACGGGTCATCACCGGCATCGTGGTCCCCCTCCTGCTTGGCCTGCTCGTCACCGGTGTCGCTGGCCGGACCCTGGTGGTCTACCTGGCCCTGGTCGTACTCGCCCACCTCTGGTTCGAACGGCGATTGGCACCAATCCAAGGCCCCGTCGAGTTAGGCGCCCGGCGATAGCCTGACCCGGAACCCAGCCGGAAATCAGAGGAGCCCACGGTGGCGCTGCACAAGCAAGTCGATGTGGCCGATCAGGACGGCGAGCTCGCCATCAACCCGACCTACGTGCAGGAACGGGGCCTGCAGGTCTCGACCTACCGGATGCCGGAGATGGGCATGCTGCCCCGCACCGCCGTGCAGGTGGTGCGGGACGAGCTGATCCTGGACGGGAACGCCCGGCTCAACCTGGCCACGTTCGTGACCACCTATATGGAAGACGAAGCCACCGAGCTGATGGCCGAGTCGTTCGACAAGAACATGATCGACAAGGACGAGTACCCGCAGACCGCGGAGATCGAGCGGCGTTGCGTCAACATCCTGGCTCACCTGTGGCACTCCCCCGCCGGGGGCGACGCGGCCGGCTGCTCGACCACCGGATCCAGCGAGGCCTGCATGCTGGGCGGCATGGCCCTGCTGTGGCGCTGGCGCAAGGCCCGCCGGGCGGCCGGCCAGGACGCGACCAAGCCCAACCTGGTCATGGGGTCCAACGTCCAGGTCTGCTGGGACAAGTTCTGCCGCTACTGGGAGGTGGAGCCGCGCCAGGTTCCGATGGAGAAGGGCCAGCTGCACCTGACCGCCGACAAAGCGGCCGCGGCCTGCGATGAGAACACGATCGGCGTGGTCGCCATCCTCGGCTCGACCATGGACGGCAGCTACGAGCCGGTGAAGGAGATCAGCGAGGCCCTGGACCAGCTCCAGCAGGCCAGGGGATTCGACGTCCCCATTCACGTGGACGGGGCTTCGGGCGGTTTCGTGGCGCCGTTCATCCAGCCGTTCCTGGACTGGGACTTCAAGCTGGCCCGGGTGGCCTCGATCAACGCCTCCGGGCACAAGTACGGGCTGGTGTACCCGGGCGTGGGCTGGGTGGTGTGGCGGGATCAGGCCGCGCTGCCGGAGGAACTGATCTTCAAGGTCAACTACCTGGGCGGCCAGATGCCCACGTTCGCGCTGAACTTCTCCCGGCCCGGCTCGAACGTGATCGCCCAGTACTACAACTTCCTGCGGCTGGGCTTCAGCGGCTACCGCGAGGTGCAGCAGACCTGCCAGGACGTGGCCGTCTACCTGTCCTCGGAGATCGCCAAGATCGGCCCGTTCGAGCTGCTGACCGAGGGCAAGGAGCTCCCGGTGTTCGCGTTCAAGCTGCGCGACGACGTGATCAGCTACTCGGTGTTCGACATCTCCGAACGGCTGCGCGCCCGGGGCTGGCTGGTCCCGGCGTACACGTTCCCGGCCAACCTGCAGGAGACCGCGGTGATCCGGATCGTAGTCAAGAACGGCTTCAGCCAGGACATGGCCTCGGCGCTGCTGACCGACCTACGCAAGCAGGTCACGATGCTGGAGGAGCACCCGCGCCCGCCGGTGCCGCTGGCCGACGACAAGTACCGCGAGTCATTCCGTCATTAAGCGGCGATGACGTCGGGCTCGCCGCCTTCCTGCGACTCAGGGGCCAGCCCGGCGTCCTGCTCCCGGTAGTACAGCCGGTGCAGACCGGCGGCGATCACGCCACCGATTAGCGGCGCCACGATGAACAGCCACACCTGGCTCAGCGCCGTGCCCCCGACGACCAGGGCCGGCCCGAGGCTGCGGGCCGGGTTGACCGACGTGCCGGTGATCGGGATACCGACCAGGTGCACCACGGTCAGGCTCAGCCCGATGGCGATGGCCGCGGTGGCCGGGTTACCCGTGGACGAGGTGACCCGCAGGACCACGAAGACGAAGATCGCAGTCAGGACGACCTCGAAGATCAAGGCTCCGCCGACGCCGATGTGGATGAGCGAGCTGGCGCCCCAGCCGTCGGTGCCCAGGCCGGTGGTCTTCCGGTTGTACACGGGCGAGGTGCTGAACGCGCCCCACAGGGCCAGCGCGCCGACGATCCCGCCGGCGAACTGCGCCACCCAGTAGCCGGCCGCATCCATCAGCGAGATGCGGCCCGTGAGCAGGGCCCCCATGGTGACGGCCGGATTGACGTGGCAGCCGGAGATGTCCCCGATCAGGTAGACCAGGGCCAGCAGCGTCAGGCCGAAGGCCAGCGCGGTTGCCACGACCCCGGCCGCCACGCTGAGACCGGTGAACTTGAACCCGAACATCAGCGTGGCCACGCCCACCGCGAAGAACACCAAGATCGCCGTGCCGAGGAACTCGGCCGCCAGCTTTCGGATCATTCACGCATCCCCTCGTCGCCCGGACCGACCCCAGATGAGTCATCCAGTCACAACTGCAACGCTACGTGTACCCCACACGACGCTCGCATCCGGGTTGACCTGCGCATTCGCCAGACCTGGTTAAGACGCAAAAAGGCCCGGTACCAGTGATCACCAGTACCGGGCCTACGGCGAGAAGCGGGAGGCGGGACGGACCCGAACCTCAGCCTCCGCGCCTACCTGCGGATGCGGTTCAGCGCCTCTTCCAAGATGGCGGCGCCGTCGGTGTCGCTGCGGCGCTCCTTCACGTAGGCGAGGTGGGTCTTGTACGGCTCGACCCGCGGCGGCGCGGGCGGGTTGGCCTCGTCCGTTCCGGCCGGGTACCCGCACCGCGGGCACTCCCAGTTGTCCGGCACGGCCGCGTCCGACGCGAAACTGGGCCGCGTCTCGTGCCGGTTGGCGCACCAGAACGAGATCCACACGCGGGGGGCGGATTCACCCCGCTCGGCCTCGCCCATCGGGCCAGCGCCTACCCTGCTGCCGCGGATGGCATTGCCACTGCTCACAGATCACCTCTTGGAATAACACACGAACGTCTGACGATCCGGTGCGGGAGCCGGGAAGGAAGAGCTAGTGAACAATCAGCAGGTTGAGGCCGATGATGCTCACAAACCATAGGATGCCGAAAAAAATGGTGATCCGGTCCAGGTTTCGCTCAACCACCGAAGAAGAGCCCAAGGTCGATGACACTCCGCCACCGAACATGTCGGACAAGCCACCACCCTTGCCCTTGTGCAGCAGCACCAGCAGGACCATCACCAGGCTCGTAATGATCAGGATGACCGAAACCCCGATGACCATTGCCGCTCGTTCCTTCTTCCCAGTCGAGCTGTTACTTCAGCGCCGCGCCGGCCGTCTCGAAGCGGACTATCTTCGCGAACTCACCTGCGTCGAGGCTCGCCCCACCAACCAGGGCACCATTGACGTCCGGCTGGGCCATGATCGGCGCAACGTTGTCGGATTTAACCGACCCGCCATACAGGATACGCAGACTTGCGGCTGTTTCGTGGTCCTGAACCGCGGAAACGCATTCACGAATTGCCGCGCAGGCTTCCTGGGCGTCCTGGGGCGAGGCCACCTCGCCGGTGCCGATGGCCCAGATCGGCTCGTACGCGATCACCATGCTGGCCACCTGCTCGGCGGACAGGCCCTCCAGGCCGCCCCGGACCTGGCTCACGCAGTGGTCGACCTGCTGGCCCCGCTGGCGGACTTCCAGCGTCTCGCCGACGCACATGATCGGGGTGATCTCGTTCCGGAACGCCGCCTTGACCTTGGCGTTCACCAGCGCGTCGTCCTCGTTGTGGTACTGGCGCCGCTCGGAGTGCCCGGCCAGCACGTAGTCGCAGCCCAGCTTGGCCAGCATCCGGCCGGACACGTCGCCGGTGTAGGCGCCCTTGTCCTCCGGGGACAGGTCCTGCGCGCCGTAGGCGATGCGCAGCCGGTCCCCTTCCACCAGGGTCTGCACGCTGCGCAGGTCGGTGAACGGCGGCAGCACGGCCACGTCGACCTTGCTGAAGTCCTTGTCGGACAGGGTGAAAGCGAGCTTCTGGACCAGCGCGATCGCTTCCAGGTGGTTCTCGTTCATCTTCCAGTTGCCCGCCATCAGCGGCAGGCCCTTGGTGTGCTGGTTCTTGCTCATGCGGGGTCGTCAGCCTCCAGGGCGGTCAGGCCCGGCAGCGTGCGGCCCTCCAGGTACTCCAGGCTGGCTCCGCCGCCGGTGGAGATGTGCCCGAACGCGTCGTCCGGCACACCGAACGACCGTACCGCAGCGGCCGAGTCGCCCCCGCCGACCACGGTGAACCCGTCCACCCGGGTGATCGCTTCGGCCACGGCCCGGGTGCCGACCGCGAACGCGGGGAACTCGAACACCCCCAGCGGCCCGTTCCAGAACACCGTGCTGGCGTCGGCCAGCTTGTCCGCGAACAGCTCACGGGTGGCCGGGCCGATGTCGACGCCCTCGCGGTCCGCCGGGAACTCCTTGACGCTGACCACGTCGTGGTCAGCGTCCGGGGCGAAGTTCGTGGCCGCCACCAGGTCGACCGGCAGGACCAGATCCACCTCGCGCCGCCCGGCCTCGGCGATGATCTCGGTGACCGCGCTGATCTTGTCCGCCTCGAGCAGCGACTTGCCGACCTCATAGCCCTGGGCAGCCAGGAACGTGTACGACATGCCCCCGCCGATCAGGATCCGGTCGGCCCGGTCGAGCAGGTTGGCGATCACACCCAGCTTGTCCGACGGCTTGGCCCCGCCCAGCACGACCACGAACGGCGTCTCGGGCGAGCTGGTCAGCCTGCTGAGCACGTCCACCTCGGCCCGGACCAGGTCACCAGCCGCGTGCGGCAGCAGCAGCGGCAGGTCGTAGACGCTGGCGTGCTTACGGTGCACGGCACCGAAGCCGTCACCCACGTACAGGTCGCCGAACACAGCCAGCCGCCGGGCCAGCTCCAGCCGGGCCGAGTCGTCCTTGCTGGTCTCGGCCGGCTCGAACCGGACGTTCTCCAGCACGGCCACGTCACCGTCGGCCAGCCCGGCCACCGTGGCGGCTGCGCTCTCGCCGGCCACGTCGGTGGCGACGGCGACCGGCTTGCCGAGCAGCTCGCTCAGCCGGGCCGCCACCGGCCCCAGCGACGGGCCGCCCTCGGCCCGCTCGGCGTAGTCGCCGCCCTTGGGCCGGCCCAGGTGCGCCAGGATGATCACCTTGGCGCCCCGGGCGGACAGCTTCTCGATCACCGGCAGGCTGGCCCGGATGCGGCCGTCGTCGGTGATGCGAGGGTGGGCCGGATCCGACAGGTCCAGCGGCACGTTGAGGTCGGCCCGCAGCAGCACGCGGCGGCCGGCGACCTCCAGGTCGTCGATGGTCTTCATAGTCCTCAGTTGCCCTAGTAGCCGGATCCGCCCGTCAGCCCGTTAGCCCGTCAGGACAGCCGGGAGGCGACCAGCGCGGTCAGGTCGGCCAGACGGCTGGAGTAGCCCCACTCGTTGTCGTACCAGCCGAAGATCTTGACCTGGTTGCCGTACGCCATCGTGATCGAGGCGTCGAACGTGCAGGAGGCGGGCGAGCCGACGATGTCGCTCGAGACGATCGGGTCCTCGGTGTAGTACAGGATGCCCTTGAGCGGGCCCTCGGCGGCGGCCTTGTACGCCGCGTTGACCTCGTCCTTGGTCACGTCCCGCCCGACCTCGACGACCAGGTCGGTGATGGAGCCGTCCGGCACCGGCACCCGCAGCGAGTAGCCGTCCAGCTTGCCCTTGAGCTCGGGCAGCACCAGCGCCGTGGCCTTGGCCGCACCGGTGGAGGTGGGCACGATGTTCAGCGCCGCGGCGCGGGCCCGGCGCGGGTCCTTGTGCGGGCCGTCCTGCAGGTTCTGGTCCGCGGTGTAGGCGTGGATCGTGGTCATCAGGCCCTTGACGATGCCGAAGTTCTCCAGCAGCACCTTGGCCATCGGCGCCACGCAGTTCGTGGTGCAGGAGGCGTTGGAGATGATGTTGTGCTGGGCCGCGTCGTAGGTGTCGTCGTTCACCCCCATGACCACGGTGAGGTCCTCGTTCGTGGCCGGGGCCGAGATGATGACCTTCTTGGCACCGCCATCGATGTGCTGGTGCGCGTCCGCGGCCTTGGTGAACCGTCCGGTCGACTCGATGACGATGTCGACGCCCAGGTCCTTCCACGGCAGGTTGGCCGGCTCGCGCTCGGCCAGCACCTTGATCGACTGGCCGCCCACGCGGATGGTGTCGTCGGAAGCCGACACGTCCAGCGGCAGCTTGCCGAGCACGCTGTCGTACTTCAGCAGGTGGGCCAGGGTGGCCGGGTCGGTGAGGTCGTTCGCCGCCACGATCTCGATCTCGCCCGACGGGACGCGGCCGGCCTTGCCGATGGCCTCGGCGTTCACAGCGCGCCAGAAATTACGGCCAATGCGGCCGAAGCCGTTGATGCCCACGCGGATGGTCACAGCGTCGTCTCCTCGTTGATAGCTGTGTGGCCGCCCTGCCGTGCTGCTCACGGCCTCCGGCCACCAAGTGACCCATAAGATTTCGCCCCTAGAGCCTATCGGACACCGCC
>Ga0208985_1000043_pt1 | contig 12239 bp, 9 predicted proteins | sample MedBloCARef_O1_FD_187853 | JGI IMG/M metagenome (GOLD analysis project Ga0208985, IMG submission 187853) | Forest soil microbial communities from El Dorado National Forest, California, USA - Mediterranean Blodgett CA Ref_O1 (SPAdes) (version 2) | ecosystem: Environmental > Terrestrial > Soil >...
CGCGGAACTACTCACTAACCCGGACGTCGAGGAAGGGCTGAAGAACTCCAGGTACCAAGTGCCTGCCCCAATCCAGCCAGCGTATTACTGGGTGTGGCAGCCCTTCGCACGGCCGGGCACGAAGGACGGTCCCATCGGGTGGATCGTCGCCAGGGTAGCCGAGCTTATTAACGGCAATCCCGAGTACGCGCCAGACAGCGACGCGGAGGTCGACCCGCGCATCGCGATACCGCTCGCCGGGCTCGCGCTAAAGAGGCGGCTGCTAGATCGCGACTACTCGGTGGATCGGGCATTGAGGGACAATCCGCTGATCCCGTCTGAGGGCGAGGCCCACTTCATCACGCTCGCACGGTCACCGACACCGACCAACGAGGCGGAAAGTGCCTGCGTCGCCGTGGTGCTCGAGGAACTCCGCCTTGACCGCGCGCACCGCGCGCTGATCGAGCGGCTCCCGTGGCCGACGAGGGCACGGCTGCTGGCTACGGTGTTCGGCACCCGGATCACGTCGACGAATCAGCGTGACTGGCAGGAGGTGCGGACCGCAAGCAAGTCCGGTCAGGCGCTTTGGGTAGTCTTCGGGACTACCTTGGTGCTCGGCATATTCAGCGCCGCCATCTTTGGCATCTACTGGCAGATCGAGACGGTCAGGGGCGCATCGCACTTCGGGCCGGTCTGGGTGGACTGGTGCGCGCTTGCCGCTGTCGCCGGGGGTTTCACGCTTTTCGTTTTCGGTGCCACTATCGACGAGGATTTCCTTGCCGGGATCGGCCTGTTCTCAGTGCTGGGCGCGATCGTCTGGGACATCCTGCAAAGTAGCCAGGTGCTGAGCACGTGGGCCGGAGGGGACGTTGTGGGGCCGGCCGTCGCAGGCGTGATCTGCGGGCTGGTTCTGCTTGCCATGCTGGCGAGCCGGCGCGACCGGCGGTACGGGAACCCGTTGCGCGCCTGCCTGCTCGCGAGCGGCCAGCACTTCGCCGACCGGGCGTCCGTGATCAGGGGCCAGGCCTAGGGCTCAGCGGCTGCCGCGTGTGTCCTCGTGACTGGCCTCATCCGGTACGCTGCCCAGCTCCTCAGCTAGACCCGCACCGCGGTCCACCTCAGGGGCGCCGATGTCCCAGGAGGACCCCTCGACGGCGGGCAGGCCGCCGATGATCGGGACGACCGAGCCGTCCTCGCCGACCGCCTGGCCGTCTTCCGTGAGGTACCCGGCATCCTCGGCGGGCTGGGCGGTGCCCGGCTCCCCCGTCGGCGTTGACCTGGGCGGGTCGTTGTCGGTCATGTTGACTATCTCCTCGGGCGAGCAGTTCACGGTCTGGCACGCACGCACGCACGGGCCTGGCCTGTCCGCGGGCAGTAGACGGGCCCCGCGGCACATCGCCAACCGGGGATACCCCAGGGTACGGCTCCTAACCGAGGCAGGGGGCCTCTCCCGGCCGCTGGCGAAGCAAGTCACGAGGGAGTGGCCCGTTCGTTAAGGCGATGGCTTCGGTCCTGGTGAAGACGTGGGAGCGGCCGATTTGGGTGAAGCCGCGGCGGGCGTACCAGGTGCGCGGCCAGTCGTCTGCCTCGGCAAGGAGGAAGACCAGGCCGCAGCCGGCGGCTTCCCGCAGGGCGGTGGCGAGGACGGTGTCGGCGTACCCGCGCCGGGTGTGCGCCTCGGCGGTCATGACGTCCTCGATCTGGGCGATTCCCTGGGCGGGGTCGAGGTAGAGGTCGGCCCAGGAGGCGATGGTCCCGTTCTCGTCACGGGCGGCGAGGAACCTGACCTGGTCGGCGCCGCGGAGCCTGGCCGTCCTGCGGTCGGCGAGCTGGTAGATGACAGCGTCGCTCGCCTGGGGCATCCAGGCGCAAAGCTGGCGGATCAGCGCGGGTCTCAGCTCGGGGACCGTGACCGGGTCCGCGAGCGAGCCGGGCACCGGGGCGGTGCCCGAGTGGGTCATGACGAGTTCGGTGTCGTGAACGTAGTCGTCGGCGGTGAGGCCGGGTGCGCAGGCGGTGGCGGTGGCGTCGTCGAGGATGGTGATCCGGCGGTAAGGGAGGTGGCCGAGGGCCTTGTCGGCCAGCGTGGCGAGTTGGCCGGGCGACTGCGTGTGGTCAATGATGAGCTGATTGTGCTCGTGGGACGCGGCGTACCGCGGGTCGAAGACCGCCACGCCGCCGGGGACCTCGCTCACCACGGCGGCCTGGCGCCTGGCGAAGGACAGGCGGAAGGCCGTGACGCGCTGGAGGTCCGTGGCTGGCACGCAACCAGTATTTACCCAGTTGCGGCGCGGACCGGACGCTGAGCGACACCGGTCGCGCGTAACGCAACCCGCGCGGTGTCCGCGGCGTCTAATGGATGACAACGCTGGACTAGGTCAAGGGAGCCGGGGATGTTCAGCAGCGGATGGCGGCGCGGCACGATGGTGGGGCTCGCGGCGGCGGGGGCGGCGGTGGTGATCGGCGCGGGCACGCTGGGGGTGACGTGGGCGAACACCGCGGCACAGGCGCGGCCAGCGGCAGCGGTGGCGGCGCCGCGGCAGCAGCCGGCGGCGCACGTGGTGGCGCGGCAGGGATCCGGCGCGCAGCAGGCGGCGGCGCCGCCGACCAGGGCGGCACAGGCAACGGCACCGCGGACGGCAGGCTCCGCCGCCGTCCCGTGGCGGTCGGTCGGCCCAGGCTGGGTCCTCGACACCTATTCGGCGGGCACCAGGGCAAGGCAGGCGCCGACCACGCTGTACCTGGTGAGCCCGGGCGGCGCCAAGTACCCGCTGCTGACCTGGCCGGTGTCCGCTACCCCGGCGCCGACAATCGAGGCGTGGGCCGGGGACAAGACCGAGGCGCTGTTCGCGTTGCACTCGGCTAACGGGCAGCCCGGCGGCTACGGCGAGCTGAACCTCACAACAGGGAAGATGACCCGGGTCGCCTTCGCCAGCGCGGCGACGACTCCCGTCGGTTACACCCTGCCGAGCGGCGCGCAGATCCTCGGCGGCACCCAGAGCGGGCAAAGTACCACGATCGCCAGGTACACACAGTCCGGCGCCCTGGTGAAGGCGCTGGTCACCTCGGGTCAGGGGCTCGGCGCGAGCTACTCACCCGACGGCGCGAAGCTGGCCGTCCCCGCACTGGGCGGCCTGCTGCTCGTCAGCAACGCCGGCGGCGTGCTCAGGAAGCTCCCGGTGGCCGGCGCGGGCGCGAGGACCCTCTGCGAGCCGGTGCGGTGGTGGAACGCGACCACGGTCCTGGCGAGCTGCGGGAGGCTCTGGCTCGTTCCTGCCAGCGGCGCCAGGCCGTCCGCGCTTACCCCGGTCCGCAATCCCGCCAAGCCGCCGAACGACTACGGCGACCTTGACGCCTGGCAGCTGCCGTCCGGCCTGTACCTTCAGTCCGCCGGCGCCTGCGGCACGCTTGAGCTCAACCGGCAGGCGGCGAACGGCTCCATCACCAAGGTGACCGTGCCCGGCATGACCGACAGCCCGGTCGTGGTGACCGCCTACGGGGCACAGCTCCTGATCGGGCAGCTCGGCTGCGAAGGCAGCGGCGGCCAGCTCGCCTGGTTCAACCCGGCCACCGGCGCCGAGCACTGGCTCTTCAGGACCGGCGCGGGCCCGTCCGCCGTCGCTTACAACAGCCTGGAGAACGGGGATATCCAGTAGCCAGCCTGGTCAACTGGCGGGTGACACCGGAGCGCAGCCGGGCCTGACGACCCGCCTGGCGGACGGCGGGTTCACCGCGAGCAGCCGGGCGGGGCGGACGGGGAAGGGGAAGGACGCCAGGCGCCCGCGCGGTCAGCCGCCGACGGACTCGTAGTGGCGCAGGGCGCGGTACCAGGCGTACCGCGCGAGGATGTAGAGGAGGGGGCCGACTGCCGGCGAGGCGTACGCGAGCCACTCGGGGACCCCGGTGGAGGCCACCCGGCCGGTGAGGACGGCCGCCGGGAGGTAGGCGACGAACGCGACCGGCAGCAGGTAGGTGAGGAAGGCGCGGGCGGCCAGCGGCAGGATCGAGAACGGGTAGTTGCCGAAGGTCGCGATCATCCGGTCGAACCACATGAATACCGCGATGGGGATCGTGAAGCGGAAGGCCAGGGTCGACACGAGGGTCTGGATGGCTGCTTCGAGCAGCACGCCGCCGATCACGGCCGCGACCAGGTACAGGGCCATGAGCGGTGTCCAGGCGAGGTGCACCCGGGTGATGGCGAAGGCGAACAGGAGGAGGGCGGAGAAGGAGTCGCCGAGGGCGTTGAGCGGGAAGGTGTAGAGCAGGATCTGGCGGTAGACGGGCATGGGGCGGATCAGGTAGCCGTCGAGCGCGCCCTGCTGGACGATGTACGGGATCATGATCAGCGAGTTGAAGACCAGCACCATGCCGCCGTGCGACAGCATCCTGATCGCGACGATCAGCAGGACGCCGCCCGAGGTCCAGCCGCCCAGGCCGGGGAACCTGGTGAGGATCACGGTCGCGAACACGAAGATGGAGGTCTGCCAGGCCAGGCCCATGGCGAGCGCGGCGATGAAGTCCCCGCGGTACTGTGTCCGCGCGCGGAGGCTGATCGCGGTGATCCGCAGCGCGGTCCGCCACTCGCGGGCGAACCGCCGGAGCCAGCGCTCCGCGCTTGTCGCTGGCATCGGGGTCATCCGCCGAGGACCGTGACGCGGGCGGCGGCGCGGCGCCACAGCCACCAGGTGAACAGGGCAAGGCTCGCGCACCAGGCCGCCTGGACCGCCAGCTGGCCGGGTAGCGCCGAGACCGGGAGGCGGCCGACGTACAGCGACAGCGGGACGTTGAGCGTGGACTGGAACGGCAGGAACTCATTCGCCCGCTGGAACCAGCCGGGGAAGAACCACAGCGGGGCGAACGCGCCGGACAGCAGGCTCGACGCGAACTGCACGGCGACCACCGCGCTGTCGTTGACCGTGGACCAGAAGCACATCAGGTCCACGACGACCTGCAGGTAGTAGGTGATCACCAGGCCGAGGGCCAGGGTGAGCAGCGCCGCTCCCCCGGCCGCGAGCGACGGCGGGCCGGCGATGGCGCCGGCGGCACGGCAGGCCAGGTAGGCGACCAGGGCCCACACGGCGCCGTAGGCCAGGTCGCCGCACATCCGGATGAGGTACCAGCGGCGCGGTGAGACCGGCCGGATGAACCAGTAGGCGATCGTGCCCTCGAACATGAGCTGCACCATCGTGTCGCCGTTTGACCACCGGTCGACGGAACGGAACTGCAGGTACAGCACGCCGAGCAGCGCGTAGGAGGTCGCCTGGGTGACGTCAAGGCCCGCGCTCATCCGGACGCCCGCGTACAGCGCCCGCCACAGCCAGTAGGTCAGCGCGAGCTGGGTGACCACCATGGTCAGCTGGGTGACGTAGCGGACCGGCTGTGTCAGCTCGGTGATCAGGGTGACCCGCATGCCCCGCCACGGGAGCAATGACGAGCGGAGGCGGGTCAGCGGCCACTCGTTCGGAGGACTCGCCTGCGGTACCATCAGCGGCCCGCGCGGAACGCCTGGCGCACCACGTCCTCGAGGTCAGGCTCCTCCACCCGGATGTCGGTGACCGGCAGGTGCTCGATCAGCCGCCGGACCGCGTGCCTGGGCGTGAGGTCCTCGCCGGCGCCTGGGGCGGGGGCGAACGAAAGGCGGGTGCCGTCCGCCCTGGTCAGGCGCATTCCCGGGACGTCGATCACGGCCGGGACGGTCTCGACGGTCACGTGCGCCTCCCAGGTGACGCCGGCCAGGTCGCGCAGGCCGGCGGTCTTGCCGTCGTACATGAGGCGGCCGTGGTCGATGAGGGCAACGCGCTCGGCGAGCTTGGCGACCTCGGTCATGTCATGGGTGGTGAGCAGCACGGTGCGGCCGCGCCGCTGGACCTGGTCGCGCAGGAACTCGCGGACCTGCTCCTTGACCACGACGTCCATGCCGATCGTGGGCTCGTCGAGGAAGACGACCGGCGGGTCGTGCAGCAGCGCCGCGGCCAGGTCGCAGCGGACCCGCTGGCCAAGGGAGAGCTGCCTGGCGCGGCCTTCCCAGAACTCCTCGATCTCCAGGATCCGGTTGAACTCCCTGATCCGGTCCCGGTACTCGGCGGCGCGCAGCCCGTGCATGTCGCGCAGTACCTCGAGGGACTGGCGGGCCGTCAGGTCGCGCCACAGCTGGGACCGCTGCCCGAAGACGGCGCCGACCTGCCTGGCATTGGCGATCCTGTCCTGGTACGGGGTGATGCCGTTGACCTCGACGCGGCCGCCCGTCGGGGTGAGGATGCCGCAGAGCATCTTGATCGTCGTGGACTTCCCCGCGCCGTTCGGGCCGAGGAGGGCGAGGAGCTCGCCCTGGTCGACCCGCAGGCTGACCTGGTCGACCGCGACCTTGGCGACGCGCTCGGGCCGGATGACGCTCTTCAGCGCGCCGGCGACGCCTGTACCGCGGGCCACGGTACGGAAGACCTTGATGAGGCCCTCGGCCACGATGGTCCCGGCCGGCATGGCCACCTCCCGCAGGCTTAATCGGTTCACCACCGTATCCGCCGGGTCCGGAAGGCTCAACGGGTTTTCCGGCTACTGGAGGTTGCCAGGGGCGATCGGGCTGCCGTCCTGCTCGTGGGTGGCGGACAGGTTGTCGCCTGCCTTGTACCTGGCCGCGGCGGGGCCCTCGGCGAAGGCGCGCAGCACGTTGGTCGTGACCTGGCGGACGAACGCCGGGGTCGCGCCGCCGATCCCGTGCGGCTGGTCGCCGTAGATCGCCTCGACCCAGCGCATCGTGCCGCTGTTGTAGACGCCGGCGCCGCCCGCGTGCGTGTAGTACGCGGAGTCGCCGTAGCTGGCGACGCCGCCGCAGGTCAGCGGGGAGTGGGAGAGCACCTCGATCGGCCGCTGCAGCGGGTAGGCCGGGTTGACCCGGTCGTACTCGACGCCGACCAGGTGCGGGAAGCTGTCACCCTCGCTGACCCCGGTCCCCCGGTAGACCCAGCTTGAGGGCGAGGAGACCACGAACGGCGCGTCCACCGGGTAGCCCTCGTACATCGTCCCGATCAGCGTGGACTCCGGGTCGGAGTTCGGCGGCTCGCGCCAGTCGCTGGTGACCTCCGACGGGTCCTTCGCGTACTGCGGGTCGGCGCGGTAGTCGGTCTTGTAGCAGACGACCTCCCGCGCGCCGCCGAGCGCGGTCGGCTGCAGGCGGGTCCGCCTGAACACCGCGTTCGCGCCGAAGAAGGCCAGGTTCACGCCCTTGTCGCGGGCGGCGGTGACGTTCGCGCGCTCCCGCGGGGTCCAGTACTCGTCGTGCCCCATGGAGACCAGCGCGCTCGCACCGTCAAGCAGGCGCGGGTCGGCGTCGATGTCCATGCTCGTCACGTACGCGAGGTCGAGGCCGCCCTTTTCCGTGGTCAGGTACTCGGCGAGCTTGACCACGTTGCGCTCGTAGGTGAGGAACATGTCGGCGCCGTTTGAGTCATAGGGCCGGTCGAGGCTGACCACCAGGGAGCGCTCGCTGTACGCGCCGGACGGGCCCTTGTAGAGGTCGTAGCCGCCCCACGTGTTGTACGCCTGCCAGGTCTGCACGCAGCTCTTGAGCACGACCTTGCCCGCGCAGGACTCCGACCTGACGGTGACGGGCACGTACCGCTGACCGCCCGAGTCGGCGGACAGCTTCACCAGGTAGGCACCAGGCGGCCAGTCGTCGGTTGGCACCTGGAGGACCGGGTCCCAGTCAGTCGTGACCGTCTTGGTCTCGCCGGAGACGGCGGCCGTCCGCTGGGCGCCGCCGCGGACCGACCGCGACTTCCATACCTGGCGCGCGCCGTGCCCCTGGTACCAGCCGAGCCGGTAAGCGGTCGCGGTGAAGCCGCGCGCGGTGGTCGACACGAACAGCGGGAGCGACTCCCCGGCCAGGATGCTGGCCTTGCCCGCGTAGCCCTCGATCTCGTGCTCGGCGCCGAGGTGGCGGATGACCCATTCCGAGGTCCCTGGCAGCGCGTTCTCCGGTACCGGGTTGCGCCACGGCCGGGCGGTCGCCGCCGTCGGCCGGCCGGCTGCGGAGCGCACGATGTTGCTGCAGGCCGATACGGCGCCGGCCGCGCCGGCCGCGGCCAGGCCAAGGAACGCCCTCCGGCTCGTCTGTGCATCCACGCGCGTTAGCATCCCACGCAGTTCAGTGACAGGCGCGGCTAGCCGCGATCCGTTATGAATGCGCTAGAACCGGTTGCCCGGCCTCGCGCGTAATCGCGGTGCCTTGTCGCACGGCTTGGTACCCGCCGCCCGGCGCGGCTAACCGATGGCTAGCCGATGGCCTCGATGAGCGGGGCGAGGGCGGCCGGGTCGTCCCCTGGTGCGGTGAGCATGACGCCGCCGACCAGCGGGCGGGCCTTAGTGAGCAAGTTGACGGCAAGCTCGAGGCCGACGGCGCGGCCGCCTGAGCGCCCCGCCCGCTCCATCGCGTCGAGTGTTGACCCGGGGATGCTCACGCCTGGCACCTCGTGCGCGAGGTAGTCGGCCTCCTCGAACGAGGTCAGCGGCGCGACCGAGAGCAGCAGCGGGACGCCGGTGCCGTCGAGGGCCTCGACCAGCCGGTTGAGCGCGTCGAGCTCGTAGACCGGGCGGCTCACGAGGAACTGCGCGCCTGCCTTTATCTTCGCGTGCGCCCGCGCCAGCTCGGCGGCGTGGTCCCTCGCGGTGGGGTTGATCCGCGCCCCGATGCAGAACGAGGTCCGCGCGGTCAGCCCGAGCCCGTTGGAGTCGCGCCCGGCGTTGAGCCCGGACAGCAGCGCCGCCAGGCCCACCGAGTCGACATCCCACGTGCCGTCGACCGCCGGGTAGTCGCCGAAGACCGGCGGCGACCCCGTCGTCGACACCACCGAGCGGATGCCGAGCGCGTGCGCGCCAAGCAGGTCCGCCTGGAGCGACATGATCGTCTTGTCCCAGGTGGTGACCGTGGCGATCGTCTCCACGCCGACTCGCTGCTGCAGCGCGAGCGCCATGCTGAGCGAGTCCATGTGCGTCCGGGCGTTCTCCCTCGGCTGCACGAAGATGAGCCCGATGCCGCGGTCGGCGAGCTCCGCCACCTGCCGCTCGGCGTCGCCGGCGTAGCCGGCGGCGGGCGGCGTGATCGAGGCCGACACCACGAACCGGCCGGACGCCAGGTGATCGGCGAGCGAGCCAGACCCGAGGCCGGCGCCCGGCTCCTCGACGCGGACCGGCGCGTGCACCGTGACGTGCGGCTGCGCCTGCGGCGGCACCGGCTGCGTGCGCAGCGCCTCGGCCACGGCCCTGATGTGCGTCGGCGTGGTGCCGCAGCAGCCGCCGACCAGGGTCACGCCGGCGTCGGCGAACCGGGTGAGGTACCGGGAGAAGTACCCGCCGTCGATAGCGAACTCGAACGAGCGCGGCCCCGTCCTGCGTGGCTGGCCGGCGTTCGGCTGGGCGCTGACCGGCACCGCGGAGTACCTGACCAGGTCCTCGGCGACAACGAGCATCCGCTGCGGGCCGATCGTGCAGTTCGTGCCGATCACCGCGACCGGCAGCGAGGACAGCACGGACGCGACCTCGCGCGGCGTCTCGCCGCCCAGGGTGTGCGCGTCGTCGGCGAACGTGGCCTGGGCGATCAGCGGCACGCTGGTGACGGACGCGGCCACGGTGACCGCCTCGACGAGCTCGTCCAGGTAGCCGAACGTCTCAAGGACCAGCAGGTCGGCGGCGCCGTCGGCGACCAGGGCGAGGATCTGCTCGCGCAGCACCTCCATCCGCTCCGCGGCACCGACCCTGCGCCGCTGCGGCGCGGTCACCGCGGGCGACACCGAGCCGGCCACCAGGACGTTGCGCCCCGAGCGTTCCGCGGCGGACCTGGCGAGCCGGACGCCCGCCCGGTTGATCTCCGCGACCTTGTCGGGGAAGCCGTGGTCGGCGAGCCAGAGCCGGTTCGCACCGAACGTGTTGGTCTGGATGATGTCCGCGCCGGCGATCAGGTAGCTGTCGTGGATGGTGGCGACCAGGCCAGGGTCGGACAGGTTGAGCTCGGGCAGCGACCGGTCGAGGGCGGCGCCCGCCGCGTGCAGCATGGTGCCCATGGCGCCGTCGCAGACGAGCACGCGCCCGCTCGACAGCAGCTGCGTCGCGCTCGTGGCGCCCGGCGATGATGGCCCGGTCATGTCTCCCCGCCCTCGTTACGACTGTCCTTATTACGACTAGGCCTCAGGCAGCGCGTCGAGGATCTCGAGTGCCACCTGGGCGATCAGCCGGTCCCTGTAGTTATCGAGCCGCAGCCCGGTGATCTCCTCGATCCGCTTGATCCGGTAGGCCACCGTATTCGGGTGGACGTGCAGCAGCCGCGAGGCGCGCTGCGGGCTGTTGTTCTCCCGGAAGTAACAAGCGAGGGTCGACAGGTACTCCGACTTGTGCTCGTGCTCGTGCTCGGAGAGCTTACCCAGCACCTCGGCCGCGAAGGACCGCAGCTCGCCCAGGTCGGGCACCTGGAGCAGCAGGCGGTGGATGCCGAGGTCCTCGAACGCCGAGACCGCGCCGGTCCGGCCAAGGCGCCAGAGCGTCTGCGTCGTCCGGTGCGCCTGGTCGTAGGAGCGGGCGATCTCGTCTGGCGCCTTGCACACGCCGCCGATCCCGATGACCACCTTCGCGCCGGGGAACAGCTCGGCGAGCCGCGCCAGGCACGCCTGGCCGAGCTTGCGCGGGTCCGGTGACGCGGCGGCCACCACGACGACCTCGGCCTCCCTGGCGGAGACGATCGCCTCGGGCGCCCTGGTGGTCATGAAGTGCTCGATGGACTCCCTGATGCGCTGCCGCAGCGGCTCGGCGTCGGCCGCCCGCGACGGGGGCAACTCGAAGGCGATGGCCGCCACGTTGTGCGTGCGCGTCGGGTCGTAGCCGAGGTGCCCGGCCCAGCGGGCGGCGTCGGCGGCGTCCCTGCCGCGGCCGAGCAGCAGCCCCTCGACCAGGTCGTCGCGGACCCGGCGGGCCGCGGCGGCGACCACCCGCTCGCGGCCGAGGATGACACCGCAGATCGTCGCCGCGTGCTCGGTGACCAGCAGAGACATGTCCTCGCCGAACGACTCCTCGGCCGGGTCGAGCGTGATCAGGTAGGAGGGCACCTCATCGCCGACCAGGATCGGCGCGACGATGATGGCAGGCACCCCGCCCACGTTCGGCAGCCGCAGCGCGCGCTGCGACAGCCGGGAGGCGCGCAGCACCTGCCCCAGCCTCGGGTGGACGACGTGGTCCCGCACCAGGGCGGCGGCCTTCTCCGGCGGCAGCCCGGGCGAGGCGGCGGTCTGCACGTCCATCAGCTGGCTGACCACGGCCACGGTCGCCTGTGCCCGCTCGGAGATGAGCTGGACAACCCCGGCCAGGTCGGCGTCCTGCATGGCGAGGCCAGAGAGGTGCCGGTAGACGGTCACCAGCTCGCGCAGGACAGAGTTCTCTCGGTCGACGTCCCGCGGGCTCTCCCTGGGCGTCGGCGCTGCATTGAGCCGGCTAGCGGCCGGTGTCATCGCGTCCGGCATGATCACTGAACTATACGACCTTGATCTATCCGTGTCTTTTGTGGAAGTCCACAAACGGATCTTAACCACGGTTTCCTGCCCGTGAAAACACCTCACAAGGATTCACTGGCCAGGCCGCCGTCGCGGCTGTGCCCGCGCACAGCACCTCGCGGGCTCAGCTTAGGGGTTGACAACGATGCCGGACCAGGGTCTTGAAGCGCCGCAGGCTGGGCGTTATGTTACGGGGACTTGACAGACCCATATCAACCGCGCAAATAATGCAGGCACTTTCGTCGTGAAAGGTGGCCCTGCTTTGCTTGAGTACCGGGACATCTACGCGGGGGGCCGGCTCGTCGGCTCCGCGTCGCCAGATGTCATCACCATCGTCAACCCGGCGACGGAAGAAGTCGTGGGTGCCGTCCCGTCCGCCATCGGCGTCGACGTGGACCGCGCCGTGCGCTCTGCCAGGCGCGCGTTCGACGACGGTACCTGGGCAACGCGCCCGGCCGCCGACCGGGCCGACGCGGGCGGTGGTGACCTGGCCGAGTTCGAAGTGCTGGTAGCGGCGCGCTGGACCATGCTCCACCGCACCGCCTACCTCTTGACCGGGGACAACGGTCTGGCGCAGGACCTGGCCCAGAGCACACTGGCAGCCGCGTACGCGCACTGGGGGAAAGTCGTCCGGGCCCGGAACGTCGACGGCTACCTGCACCGGATCCTGGTCAACACCCATCTGTCCCGGCTGCGGCGGCGCCGGGTGCAGGAGGTGGCACTGGACAT
>Ga0208985_1000044_pt1 | contig 12217 bp, 10 predicted proteins | sample MedBloCARef_O1_FD_187853 | JGI IMG/M metagenome (GOLD analysis project Ga0208985, IMG submission 187853) | Forest soil microbial communities from El Dorado National Forest, California, USA - Mediterranean Blodgett CA Ref_O1 (SPAdes) (version 2) | ecosystem: Environmental > Terrestrial > Soil >...
TGGTCGCAGCGATGGACCGGGTCAACCCCGTCTATGTCCCGCGCAATCACCGCGTCGAAGAGGCGCTTGCTGCGGCGGCCGAGGGCGAAATGGGGCCCTTCCGCCGTCTCGCGGACGTCGTCTCCCGCCCCTTCGAGGAGCGGCCCGGCTTGGAAGACTACGCCGGTCCGGCTCCCGTGAGCCGCGCCCCGTACGTCACCTACTGCGGCACCTGAGCACGGGCGCCCTCCCCAGCACCACCCGGACCAGGCTGCGCCGCTGGAACTCGAGACAACAGCAAATCTAGGCTTCCAGCTGAGCGTGGACGCCCAGATCATCCAGCTCTGCGCTGGGGGTAAGGAGTGCGCGGCTGTTCGTCACTCGTCGGGGTGCCTCGCCACCGGCAGCGTGACGGGACCGCCGACCGGATGCTCCCGGTAACGATGTAATTCACTTCCGCCCGCAAGGCTTGTCACGGTATCGCCCAGCTGAAGTAATCTCAGTTGCAACGTCTTGAAGGCTTGCCCGGGGGTGGGCGGTGGATCGGTTGCAGACCGGCGACCCCGGTCAGGTCGGCGCGTTCCGGCTGCTTGGCCGGCTCGGCGAGGGCGGGATGGGCCGGGTATTCCTGGGCGAGTCGCGCGGCGGGCGCAAGGTCGCGATCAAGGTAGTGCACCCGCACTACGCGAACGACCCGGACTTCCGGCGCCGGTTCGCGCGCGAGGTCGCCGCCGCCCGCCAGGTCGGCGGCTTCCACACCGCCGCAGTGGTCGGCGCCGACCCCGAAGCGGACCCGCCGTGGATGGCCACCGCCTACATCCCGGGACCATCCGTGGCCGACGCCGTCGCCCAGCGCGGGCCACTCGACAGGGCCGGGGTCGGCCGGCTCGGGGCGGCGCTGGCCGAGGGACTGGCAGCGATCCACGAGTGCGGCCTGATCCACCGTGACCTTAAGCCAGGTAACGTCATCCTGGCCGAAGACGGGCCGCGGATCATCGACTTCGGCATCGCCAGGGGCGCCGACGCGACCGCCCTGACTGGCTCCAGCGCAGTCATCGGCACGCTCCGCTACATGTCCCCGGAGCAGCTGAACGGCCAGGAGCTGACCCCGCAGAGCGACGTCTTCGCCCTGGGCACTGTCCTGGCCTACGCCGCGACCGGGCACGACCCGTTCCAGGCGCCGACCATCCCAGGGATCATCACCCGCATCCTGTCCGGGGCGCCCGACCTCGACCCGCTGTCCGGGGAGCTGCGCGGCATCATCGCGGACTGCCTGGCCAAAGACCCCAGCAGCCGCCCGAGCCCGAACGACCTCCTCGCGCGCTTCAGCCGGCCCGCACCGCACGACCCGGCCGCGACCGCCGCGCCAGCGCCAGCCCCCGCCCCGGGATCGGCTCCCGCGGCAGTTCCACCCCCGGAACTCCGGCTGGCCGGGGCGGGCGGACCAGCCCGCGCTGCGCAGGGACCGTCCCCTGCGAGCGCTGCTGGGCCCGGTCGGCTTGAGTTCGCGACGACGACGTCGGCGCTACGCCCCAGTCCAGTTTCGGCCCGTGGCCCGGGGCGCAGGCAGGACGGCGGCGCCGAGTCGCCTGACGCATCACCCGGCCAGATCAGCGGGCCGGATGACGCCGCCCGCCGAGCGGAGGCCACCGCTAAGGCCAAGGAACGTACGCAGGCTGGGGACAGCCTGTACAGGCAGCACCGCTACGCGGACGCCGAGGCCGCTTATCGAGAGGCAGTCCGCCTCGACTCCGGCTACCTCATGGCGCATTACGGCCTCGGATGCGTCTTCCGGAATACCGGGCGGCTCCCAGATGCCGAAACCGCCTACCGTGAAGCCATCCGCCTCAACTCCGGCAACTTCTACGGTTACAACGGCCTGGGGGGCGTCCTCCGGGACACTAAGCGATACCTAGCGGCAGAGGCTGCCTTCCGCGAGGCCATCCGCCTCAACCCCGGCAACTTCCACGGTCACAACGGCCTCGGGACCGTCCTCTACGAAATGAAGCGGTACCCGGAAGCAGAAGCCGCCTATCGCGAAGCCATCCGCGCCCTCCCCGACAATGCCTATGCGTACAACGGCCTCGGGAACGTCCTCCGCGCAACGAAACGATATCGGGCGGCAGCGACCGCCTATCGCTACGCGATCCGCATCGATCCTAACGAGCCTTTCGCCCGTAGCAACCTTGAGGAGGTACTCCCGAAAGCGAAACGGCGTAGCGCTAAGTTAGCTCTTGTTGGCACGGATTTGTGCACGAGACGCGACGGGATGGGGCGAGACGGGGGAGACACAACCGCCTCACAGCGAACTCCAGTTCTTATGTCCGGAACAGCCTGCTGTGGACCCGCCATCTGACGAATACCGGGTGTGCCATACACGCGCCTAACGGCGGTTATTTCGCGCTGCCTGTCGGGCGGTCCCGTCAGGCAGCCGACCGAATCTCAGAGATCGCAGCCCGATGCTCGAGGGACAAACCCGCCTGCGCGCCGTTGAGCGCGGCCAGGTATGCGCGTACCCGCTTGGCCCGCGGCTGCCCCACATGCAGCCGGGCGCGGATCACGCGCACCGACGGCACGCGCCCGGCCGCAAGCTCGACCGCGAACGCCTGCGCAGCCTGCGACTGCAGCGGATCGGCATCGGGCATGCACTCAGGTTCCCCGCCCAGGGCCGTGCCGGTTCCCGGTAGCTGGGCAGAGCGGATGATCATCATGAGCAGCTCCTACGAGCCGACCAGCGCGACCGCCGGCCACGCGGCCACCGCCGCACCCATCAGGCCGTGCCCGAGGCCGTGGGCGACGTTCGCCGCAAGCGTCGCCGTGATGACCAGCCCCAGCGGCCAACGCGCCAGGGCAGGCACCGGCGTCTTTCTTCGCGCGCAGTCCCAGCATCACCATCGAGCTCGCGTAGATCAGCCCGTCCACCGTCAGCGGCACCAGCCGGGCCGTCCTTCCCGCCTCGCCATGCGCCCGCACGAGATCATAGGCGTGCTCGTAAGACGCGACCGCTGTGACCGCCGCGACGGCGATGACGGCGACCGCGGTCGTCCACCTGATCACCCGATCAGCCGCCATCACCGGGCACCGCCAACGGCGAAAGACCTGGTCAGGGCAATTACGCCACCATGCCCAATTGGTAGGCCTTGCTCCTCGGACACATCGATATAATCCCCTGACCTGCTGACACGCTTATGGGCCAGGCTGCGGGGACTGTTTAGGCAGCACATCTTCGCAGGTCAGAACTGTGGGGGTTCAAGTCGGACTCAGATCTCGGGACGGTAAATTCCGAGACTGTGCGGCGGGCGCGCCGTCATGCGAATCGAGCCGTGGCGAGCCCGACACCGACCTAGTGGTCGGTGCGCGCTCGAGCGATGACCTCCTCCTCGGTGAGCGGGGCCGCCGGGTGGTGCTCAGGCACATCGCCGTCGCGGTCTTAATGAACTTCGTACCGTCGGTCCCGACATAAAACTGGCCTCTCGTGAGCGGGTCCTGGTCGCGCTGACGGCCCGGATAGCAGAGGCCGGGCTGGAACCTGCACCCGGACAAGACCCGGGCGATCTACTGCCATGACGGGCGGCGGCGCAGGCAGCAGCCGCACATGTCGTTCACGTTCCTGGGTTCGAGTTCCGGCAGCGCCGGGTGCGCACCAGGTCCGCGGAGATGTTCTCCGGATTCAACCCCGCGGCCAGCAAGGACGCCCTGAAGAAGACGAGCGAACAGGTGCGGACCTGGCGGCCGTTCCTGGGCACGGATATGTCCGAAGCGGACATCGCACGCAGGCCGGCCGCTCACGCTTGGCCGGGCGGCGGCAACCTCCGGTAGCCTTGCAAAGCGGCCCTAACCCGCGGTGCTAGCCAAGCATCGAACTCATCCGCGAGCGGCCTTTCTGGAGCGTCGGGGAACGAACCTTTGCCGTAGGCTAGGTTTCCGTAGCGCGTGATCCGGCTTCGCTGCCGCTCGCCCGGGTCGGTGACCGCCCATACGAAAAACAAGTGCTCGATCCCCGCCGCCCTGTACCGCTGCTCGAGCTGCTTGTCGTTCACGACCTCTCTCGTCAGCGGGGTCCACAACCTCTCGCCTAGCTGCTGATTTCGTCGGATGTCCGACAGCTCGAGCGCGGCCGCGAGTTCCACCCAAAGGGCGTCATCCGCGAAGACTAGCCAGGGGGAGAATTCCTAGTAGCGCCGGGGTTCGGGTCCGAGCTTGCTCATCCGTCCTCCTGAGTCACGTCAAATACATGCTGGCATGCCTGGCGGGCAGTTACCCCCGTTGCGGAGCGCGTACAGGGTGTATGGCTGGCCTCGATCGGTGTGCCCGGCGTAGGCGTGGGCGATGGCGAACCCGAAGTTGCCAGGAACTGCCCGCTGGCGGCCACGAAGATGGACGACCTGACCGCCGCCCCGCGCAACCGGGCCGCGGTGCCGACGTTCGCCAGCTACGTCCCGGTCGTGTCCGCTGGCGTCACCGACGGCATGGGGACCGCTCTCGCCCACATGCTGCGCGAGGACCACGTTGCCTGCCGAGTATGAGCTGGCTTCTTGATAACGGATTCGCTACGGCGGAGCGCCGCCGAACGTAAGCTATCGCCGACCGTGACGTGGCGCCGCCACTCTCTCAGGGGTTCACCGACTGCGGTGATGCCCGCTGTCCCGCGGCATAGGCAAGAAAAAGACCGTTGCGAGCGCGGCCCGCATCGAAGCCGGCCCCCGCTCGTTGGTCTGCGGCTGGTCTGTCTCCGCTGCGCGTCGTTCTCTTCCGTTGCGATGGTGGTCACATGTCGAGGACGAGGTCGGTCCGAGGCCTTGAGCAGCAAGGGAGCAGCTGCCCGGCGGGCGGAGGCTCGAGCGGGCGGGGCGAGTAGTCCACGTCTCCGGACAGGAGCGGCGTTACGCACGTGTGGCAGACGCCGCTGCGGCATGCCCAACGGGTTGGTACGTCGCACGCGTCCGCCAGGTCGAGCAGGCTCCGGAGGTCCGTGTCGTACCGCACGGACAGGCCGCTGCGTGCAAAGGTGACGAGCGGGCCCGTTCCCGCTTTGCTCGCCGGCTGGTGCGGGGCCGGCCGGTCCCGCGCTGTCACGCCGGGGTTGAAGGCCGACATGGCGCCGAACAACTCAGTGCGGACGTGGCCGGCCGGGATACCCAGGCCGACCAATGCCTCGCTGGCGTCCTTCATAAAGGCGTCCGGCCCGCAGATGTACGCCGTCGTCCTCAAGGGTATGCCCAGCTCGGCCAGCCGACCGCCGGTCATCCGCCCGGCGGTGGCATGCGGCTCGAGGACGGGTCCCTTCTGAGCTCCCGCGCTGTAGAAGATCTGCTCGCGGGCGTCCGGGAGTGCCGCCAGCAGGTCGCTGGCCTCGGCGGCCAGAGCGTGCTCATCCCGGCTGCGCGCCGCGTGCAGCCACCAGACCTCACGCTCGGTTTTCTGGGCGGAGAGCTCGTGCAGCATGGCGAGCACTGGGGTTGCCCCGATCCCGGCCGAGATCAGGACGACCGGTTCCGCGCCGTCCTCAAGTACGAAGTCGCCCCGAGGGGCGGCGACGTCGAGGACCGCGCCCTCCCTGAGTGTGCGGTGCAGGTATCCGCTGACCAGGCCGTGCTCTGTACGTTTGACGCTGATCCGGTACGCGCTAGCGCCGGGCGCGGACGACAGCGAGTAGCTCCGAACCGGCGGCGGGTCACCTGCGGGGACGCGCAGGGTCACGTACTGGCCGGGGCGCGCCCGCGGCAGCTGCGGCCCGTCGTCGGGCGCGAGGTAGATCGAGGTGACGGTGGCCGTCTCCTGCGCTTTCCGGGTGACCCTCAGCGGCCGGAACCCGGCCCAGGCGGGACCGGGGGCAGGGCCGGCCGTGCCGCCTTGCTCGGCGGCGGCGAGCAGGTCACGGAAGGAACCCTGCCATCCTGGGCTCAGGGCGGGGATGTTGAGCGCCGTCCGCAGCTTGGCGGCATCGTGGTCCGGCAGGTACAGCAGCCCGTCGGTGTCGGCCACGCTCAGCTGGCCGGGACCGGTCCGGGTCTTGATGATCTCGTCCCCGGCGCTGATGTGACCCTCGGTGATCACCCGCATGTAAAAGCCCGGGCGGCGGTGACCCACCAGCAGCGAGGGCATGGACGGCTCGCCCATGCGGAGCCCGAGCCGGTAGCAGGTCACCCGCGGCTGGGTAACCTCGAACTCCGCCTGGCCGATAAGGTACCTGTCGCCGATGTACACCTCGTCGTCCGACAGCCCGTCGACCGTCAGGTTCTCCCCGAACTGGCCGAAGGTGAAGTCATCGCGCTTCAGGAGGCGCTGCCAGTAGTCGTAGGACTGGATCTGGTAAACGAGGACGGCGCGCATCTCGCCGCCGTGGCCGTCCAGGTCACCCTGGCCGTCCCCGTCGATGTTCAGCCGCCGGGCCATCCGGGAACCAGGCGCCGGCCGCTTCCAGATCGCGGTGCGCACGGCGTTCCCCTGCCAGGGCACGTCGGCGGGCATTCCGACGTTTACCGACAACAACGAAGCCATCGAAGTCTCGCCCTTTCACGTCACGTCCTGCATGTCTTCCTCCGGCACCGGGGCGGGAGGTGGGTAGCTCAGCGGCGGCTTTACCGTCCGGGGCTGACACCCGCCTGTTCAGGTCAGGCGCAGAGGTAGCCCGGGCGCCGCTGCACTTCCACGCACTGCCTCCCGGCAGCCCCGCCCGCCACGGTACCGCCGCGACGTTTCCACGGCCGTCGAAGCGAACGGAGCCAGCTGCGCAGACGCCAGCGATCCGGCCGACGAGACCGCCGCGTGCCGGCCGAGCCCGAGGTCATCGGTTGGCGGTGGAGACGGAAGGGATGACGGCCACACTCTTGCCCGCGGCCCCGCCTCGCATCCGGCCTGGCCGCGAGCGGACGAATGAGCGACAGCCACCACGGTGGTTGCGTCCCCGTTCCCTGGCTACTGATCCAGGTGAACCCTGAGCGCCTTATCCAGCCCGGCCACGCCGTCAGGCGTGATCTCCAGTCGCTGCCTCTTCTGCCGACGGACCCAGCCCAGGTCAACGAACCGGGCCAGCAGGGCACGGCCCAGGACGCCGGAAAGATGCGGGCCTTCCTCTGTGGAGTCCGAGTGGTACCGCACGGGCCGCCGGCTCGGCGGGAGATCCACCCCGAGTTCCTCCAGGAAGGCCGTGCCGTCGGCAGTTGCCGCGTAGCGGACCCCGGCGGCGCTCGTCCCGGCGGCCCCGTCAACTGGCTCCAGGAAACGCTGCTCGAGCATGGCGTGCATTATCGTCACGCCGAGCCTCCCCGCTACGTGGTCGTAGCAGACCCGGGCCTCCCGCCAGGACCGCACCTGCTGGCTCTGCCTGAGCGACCGGACCGGGGCAGCGGGGGCCAATCGTTCCACCGCCTCGATGAGGGAGGCGACTTCCGGGCCGGCCAGCCGGTAATTGCGGCGCCGGCCTTCGATCTCGACCGCCAGCAGCCCGGCATCGGTGAGCTTTCGCAGATGGCTGCTCGCGGTCGCCGGCGAGACTCCTGCCTCCGCGGCCAGCCCGCTGGCGGACAAGGGCAGGCCGTCCCCCAGGGCCAGCAGGATCCGGCATCTGGCTGGGTCCGACACCAGCGCCCCGATCGCGGCCAGGTCCCGCCCGCCGCCCGCGGTAGGCGGCGGCTCCAGGGATCTTCCCGTGGGTGGCGGCATGTTGCAACGCTACATCCCCGCGCCACCGCCCGGCCAGGCGGCTGGCTCCGGTCACTTCGACAGCCGTTTAAACGTTCCGGCGCTACGTTCGGCGAAGTTGCACAGCGACAGGAGGTGAGCGGCATGGCGGACCCCGTCCCGGGCGTCGCGGTTGCGTCCGTGCGGGGCAGGTGGATCCTCGTCGCGGTCGTCCTGGGATCGGGCATCGCCGGGATCGACTCCGCCGCTATGAACGTCGCGCTCGCAGCCATCGGCCGGGACCTGAGCGCCGACTTCACCCAGCTCCAGTGGACCGTTACCGGCTACACGCTGAGCCTGGCCGCCCTGGTCCTGTTGTCAGGCGCGCTCGGCGACCGCTACGGACGCCGACGAGTCTTCCTGACCGGCGTCGCCGGGTTCGCCGGCGCGTCCGTGCTGTGCGCCATCGCCCCGGGCATTTACGCGCTCATTGGCGCCCGCTCGCTCCAGGGCATCGGCGGGGCCCTGATGCTTCCCGCCAGCCTCGCGATCATCCAGTCGAGCTTCAGGCCCGAGGACCGGTCCCGGGCGGTGGGGATCTGGTCCGGTTTCACCGGCGTTGCCTCGCTGACCGCGCCGTTCGCCGCCGGGTGGCTTCTCGGGCTGGGGACGTGGCGGTGGATCTTCGTCATCAACGTGCCGGTGGCCGCGGTGCTCGTGCTCGTCGCGCTACGGCATGTCCCCGAATCCCGGCAGGCCGCGCCGGCGCCGATCGACTGGGCCGGCTCCCTCCTCGCGGTCGTCGCCCTGGCCGCAGTCACCTACGTTCTGATGGTGACGTCCGACTGGCGCTCGGCCGCCGCCGCGCCCATCACCGCGACGGCGATCGCGGTCGGGGCCTGCGCCGCGTTCGTGTGGCACGAGCGGCGCTCGCCAGCCCCCATGCTGCCCGCAGCCGTGTTCCGGTCGGTGCCGTTCATCACCGCGAACCTCGTGGCCTTCTTCGTCTACGGGGCATTCGGCGCCTTCTCGCTGGTGTTCACGATCGCGCTCGAGACGATCTCGGGATACAGCCCGCTCGAGGCCGGGTCGACCATCCTGCCGGTCACCATCATCACGCTGGCGCTCTCGGGGCCAAGCGGGCAGCTGTCCGCACGCCTCGGGCCCAGGCTGCAGCTGTCGGCCGGGCCGGTCCTCTGCGCGGCGGCGACGCTGCTCGCCGCGCGCGTCTCGGCCGGCACCGGCTACTGGACGAGCGTCATCCCGCTCGAGTGCGTCTTCGGGCTCGGGATCGCGGCGACGGTCCCCCCGCTGACGTCCACCATGCTGTACTCGATTCCGGGTGACCACGCCGGCATCGCATCCGGCATGACCAATGCCGTCACCCGGGCCGCCTCCCTGATCTGGATCGCGGCGCTTCCACCGCTCGCCGGGCTCTCAGGGTCCGCCTACGCAAGCGCCGCGGCCCTGCGCGGCGGCTACCGGGAAATCTGCGTCGCCTGCGCGGCCGGCCTTGCTCTCGCGGGGGCACTGGCCGTGCTGACCCCTGCCCGCCGCTGGCCGCGGCGCCCTGGCTAGGGGGTGGCGGGCTCCCCGTCCGGGAACACCTCGTCGAGCCGCCCGGTAGCAACGTCAAAAACGAACCCCCTGACTGGGACGTCCGGCGAGATCCATGGATGGGACCTGGCCTTCTGGATCTGCTCCTTGGTGTTCGCCTCGGCGTCGGTGAAGCTGTAGAACTTGGCCGGCGCAATCGGCGCCTGCCCGGTCTCCTTGCGGAGCCGGTCTTCCATCTCGCCGTCGGTGAACCTGAGCATTCCGCAGTCGGTGTGATTGATGATCATGACCTCACGGCTGCCGAGCAGCCTGGTCGACAGAACAAGCGACCGGACGGCATCGTCATCGATCACGGTGCCGAAGTTCCTGATCATGTCGACATCGCCATCCGCGAGACCCAGCATCTGCCCGATGTTGGTCAGCCGGGGATCCGCGCAGGTGACGATCGCGATCCTGGGCGCAGGCGGCTTCCCGCGGCCGGGATCGTAGCCATCAGCGATGGTCGCATTGGCGCTTAGCGCCTCGTCAATGAGACTCATGACGTTTCCTCTGCTTTCTCGGTGAGTTCGGTGCCGCCACGCTACCGCCCCGACGTTTTGACGGTCGTCGAAGCGAATGGGGCCAGCCGGGGTCCGAGCGTCGGCGCCAATTGCTTCGACAATGGTGGAAGCTTTGGCGGGCTAGGGTCGTGCGATCAGTTCCCAGCACCAGGAGATCATGCTGCGTACCGCTCCTTGTTTCCGGACACCACTGGCACGGGCCGCTGACGAGTTCGCGCTCACCACCGTGCTTCTGTTCATTGCCGTGACGATCGTCCGGTGGCTGCGCGATCCGGCCTCGCCCCTTTACATCGCCGACCTGAACGGCGCGCTCGCCGTTATCGGTGTTCTCAGCGGGGTCATCCTCACCGGGCTGATCCTCGCCCCGGTTGGCAGGCGCAGCGGGGGGCATATGAATCCCGCCGTGACGGTCGGCCTGTGGCTCATGGACGCATTCCCTGGTCGGAGCGTTCCGCTCTACGTGCTCGCCCAGCTGGCCGGCTCTGTGGCTGGCACGGGGCTCGCGCGTCTGCTGTGGGGGCGCGCGGCGCTGTCTTTGGTCGGCTACGGCGCGGTCAGACCTGCGCCGACCTGGCACTCCGAGTCGGTCTTTATCGCCGAGGCGGGCACCGTGACGCTGCTCATTCTTGTCGTCGGGCTCTTCCTGGCCCATCGCGGCCTCGCACGCTTGCTGCCCCAGGTCATCGGGCTATTTGTCGCACTGGTGATCGCAATCCTCGGTCCCCTCAGCGGGGGCTCGATCAATCCGGCGCGTCAGCTCGGTCCTGCCGCGTTTTCCGGTCAGAACACCTGTCTGTGGATCTATCTGGTCGCGCCCATCGTGGGAGCGGTTCTCGGCGCCCTGGTCCACCGCCTGCTCATCCGGCTGCCCCGCACGCGTGAGCATGCTCTGATGCCTGGTTCGCGAACCCGTGGGTGAGGAACCGCCGGGCAGAAGAGGTTTCGGCGAAGCCGGGCGCCGGCTTCGCCGAAACTCTTCCGTTGGCGGAGCTTAGCTCCGGCTGGCAGGGACACGATCCAGGAAGTCGAGGGCCAATTCGGCTACCTGGTCGCCTGCGCTTTCCAGCACGAAGTGCCCGCCGTCGAGCAGGTGGATCTCCGCATCCGGTACGTCGTCGGCAAAGGCGCGGGCGCCGTCCGGCCCGAAAGTTGGATCTCCCTTGCCCCAGGCAGCCAGAACCGGCGGGCGCCGGCGCCTCAGGTACTCGTGCAGGGCCGGGTAGAGCGGAGGATTCGATGCGTAGTCGCGGATCAGCGCGAGCTGGATCACGTCGTTACCCGGCCGTGACAGCAGGGCGAAGTCGTGGTACCAGCTATCGGGGCTGATCAGCGTCTCGTCTGGCTCGCCGGTGACGTACTGCCAGCGGGTGACCTCGAGTGTCAGTACAGCCCGGACGGCCTTTTCGGTCTCGGGCGTCTGCTGGTGCTGGTAGTCCCAGACGGTCTTCCAGAAGCCGTCCACGAATCCGGCGTCGTACCCGTTGCCGTTCTGGCTGATGATGGCGGTGACGGCGTCCGGGTCGGCCAGGGCGAGCCGCCAGCCGATCGGGGCCCCGTAGTCATGGACGTACATGGCGTACCGCGTGACCCCCAGTTGCGCCAGCAGGCCGGACGTCAGGTCGGCGAGCGCGTCGAAGGTGTAGGTGAACTCGCCCGCGGACGGCATGTCCGATAGCCCGAACCCCAGGTGGTCCGGCGCGATGACGCGGTAGCGCTGGGCAAGCACGGGGATCAGATTCCGGAACATGAAGGAACTAGTCGGGAAACCGTGCAGCAGCACGATCGCCGGCGCGTCGGCCGGCCCTGCTTCCCGGTAGAAGAGCCTGCGGCCCGCAACGGTCGCGTAGCGGTAGTGAACGGCTGTCATGGCTAATCCTTTCGCGTTGATTGCCTCGTGGTTTTTGCGACGCTACTGCCCCGACGTTTCGACAGTTGTCGAAGTTAGTGGGGCGCGTCGGCGAAGCGCCTCCGAACCGTCCGGGCCCCTTTCCGGCCAAGGCGTGTACCAATCGCTTCGACTCTCATCGAATCTTTTGCGCGCTACGGTCGTGTGATCAGCAGAACTCCACGATCGCGAGGCCCGGCGGGTCGGCGAGGCCCGGCCGCGCCCCGCCCGCACCGCAGAAGGAGAAGAGAATGACGACGTTCAAGACGGTGTCCGCGCAGGGACTAGATGTGTTCTACCGGGAGGCCGGCGATCCGGCTAACCCCAAGCTGCTGCTCCTCGGCGGGTTCCCTTCTTCCTCGCACCAGTTCCGCAACCTCTTGCCGGCCCTCGCCGACCGATTCCACCTTGTCTCATTCGATTACCCGGGCTTCGGCAACACCGAAATGCCCGAACCGTCCGCCTGGGACTACACCTTCGACCACTTGGCCGAGGTCGTCGAGGCGGCCATGGAGGCGATCGGCTTCACCGGCCCGATGGGGTTCTACATGCAGGACTACGGCGGCCCGATCGGCAACCGCCTGATCGAGAAGCACCCGGACTGGCTGGCCTG